>Ga0209317_1001400_pt1 | contig 21320 bp, 23 predicted proteins | sample RifGroB2_FD_183994 | JGI IMG/M metagenome (GOLD analysis project Ga0209317, IMG submission 183994) | Soil microbial communities from Rifle, Colorado, USA - Groundwater B2 (SPAdes) (version 2) | ecosystem: Environmental > Terrestrial > Soil > Unclassified | place: Rifle, Colorado | collected...
CTCGAGGTCGGCCATTACGTTGCGAATCGTTGCCGAGCTGATATCCAGGCCGGAATACTGTTGCAGGGCGCGCGAACCAACCGGCTGGCCGTCGCCGATGTGGCGTTCCACCAGAGTTTTAAGCAGGATTTGTGCGCGTTCATTGAGCATGGGTGAATTCTACCATCGGCCATGCAATGTCTGCGTGTTACATCACTCCGGCGTCTTCCCCGCAGGCAGGATGTAAAATGGGCGCAGGAGACATCGGCAATGATGCAAAATCAGAAACAGGAATCAGGGCAGCCACCACCACTCACCATCGGGAAAATCGCAAAGACATGACTCTATCCATCGATATCCGTGAAGCCGCCGGCGTGCGCACCCTGCACTTCGGCTCGGAATGGGTGCAGGGCGCGATGCGCATTGCGCGGCCATGGAACCTTGAGCTGGAATATACGCGCGAAATGATGGCGGGTCTGTTGCTGCGCGACGCACCGCGCAAGGTCTTGTTGATTGGCCTCGGCGCGGCTTCGCTGGTCAAGTTTCTGTATCGCCATTATCCGCTTGCGCATCTCACTGTAGTAGAGATCGAGCCGGCCGTGGTTGCCGCCGCACGGCAGTTTTTCAAGCTGCCGGAAGACCGGCAGCGCATTCATCTGGTCATTGGAGACGGCGCGGAATACGTGCTGAACAACAATAACAAACAATTCGACCTGATTCTGGTGGACGGCTTCGACGATAAGGCGCGTGCGGGAGCGCTGGAGACATTGCCTTTCTATCAGGCCTGCCGGTCAAGATTGAGCAATAACGGAATCATGGCGGTGAACATGCTGACGCGCGGCCGCAATTTCAAAAGGGTTTCCGCCCAAATTGCCGAGGCTTTCGATGACCGTGCGCTGGTGTTTCCTTCCTGCGAAAGCGGCAATGCATTGGTGCTGGCCGCAGCAGGCTATCCGATCGCAGTTTCGTTCGACGATCTGAAGGAAAACGCGCTGGCCTTGAAGGAAGCCACCGGACTAAACCTGTTGCCGACACTGGCGCGGCTGGCGCAGGCAAAAAGCTGTCTCAATAATGTGCTGGTACTGTGAGCGGCTATCCGATCATCCACTGGACGGAAGCCAGCGAGTCCTGTTCGGCACGCTGGCGTTCCGAGAGCGGGATGCCGCCCCCCAAACGGGTGTCCATCGCCGATGACACCATGACGGCAGATGCCGCATATCGCTTCGCTTGCGAGGGTACCGCGCTATTGTGGCGCGGCGACTTTCAGAATGCGCGGCAGCTGTTGCAGGCGCTGGCGCGGCGAGTCGAACGCAAGCCGCGTAACAAGCCAAACCCGGCTTCTCTCATTTCGCCGGCAGAGTCCTTTCATCTGCATCGACAGGCGCAATCGCAGCGCGCACGCACATTGGCGATGTTGCTCATCCCGCTGGAAGCGGATTACAGCATTCCGCTGCGTCGTGCGCCCGATCTGCGCCAGGCCTGCCTTGAGGCGTATGGCGCCGGCGGGGAGTCTTCGGTGGCCTCGCTGCGCGAATTGCTGGGACTGATCGGCGCGCACGAATGGCGCAAAAAAGGAGTCGAGGTTCCTGCCTTGGGCGCGCGCATTCACCCGCACTATGGCGTATTCTCCCCGGTGCGCGGCGAATATGTGGAGCTGGTGGCGCAAGCGCCGCTACCTGCAGTCGAGCTTGCTTTCGACATCGGCACGGGCAGCGGCGTGCTCGCGGCAGTGCTGGCGCGCCGGGGTATCGCGCACGTGGTAGCGACCGATCAGGATGTGCGCGCCCTCGTTTGTGCCCGCGACAATCTGGCACAGCTTGGACTCACGGGACAAGTGGCGGTGGTGCAGGCCGATCTCTTTCCGCAAGGCAGAGCGCCGCTGGTAGTCTGCAACCCGCCATGGCTACCGGCACGACCGAGTTCGACCATAGAACACGCAGTGTACGACCCGGACAGCCGCATGCTGCTCGGCTTCCTCAACGGGCTGACGGATCACCTCACACCCGGCGGCGAAGGCTGGCTGATCCTGTCCGATCTGGCCGAGCATCTCGGTTTGCGCACGCGCGAGGAACTGCTCGGGATGATTGCCGGCGCCGGATTGCAGGTGCTGGACCGCATGGACGTGCGGCCGCGCCACCCGCGCGCCAGCAATGCGGCAGACCCGCTGCACACTGCACGTGCGGCAGAAATCACATCGTTGTGGCGGCTCGCAAAAGGCTGACCACGCTAATCCGTCCAGCGCCGTCGCCAGTAAACGTGCCGTTGCAGTCATATCGTTTGGCACGCTACTATGCGCCGGGGAGCATGCCATGCGTGCGCATGACGCGCTTCCGCAACGATTGAGTGTGCAGTTCAACTGCTGAATTCAAGATGAAGGGGAGCTAACATGTTCATACTGATTTTTCTCGGCGCCATCGCTGTCCTGCTGATTTACGGCATCACTCTGTACAACCATCTGGTCAACGTCAAGCATGCCGTCGCCAAGGCGTGGGCGAACATCGACGTGCTGTTAAAACAGCGTCACGACGAGCTGCCCAAGCTGGTCGAGGTGTGCAAACAATACAAGCAGTTCGAGCAGGCCACCTTGCAAAAGGTCATCGAGGCACGCTCGCAGGTGCAGGCCGCGCGCCAGCAACAGGATATTCCGGCGCTGGGGCAGGCGGAAGGCATGTTGCGCATGGGACTGGGCAATATCTTTGCGGTGGCGGAAGCCTACCCGGAACTGAAGGCCAACGAGAATTTCATGCAGTTGCAGACGCGCATCACCTCGCTGGAGAACGGCATTGCCGACCGCCGCGAGCTGTATAACGAAACGGTGAACATCAACAACGTGCAGATCGAAGTGTTCCCCGCCAGCATCATCGCCAGGCTGTTCAACTTCGGCGAAAAGCCGCTGCTGGAATTTTCTGCCAGCGAGAAGGCGGATGTGGACATGAAGCAACTTTTCAGTTAGACCATCATGCTGGTCAGGCTGCGCCGCGAATATGCGCAACTGGTCACGTCCGGCGCGCAACTCGCGCTGCTGTTCGTCGGCTTTTATCTGGAGTCGCGCGAGGGCTGGCTGGGCTGCCTATCCGTGATGGCGCTCATCAGTTTTTTCGCGTGGCTGTCGGCGCTGCACCGGCTGCGCATGGTGCGCGATACGCCGACTTCGAAAGTCGCCTCCGCCGCGCAGGGCTACGTCGAATTGATCGGGCGCGGCAGGCCGTTCGGCGACACGCCGCTGATCAGCAAACTCCGTCAACTGCCCTGTCTGTGGTACCGCTACCAGACCGAGCAGCGCGACTCGGATGACAAATGGAAAACCGTGGACAGCGGCGAGAGCAGCGATTCGTTCGTGTTGCGCGACGACACCGGCGATTGCGTGGTCGACCCGGAATATGCCGAGATCATCACCAAACACCGCGACCAATGGCATCAAGGCGATTACCGCTACACCGAATGGAAGCTTATCCTCAGCGACTACATCTATGTCATCGGCGAGTTCCGCACGCGCAGCGGCGCGGTGGAATTCGACAGCCGCGCGGAACTCAATGCGCTGCTTGCAGAATGGAAGCGGGACAAGCCTGCGCTGCACGCGCGTTTCGACCTGAACAATGACGGTGAACTGGACATGAACGAATGGATGCTGGCACGCCAGGCCGCCAAGCGCGAGGTGGCAAAGATGAAGCGCGAAGTACACGCGCAGCCTGATCTCCACCTCATCGGCCAGCCGCGCGACGGCAAATTATTTCTGATCAGCAACCTCGCGCCGGAGAAATTATCGCGCCGCTACCTGTTCTGGTCATGGGCGCATGTGGTCATTTTTTTCGGCGCGCTGGGCGGGGTCGGCTGGCTGCTGCAAATGCCTTCATTCGGATGATGCAGGCCAAGACAATGCGCCTCTAAAATAACAAACACAGCGCTAAACCTGCGGCGGCAGGGTGTTGAAGATTGCCGTATCCGCCAGAAACAGGCAGCCGGCAAAGAGTTGTGGATCGAGCCGGATATAACCTAATATGCACATTCATTTCAAAAAGCTTATTGTCATGACCAGACTGAATTATCTGATTGTTTGCTGTTTGTTGCTCACGGCCTGCGCACAAACTCCCCCGCGTACCGAACCGGCGCAACCGGCACAACCGGTTGCGCCGCCCGAGCCGCAAGTTGAAGCCGCGCCGGTATTGCCTGACGTGGAATTGAGCGATGAGTTGCTCTATGAATTCCTGTTGACCGAAATTGCCAACCAGCGCGGGCACAAGGCACTAGCGGTAAAAAGCAGCGCAGACATGGCCAAAAAAACCGGCGATCCGCGCCTGGCCAAACGTGCCGCGCAACTGGCGGTCGAGTCCGGCGATATGAGCAAGTCGGTTGACGCGCTCAGGTACTGGGGTGAAGTTGAGCCAACTTCGCCTTTGGTGGCGCGTATGCTGTCATCGATATTGCTGCGCGGCGGAAAACTGGATGAGGCGCAACCGGAACTGGCCAGGATATTGGCGGCGGCAAAGGCAAGTCAAGGTAATGAGTTCATGCAAATTTTCCAGATGATTGCGCCATTTCCGGACAAATCCGCCGCATTGAAGCTGATGCGCAATCTCGCACAACCCTATCCGCATATCGCCGAGGCGCATTGGTCGGTAGCGCAATTGGCGCTGATGGCGGGCGACGAGAAACTTGCGCTGGATGAGGTGCGGCAGGCACGTGACCTGCGGCCGGGATGGGGTACGGCCGTTTCGCTGGAAGCGCAGCTATTGCAGAAAAGCGCGCCACAGCAGGCGCTGGAAACATTGCGCCGCTATTTGTCAGATTATCCGAATATGCGCGAAATCCGTTTGCAATACGCTCGCATGCTGCTGGAGCAGAAGCAGTACAAAACATCGCGCGATGAATTCCAGCGCATGGCAAAAGACAACCCGAATAATCCGGATATTGCGTTCACCATCGCGCTGATTTCCTTGCACTTGAACGATCTTCAGGATGCGGAAGCGCAGCTCCGGCAGTTGCTCGGCAAGGGCAGAATAGACCAGGACACGGTGCAGTATTATCTCGGGCAATTGAGCGAGGCGAAAGAGGACGAAGAACGGGCGATCGTGCATTATCGCGAGGTAAAAGGCGGCGAATACCAGTTTGCCGCGCAGTTGCGCGTGGTCTATTTGTTGGGCAAGTGCGGCAAGCTGGACGAGGCGCGCGAATATCTGCATCAGACGCCCGCTGTCGACAACCAGCAGCGTGTGCAGCGGGTTCTGATCGAGTCGCAATTGCTGCACGAAGCGAAGCGGGCGGAAGACGCGTACCAGGTCTTGCGGCAAGGCCTGGAAAAGCTGCCCAATCATCCCGAGCTGCTTTACGCAACCGGCATGATGGCGGACAAGATCGGCAAGCATGATGTGTTCGAGCAGTTGATGCGCAAACTGATTCAGATCAAGCCGGATCATGCGCATGCCCACAACGCGCTCGGCTACGGCCTGCTGGAACGCAACGAGCGCATTCCGGAGGCGCTTGAGCTGGTTGAGAAGGCGTTGCAGCTTGCCCCCGATGACGCCGCCATCATGGACAGCGTGGGTTGGGGCTACTACCGCAGCGGCAGACTGGACGAGAGCATTGCCATGCTCCGTCGCGCATTTGCCAGCAACCCTGACTCCGAGATCGCCGCGCATCTGGGCGAGGTGCTGTGGATGCGCGGCGACAAGGGTGAAGCCAGGAAAATCTGGCAGGACAGCCTCAAGGCTCATCCCGGCAACGTGCCGTTGCAGGCAGTCATCGAAAAATTCACCGGGCAATAATGCGCCTGTCATTTTTGCTGTGGTTGTCTCTGCTGAACGGTTGCTCGTTGTTGCCGACGTCTCCTGTTCCGGTTCCGGCGGTGCGCCCTGTGCAGCCCGATGCGCCGTTTACGCTGAACGGGCGCGTCGCGGTCAAGCATAACGGCACGCGCCATTCTGCCGGGTTGCGCTGGGTGCATCAGCCGCAGTCCGACGAGTTGCTGCTGCTCGCCCCGTTGGGGCAGACCGCCGCGCGCGTTTATCGCGATGCGCGTAGCGCGACGCTGGAGGATGGCGACAAGCGTTACCAGGCCGGCGATGTGGAATCGCTGATGCAACGGGTGTTGGGCTGGCATCTGCCGTTGAGCGGCTTGCGCCACTGGGTGCTGGCGCTGCCGGCGGGCGAGAGCGAGGCGCAGATCGAGCGCGATGCCAAGGGAAGGGTGGCTGTGTTGCGTCAGAACGGCTGGGAGGTGCGCTATCTGCGCTACGCCGGTGATGCAGCGAACAGTCTGCCGACGCGCCTAGAACTGGAGCGTGATGCCTTGCAGATGCAACTGCTGATCGACGAGTGGGAAACACGGTGAAACCAACTCTCAGTTGCCCCGCTCCCGCCAAGCTCAACTTATTCCTGCATGTGCTTGGCCGCCGGCCGGATGGCTACCATCTGCTGCAAACCCTGTTTCGTTTTATCGACTTGCATGACACCTTGCATTTCACCCTGCGCGAGGACGGCGTGGTGCATCGCGCCAATGCCATCGAAGGCGTGCCGGAAGAGCAGGATTTGTGCGTGCGCGCTGCGCGGTTGCTGCAAAACGAGACGGGATGCGGCTTTGGCGTGGACATCGCGGTGGAAAAGCGCATCCCGATGGGCGGCGGACTGGGTGGCGGCAGTTCCGATGCGGCGACCACGCTGATTGCATTGAATCGCCTGTGGTCGCTGGGATTGTCACGCGGGCGGCTGATGCAACTCGGTTTGCGATTGGGGGCAGATGTGCCGGTGTTCGTGTTCGGCGAAAACGCGTTTGCCGAGGGCGTGGGAGAGGAGCTGCAAGCTTATCCATTGGCAGCGGCTTGGTATGTTGTTCTTTTTCCGCCGGTGCACGTGCCGACCGCAGAGATTTTTGCGCACCCGGAATTGACACGGGATACGGTTTCCATCACAATGCGCGCCCTCGCAAAACGGCAATTCGAACAGCAACTTCGCAACGATCTGCAATCTGTGGTGTGTGGACGCTACCCGGAAGTGGGGCGTTATATAGCCTGGCTGGGGAATTTCGGGAAAGCGATGATGACCGGGTCGGGCGCCTGCGTGTTTGCCGAGTTTGACAGCCGCAGCCGGGCTGAAGCAGTGTTGCAGCAGCTGCCGCATGAAATGCGCGGTGTAGTCGCGCAAGGTTTAACAAGGCATCCATTGCATGATTGGGTGCCTGAGTAAAGTTTAGATGGGGAGTCGCCAAGTGGTAAGGCACCGGATTTTGATTCCGGCATTCGCAGGTTCGATCCCTGCCTCCCCAGCCAGAATGCAGTTTCGGCGCAGGCTCATGTGAGCGACGCGAATGTTAAGCTCGCAAAGCGAGCGGCCAAAGCCAATGTTCGGGGCGTTGGCTCTGTTGTTTTTGATTCTTTAAGGGGTTGCACGTGTCCTACGACAGCTTGATGGTGTTTACCGGCAATGCCAATCCTAAGCTTGCTGCAGATGTCGCGCAACGCCTGCACATTCATCTCGGCCGCGCCAAGGTAGGGCGTTTCTCGGACGGTGAGGTGATGGTGGAGCTCCTCGAGAATGTGCGTGGCAAGGATGTGTTTGTGCTGCAATCCACTTGTGCGCCGACCAACGACAACCTGATGGAGGTGATGGTGATGGTGGACGCGCTGAAGCGCGCTTCCGCCGGGCGGATTACCGCCGCGATGCCGTACTTCGGCTACGCGCGCCAGGATCGCCGCCCGCGTTCGGCGCGTGTCGCGATTACCGCCAAAGTGGTGGCCGACATGCTCACCGGCGCCGGTGTGAACCGGCTGCTGACCATGGATTTGCACTCCGACCAGATTCAGGGGTTTTTCGATATTCCGGTGGACAACATTTACGCCAGCCCGATCCTGCTGTCCGATGTGTGGAAAAACAATTACCCGAACCTGATCGTGGTGTCGCCGGATGTGGGCGGTGTGGTGCGCGCCCGTGCGCTGGCCAAGGAAATGGACGCCGACCTGGCGATCATCGACAAGCGCCGTCCCAAGCCGAATGTGGCGAAGGTGATGAACATCATCGGTGACGTGGTGGGGCGCACCTGCTTGATCATGGACGACATGGTGGATACCGCCAATACGCTGTGCGAAGCCGCCAATGCACTGAAGGAAAAAGGCGCGACGCGCGTGCTGGCCTACTGCACCCACCCGGTGCTGTCCGGTCCGGCCATCGAGCGTATCGAAAATTCAGCGATGGACGAACTGGTCGTCACCGATACCATCCCTTTGAGCGAGGCGGCGCGCAACTGCAAGCGCATTCGCCAGTTGAGCACGGCGGAATTGCTGGCGGAAACAATACGCCGCATCAACAATGAAGAGTCGGTGAGCTCGCTGTTTACCGAGTAGGGTGGGCAAAGAAAACCTGCCCACCCTGCGAATAAGTTTTAGCGATAACCATGTTGGTTGCCGCAAATGTTGAATCGTCTGGTCGCGGACGATTCTGTTTTTTGGAGAAATAAAATGACTATCGAAATCAATGCAACACCCCGCAAAGCGCAAGGTACGGGTGCGAGCCGCCGTCTGCGCAATTCCGGCCGTACGCCAGGAATTGTCTATGGTTCCGGCGATGTCGCGATAATCGAGCTGGATCACAACGAGCTGTACCACAAGCTGCGCTCGGAGGCGTTCCACGCTTCCATACTGACGCTGAATCTGGAAGGCAAGAAAGAGTCCGTGCTGCTGCGCGATTTCGTGATGCACCCGTTCCGCCAGCAAGTGCAGCACGTTGACTTCCAGCGCGTGGATGCGAAGAAAAAAATGCACATCAAGGTGCCATTGCATTTCGTCAACGAAGAGGTTGCGCCAGGTGTCAAGCTTGGCGGTGGCAAGATCAGCCATGTGATGAATGAACTGGATATTATCTGTTTGCCCAAGGATCTGCCGGCGTTCATCGAAGTAGATTTGGCTCATCTGGAGCTGGGGCATTCCATGCACGTAGCTGACTTGAAACTGCCCAAGGGTGTGGAAGCCGCCGCGCACGGCACGCATACCGCTGAAGCGGTTGTAGCCACCGTGCAAGTGCCGCGTGGTGCGGTCGAAGCCGAAGCCGATGCGGAAGCTGGCGCAGCATCTGCCGCTGCGGCGCCAGCCGCCGCAGCACCGGCTGCCAAGGAAACCAAGAAGTAAACGGGTATATCCTTATGAAACCCGCCATTGCTGATAACGGCATGGCGGGTTTTTTCATTCAGACACCATGGACGCAATACGTTTGATCGTCGGCTTGGGCAACCCCGGGCGCGAATATGAAACCACCCGGCATAACGTCGGCTTTCGGTGGGTGGACGAACTCGCGCGCCTGCAAAACCTGGGCTTCAAAAACGAGGCCAAATTTCATGGTCTGGCTGCGCGCGGCCAGTTGCACGGTCAGGAAATGCTGCTGCTCAAGCCGCAGACTTTCATGAACGCCAGCGGGCGGGCGGTCGGCGCGCTGGCGCAGTTCTACAAAATTGCCCCAGCCGAAATTCTGGTGGTGCATGACGACCTGGATCTGCCGCCCGGCGTAGCGCGCCTGAAGTTGGGCGGCGGACACGGCGGGCATAACGGCTTGAAGGACATTATCGCGCATCTCGGCACCAGGGATTTCTGGCGTCTGCGTCTGGGTATCGGTCATCCCGGCGAGCGTGCCGAAGTGGTCAATTTTGTGTTGAATGATCCGCGCAAGGAAGAGCGAGCCTTGATCGAGCAGGCAGTGCAACGTGCATTTGAGGTATCCGATCTCATTATTGCCGGCAAACAGGAAGCGGCGATGCTTAAATTGCACAGTGCGTGAAAATACCCATTTTCAGGTCAACGACGACGCAATCTACCCGTTCGAGGCGCGCGGCGGGGACATCCCCTAATGTATAATGCGCGCCTTTGAAAATTACCCGACAGAGGGAAATTATGCCTATTTATGCTTATGGTTGTTCCAGTTGTGGCCTGCAGCAGGATGTGATGCAAAAAATGAGTGATGCGCCGCTCACCGTCTGCCCGGAATGCGGCAAGGAAACCTTTGTAAAACAACTGACTGCCGCAGGCTTTCAGTTGAAGGGTAGTGGTTATTACGCCACCGATTTCAAGAATCCGCCCAAGGCTGAACCTGCTTGCGCGCCATCTTGCGCGGCATCGGGTTCCTGCCCGATGGCTGGCGGCACGGCTTGATGCATGAAAAAATATCTCATCACCGGGCTGCTGGTCTGGGTTCCGCTCGGCATTACCTTTTGGGTGCTGGACTTGACCATTGGCACGATGGATCAGACGTTGCTGCTGCTGCCGGAGCAATGGCATCCGGATCGGCTGTTGGGTATCCACATTCCGGGCTGGGGCATCATCCTGACATTTCTGGTCGTGTTGGCAACCGGCTTGCTGATCCGCAACGTGTTTGGTCAGCGATTGTGGATATATTCGGAAAAAGTAATGCTGCACGTGCCGTTTGTTGGCAGCATCTACAAGGGTGTCAAGCAGGTCAGCGACACATTGCTGTCCAGCGACGGCAACTCGTTCCGCAAGGTGCTGCTGGTACGTTACCCGCATCCGCAAGCCTGGTCGCTGGCGTTCCAGACCAGCGTGCCGGGCGACGTGAGCAAGCAGCTTGATGACGAACATGTGGCGGTGTTCATCCCGACTACGCCGAGCCCGGTGAATGGCTTTTATTTCTACGTGCGCAAGGCGGACACCATCGAGCTGGACATGACGGTGGATGTGGCGTTGCGCACTATCGTGTCAATGGGCGTGGTCGCCACGCCGGAAACGGCGCAGCCCCAAATACTTTCCACTCTGTCGCTTCCCCAAAACTAATCTCTTCAAAAACCGAACCATGCGAACTCATTACTGCGGACTGCTCAACACCGACCAACTCGATCAAACCGTCAGCCTGTGCGGCTGGGCGCACCGCCGCCGCGACCACGGCGGGGTGATCTTCATCGACCTGCGCGACCGCGAAGGCCTGGCGCAAATCGTCTGCGACCCTGACCGCCCGGAGATGTTTCGGATCGCCGAACAGGTGCGCAACGAATTCGTGCTGCGCATCACTGGCAAGGTGCGCCACCGCCCGTCAGGCACCACCAATACCAACATCGGTAGCGGTGAGATCGAAGTGCTGTGCCATGAAATCGAGGTGCTGAACACATCGGTCACGCCGCCGTTCCAGCTTGACGACGAGAACCTGTCCGAGAACGTGCGCCTGACCCATCGCGTGATCGACCTGCGCCGCCCGCAGATGCAGAAAAACATGATGCTGCGCTACAAGGTGGCGATGGCATTCCGCCGCTTTCTCGACAGCCGTGGTTTCATCGATATCGAAACACCGATGCTGACCAAATCCACGCCGGAAGGCGCGCGCGACTATCTCGTTCCGTCGCGTGTGCATCCGGGCGAATTCTTCGCCCTGCCGCAATCGCCGCAGTTGTTCAAGCAGTTGCTGATGGTGTCCGGCTTCGACCGCTATTACCAGATTACCAAATGCTTCCGCGACGAGGATTTGCGTGCCGACCGCCAGCCCGAATTCACCCAGGTCGATATCGAGACTTCGTTCCTGACCGAGACGCAGATTACCGCGCTGATGGAAGAACTAATCCGCACCGTATTCAAGGAAGCGCTGGATGTCGACCTGCCCAACCCGTTCCCGCGCTTGACCTATGCGGAGGCGATGGCGCGCTTCGGTTCGGACAAGCCAGACCTGCGCATTACGCTGGAGCTGGCCGAAGTCACCGACGCGGTGAAGGATGTAGCGTTCAAGGTGTTTGCCGGTGTGGCGAATTCCGGGGATGGCCGCGTGGCGGCGTTGCGCGTTCCCAACGGCGCAAGCCTGACCCGTGGCGAGATCGACGGCTACACCGAGTTCGTGAAGATTTATGGCGCGAAGGGACTGGCCTATATCAAGATCAACGATGTGACGCAGCTAAACGAGACCGGCCTGCAATCGCCGATCGTGAAAAACCTGCACGAGGCGGCGCTGAAAACCATCGTCGAGCGCACCGGCGCGCAGAACGGCGACCTGATCTTTTTCGGCGCCGACAAGACCAAGATCGTCAACGACGCGCTCGGCGCGCTGCGCAGCAAGATCGGCCACGAGAAAGGCTACGTCAACGGCAAAACATGGGAGCCGCTGTGGGTGGTGGACTTCCCGATGTTCGAATACGACGACGAGGCCAAGCGCTGGAACGCCTGCCATCACCCGTTCACCGCGCCGAAGGACGAACACCTCGCGCTGCTGGAAAGCGATCCGGGCAAATGTCTGGCGAAGGCCTACGACCTCGCGTTGAACGGCTCGGAACTCGGCGGCGGCTCGGTGCGTATCCACAAGGAATCGGTGCAGTCGCAGGTGTTCCGCGCGCTCAATATCGGCGCGGAAGAAGCGCAGCTCAAGTTCGGCTTCCTGCTTGATGCATTGCAATACGGCGCGCCGCCGCACGGCGGGCTGGCGTTCGGGCTGGACCGCATCGTCACCATGATGACCGGCGCCGAATCGATCCGCGACGTGATCGCCTTCCCCAAGACACAGCGCGCGCAATGCCTGCTGACGCAAGCGCCGAGCGCGGTGGACGAGAAGCAGTTGCGCGAGCTTCACATCCATTTGCGCAAGCAGGTGCAGACGTCGGTGGAAGTTGCCAAGGAGTAAATTGAGATGGCCATTCCCGACTTTCAGAGTTTGATGCTGCCATTGTTGAAAGTGGTTGCGGATGGTCGTGAGTATCGCTTGCGCGATGCTGTTGAGTTACTTGCTGAAGAATTTTATTTGACCGACGAAGAGCGGCAGCAGCTATTACCGAGTGGACGTTATCCAACTTTTGATAATCGTATTGCTTGGGCAAAAACATATTTGAAAAAGGCTGGTTTGATTGATCAACCTAGACGCGCATTTTTCCAAATAACGGAAAGAGGTCGAGAAGTTCTCAAGACTTCGCCAAAATTGATCAATATGAAATTTCTGGAGCAATTTCCAGAATACATTGCATTCAAAGAAAACTCTGATCAAACCGAAGCACAACAACAAGTCGCTCCGTCGATTGCTGTTCAAAATGAAACCCCGGAAGAGTTAATTGAGGGTGGCGCAAAGACGATACGCAAGGAATTGGCTGAAGAAATTTTGCAACGTATCAAGGGTTGCACCCCCACATTCTTCGAGCGCCTCGTCGTTGAACTGCTGGTCAAGATGGGCTACGGCGGTACGCGCCAGGATGCCGGGCGCGCAATCGGACGCAGCGGCGACGAAGGAATCGATGGCGTTATTCACGAAGACCGCCTTGGCCTGGATGTGATTTACCTTCAGGCGAAACGCTGGGAAAACGTGGTGGGGCGACCCGAGATACAGAAGTTTGTCGGCGCGCTGCAAGGGCAACGCGCCAAGAAGGGCGTATTTATCACGACCTCGGATTTCACCAAGGAAGCAGTCGAATACGTGCGCAACATCGACAACAAGGTGGTGTTGATTAACGGCGCGCTGCTGGCTAACCTGATGATCGATCACGACGTCGGCGTGTCGCTTGCGGCAACTTACGAAATCAAGAAGATCGATTCGGACTATTTCCTTGAAGAGTAATGCCAGTTCAATTGAAGGAGGTGCAATCATGGGCGCGACTTATGCTGAATTGAAGATTACCAACCTGTTCAACCAACAGTCGGTGCAGGTCAATGCATTGGTGGATACCGGTGCGACCTTCATGTGCGTGACCGAAGAAGAGGCGCTGCAACTCGGATTCGACATCGGAGAAGTTGCCACGCATGTGGTGACGCTGGCCGATGGGCGACAGATCAGGGTGCCGCGCATCGCGCCTATCGAGATTGCTTTCGGTAATCGTTCCTATGTCACCGAGGCGCTGGTGTTGGGTAACGAGCCGTTGATGGGCGTGTTGCCGCTGGAGGCGATGGATTTGCAGGTTGACCCCTTGCGCCAGCAGTTGATCGTCAACCCCGCACATCCGAATTTTCCGGTGGCATCGGCAAAGTAGAGGAACGGGCAGTCGGCGTTGGCAAGTAAATCAATGAGAATTTTCCGTAGCAGTTCAACGGGTTCTGCTTTTTCGGGGTGGGCGTTCCTGCTGGCGTTGCTGCTGTGGTTGCCGCAGGTGCAGGCCGTGCAGGCGGAACTTGCGGTCATCGCAATGGCCGAACTGCCCGCCGAGGCGCGCGTAACCTTGCAGGCCATCAAACGCGGCGGGCCTTTTGTCTACGAGCGCGACGGCGTGGTATTCAGGAATTACGAGCGCATCTTGCCACAACAGCCGCGCGGCTACTATCGCGAATACACGGTCAAGACGCCCGGCGCGCGCAATCGCGGCGCACGGCGCATCGTGTGCGGGAAGCCGGTGGAATGTTATTACTCTGCCGATCATTACCAGACTTTCAAACGCATCAGAGAATAGCCATGAATTCGTTGACACAACAATTGAACGATACCGCTGCGGCAGGCAGCTATTCGCTGCGATGCGGCGTGGACGAGCTGCGCACTGCCGCCAATGACGCGAATTTCGCGCTGTTCGATGCCGACCTCAAGGGGATCAAGGGCAAGCAGAATCTGCTTAACGCATTGGCTGCCGCCGCCGCTTTTCCGGCCGAGTTCGGCGTAAACTGGGATGCGCTGACCGATGCGCTGTGCGACCTGTCGTGGCATGGCGAGGCGGCGGGTTACGTGCTGCTGTTGCGCAATGTCAGCGATACCTTTGGCCTGTCCGCGAACGACCGCGAGATCGTACAGGACATTCTTGCCGATACGGTGGTGTACTGGCGGCAGCGCAACAAACCGTTCTGGATTTTTTTCGTTTAAGTTCTCTGCGATCCGGGCGCATACAATTTGCAAGCATATTTCCGCCGGATGCAACGCTTCATTTTTCACTCATCATACGGCGGAAGGCGCTATGCTCCGATCGCAAGCTTGAAATTTTGCTACGCTTGTTTTCCGCCCACAAAGACATGCCCTCTACCCTAGCAGACTGGCTTGCTTACCTCGAACTCCTGCACCCCAAGACCATCGCGCTTGGCCTGGAGCGCGTGACGCAAGTCAGGCAGCGGCTGAATCTCCAATCCGATTTTCCCATCATCACGGTCGGCGGCACCAACGGCAAGGGTTCGGCGTGCGCGATGCTGGAGTCCATGCTGCACGCCGCCGGATACCGTGTCGGCTGCTATACCTCGCCGCATTTGCTGCATTACAACGAGCGCGTGCGCATCGGTAAACAACAGGTAAGTGACGCCGAGTTGTGTGCGTCGTTTGAAAGAATCGAGCAGGCGCGGTGCGGTGGTGTAGGTCGGGCTTCAGCCCGAGATGGTAGTGTCGGGATGAATCCCGACCTACGTAGTGATGTTCCGCTTACCTATTTCGAGTTCGGCACGCTGGCGGCGATGCAGTGTTTCATCGAGCACAAGGTGGATGTCGCGATTCTTGAAGTGGGGCTGGGTGGCAGGCTGGATGCGGTGAACGTGTTCGACAATGACTGCGCGGTGGTGACCAGCGTGGATATTGACCACACCGATTATCTGGGCGAGACGCGCGAGCAGATTGCGTTTGAGAAGGCGGGAATTTTCCGCAGCGGCAAGGTGGCGGTTTGCGCTGATGCGGATGTGCCGCAGGCGGTTACCGGGCATGCCGAAAAGATCGGCGCGCAGCTTTGGCGGATCGGGCATGAATTCTCGTTTGAGGAGCAGAAAACCGGGCAGTGGGATTACCGCAGCATAATTGGCACGCGCAATTCGTTGCCATATCCGGCGTTGCGCGGTGCGTTCCAGTTGAATAATGCCAGCGCAGCATTGGCGGCTTTGGATGCGCTCAAGGATAAATTGCCGGTGAGCATGGAGGCAGTGCGGCGCGGGCTGGTTGAGGTGCAACTGGCGGGGCGTTTCCAGGTCGTGCCGGGCCGGCCGCAGCTGATCCTCGATGTGGCGCACAATCCGCACGCGGCGCGCGCGCTGGCGCAGAATCTTGCCGGTCTGCCGCCTTGCCCGCACACTTTCGCGGTGTTCGCGATGCTCAAGGACAAGGATATGGCTGGGGTGGCGGCGGCGCTCGATCCGCTTGTCGATACCTGGCTGGCGGCGGGCATCGCCGCGCCGCGCGGCGCGACTGCCGCAGAACTGGCGCAAGCGCTGCAAAATGCCGGCGTGCGCGGCGCGATCCAGACTTTCCCTGATGTTACCGAAGCATTGCGTTATGCCTATAATGCGGCAGGCGAAAATGGCGGCTGCGACACGTTACTGATGGGACAACTAGCTATTCGACTAGGCGAGCCAACAACGCCCGCCAAGTCGCTGGTTATGCGAAGCAGCCGCTTGCGGGAGCAGACGCCTGACACTCCCTCCCGCACCAGACGCTTACGCGCGCCGTGTCGGGAGTGTAGAATCGCGGCCTTCGGATCGTTCTACACCGTGGCAGAGGCGATGGCCGCAAGAGGGTTGCATATCACTTGACCGGGAATCCAACAGGCGAGATCAGAGCATGGCAAAACAACAGACAGAAGAAGAGCTGAATCTCAAGCGCAAGGCGCGTCGCCGCCTGATCGGCGCGATTGCGCTCACACTGGCAGTGGTGGTGATTCTGCCGATGGTATTGGACAGCGAACCCAGGCCAACCGGGCAGGACATTGAGCTGCGCATTCCGGCTCCCGACAAGGTCGGCGAGTTTGTTCCGGGTGTGGCGGTTTCCGAAGTGGCGGGGGTTTCGCCGTTTGCCGCGTCCGCAGTCGAGGCCGCTTCTGCTCCGCCGGCTGTTTCCGCCGCGTCAGGTGTGGCGCAAGCCACGCCGGCTGCCACAAACAGCCCCAAGACAGAAGCGCAGGGCAAGGTGCAACCCGCTGTCAATAAACAACCTGAAACAAAGACTGCAGAATCGAAAAGCGCTGGCAAGCCGGCCAGCGGCGAAAGTTTTGTCGCGCAGGTCGGCGCTTACACCAATCCCGATACCGCAAAGCAGGAAGCGGACAGGCTGAAAAAATTGGGTTTCAAGGCCTACATCGAAAAAGCCGGTGACAAGGTTCGCGTGCGCGTGGGACCGTATGCGGAGCGCGATAAAGCCGAGCAGGTGCGCCAACTGCTGGAAAAACACGGCTTGAAGCCGGCGGTGGTGAGCGCGCGCTGAACGCAATGACCGGATTTGATTTTGCCGTCATGGCAATACTGCTGGTTTCGTTGTCGCTCGGCCTGTGGCGCGGCTTGGTTTATGAGGCGCTATCGCTGGCGGGCTGGCCGGTCGCGTTTATGCTGAGCAGGTTGCTCGCCGGCGAAATCGCGCCGATGCTGCCATTGATGCAGGAGGCAGCGCGGATCGCACTGGCCTATGCCGTGGTGTTTATCGCCGCATTGGTCGCATGGGCTGTGCTGGTCTGGTTGTTTGCGAAACTGGTGAGAGCGCTCGGGTTGGGCTGGCTGGACCGGGCGCTGGGCGGACTGTTCGGCGCATTGCGCGGCGTGCTGGTGGTACTCGCGCTGGTGTGGCTGGCCGGATTGACGGCCATTCCGGAGCAACCGTTCTGGCGCGCCGCGCAGACCAGCAAGGCGGCGGAAGATGTTGCCTTGCTGACCAAAGCCTGGTTGCCGGACAGCATCGCGCAACGCATCCGTTATGGCGTTCGTAGTTAATTTTGGGATAAAAATACATGTGCGGCATTCTCGGCGTCGTCTCGCAAATACCGGCCAATCAATTGCTGTATGACGGCCTGCAGGTCTTGCAGCATCGCGGCCAGGATGCCGCCGGCATCGCCACGCTGGACGGGCGCACTTTTCACCTGCACAAGGGCAACGGGCTGGTGCGTGACGTGTTCCGCACGCGCAACATGCGCGCGCTGACGGGCAATGCGGGCATCGCCCATGTGCGCTATCCCACTGCCGGTTCCGCGGTGGATCATAACGAGGCGCAGCCGTTCTATGTGAATTCGCCGTTCGGCATAGTGCTCGGGCATAACGGCAACCTGACCAATGCCGAAGAATTGAAGCGGCAGTTGTTTGTGGACGACCTGCGCCACGTCAACACCAACTCCGATTCGGAAGTGCTGCTGAATGTGCTGGCGCACGAATTGCAGGCCAAGTCCAAAGGGTTGCGCCTGGATGTGCCGACCATTTTTGCGGCGGTATCCGGCGTGCATAAACGTTGCCGTGGCGCCTACGCCGTGGTGGCGATGATCGCCGGCTACGGCTTGCTGGCGTTCCGCGACAGTCACGGCATCCGCCCGCTGGTGGTGGGCGTGCATGAGACCGAACAGGGGCCGGAATATCTGGTCGCTTCGGAAAGCGTCGCGCTGGATACGCTGGGTTTCAAATTCCTGCGCGATGTCGCGCCCGGCGAGGCGATATTCATCGATTTCGACGGCAACCTGCACAGTCGGCAATGCAGCGAAAAATTCAGCCTCAACCCGTGCATTTTCGAATATGTCTATCTGGCGCGCCCCGATTCGGTGATCGACGGCGTGTCGGTCTATGAGACGCGCCTGAGCATGGGCGAATACCTTGCCGACAAACTCAAGCGCGAGTGGGACGGGGTGGATATCGACGTGGTCATCCCGATCCCCGATTCCAGCCGCCCCAGCGCGCTGCAACTGGCGAACCGTCTCAACATCCCGTTCCGCGAAGGCTTTGTGAAAAACCGCTACATCGGCCGCACTTTCATCATGCCCGGCCAGGCGCTGCGCAAGAAATCGGTGCGCCAGAAGCTGAACGCCATCGGCATGGAATTCAAGGGCAAGAACGTGCTGCTGGTGGATGATTCCATCGTGCGTGGCACCACCAGCCGTGAGATCGTGCAGATGGCGCGCGACGCCGGCGCGCGCAAGGTGTACTTCGCCTCCGCCGCGCCGCCGGTATGCTTTCCGAATGTCTATGGCATCGATATGCCGAGCCGCATGGAACTGATCGCCACCGGGCGCTCCGACGCAGAAATCTGCCGCGAGATCGGCGCAGACCGGCTGATCTATCAGGACCTGGAAGACCTCAAGGCAGCGGTGCGCAAGGCTAATCCGGCTATCGCGGAGTTTGACGCATCCTGCTTTGACGGCCGCTACATCACCGGCGACATCACGCCGCACTATCTGGATGTGATAGAAGCGCGGCGCGGCGACGGCAAGGCCGACAAGCCGATGGATGAAGATCAAATGGAACTGGATCTGGTGATGAGCCTGTCGTCGATGTGAGGTCCAGAGGGCAGAAGACAGTACGGCAGGATGGGTGAAGCGTAGCGTAACCATCACCAAGCTAACCAATTGATGGGTTTCACCCATCCTACGCGGGCTGGAAATATAATGAGCAGCGTCACGCCGCCAGCGTATCACCCGTCAGAAATCGAAGATGTTGAGGATTAAGATGAGCGAAACAAAATACCAACCGGAAACCCTGGCGGTGCGCGCGGGAGCGGTGCGCAGCCAGTTCGGCGAGAACAGCGAGGCGCTGTTCCTGACTTCGAGCTTCGTGTTCGACAGCGCCGCGCAAGCCGCCGCGCGCTTCATCGGCGAGCAGCCGGGCAACATCTATTCGCGCTTCACTAACCCGACCGTGACCATGTTCGAGGAGCGGCTTGCCGCGCTGGAGGGCGCTGAGCAATGTGTCGCCACCGCATCGGGCATGTCTGCGATACTGGCGTGCGTGATGGGGCTGCTGAAGGCGGGCGACCATATCGTCGCGTCGCAAAGCATCTTCGGCGCGACGGTCAACCTGTTCAACAATATCATCAAAAAATTCGGCGTGGAGACGACCTATGTTTCCGCCACCGACGTATCCGAGTGGCAGGCGGCAGTGCGTCCCAATACTAAATTATTCTTTCTGGAAACGCCGTCCAACCCGCTCACCGAGATTTCCGACATCGCCGCGATTGCTGCGGTGGCGAAGGGATGCGGCGCGCTGCTGGCGGTGGACAACTGCTTCTGCACGCCGATCCTGCAACGCCCGCTGGAACTGGGCGCGGACATCGTGATCCAGTCGGCGACCAAGTACATCGACGGGCAGGGACGCGTGCTGGGCGGCGCAGTGCTGGGCAGCAAAAAGAATATGGAAGGCGTATACGGCTTCCTGCGCACCGCCGGGCCGACGCTGAGCGCGTTCAACGCCTGGGTGTTGCTGAAGGGCCTGGAGACGCTGAAAATCCGCATGGACGCGCACAGCGCCAATGCACTGGAACTGGCGCGCTGGCTGGAAGCGCAACCCAATGTGGCGCGCGTGTTCTATCCGGGCCTGCCGTCGCATCCGCAGCATGAACTGGCGATGCGCCAGCAGAAGACTGGCGGCGGCATCGTGTCGTTTGAAGTCGCTTCGCCCCCGGGAAGCGGCAAAGAGGCGGCATGGCGCGTGATCGACAACACGCGGATGATCTCGATCACCGCCAACCTTGGCGACACCAAGACCACCATCACCCATCCGGCCAGCACCACCCACGGGCGCATTTCGCCGGAGGCGCGCGCGGCGGCAGGCATCACGGATAGTCTGATCCGCATTGCAGTCGGTTTGGAGGCAGTAGTTGATATCCAGAACGATCTGGCGCGCGGACTAAACAAATAACCCTGTAGGGGCGCAATTCATTGCGCCCCTGTTATTCGGAGTGGCGATGGATATTCTTGCGGCTCAAGTTGGCGGAGCGCTGAAATCACACGGGCTGAAGCTGGCGACGGCGGAATCCTGCACCGGCGGCGGCGTGGCTTACGCGATCACCGATGTGGCGGGCAGCTCGGCGTGGTTTGAGCGCGGCTTTGTCACTTATTCCAATCTTGCCAAGCAACAGATGCTGGGCGTGAGCGAAGCGATACTTATTCAGCATGGCGCGGTGTCCGAAGCGACGGTGCGCGAGATGGTGGCGGGCGCGCTGACCAACAGCGCGGCACAAGTGGCATTGGCAGTCAGCGGCATCGCCGGGCCGGAGGGCGGCACGCCGGACAAGCCGGTCGGCACGGTGTGGTTCGCGTGGGGGATCAAGCATGGCGCGACTCACGCGCAGCGACATCAAATCAACGGCAACCGCGCCGAAGTGCGTGCGCAGTCGGTGCATATCGCCTTGCAGGGTGTGCTTGACTTGTTGAAGTACCGGACAGAGCTGGCCTGAACCTGAATTATCCCTGAGTCCGTCATTCCCGTGCAGGTGGGAATGACGCAGTTTTGCGTTAATGGACTATTTGGTTTGATTTTTCACAGCGTGTGCCATAATCCGCACACTATTTTTTGAGGGAGAAAACGATGGATGACAACAAAAGCAAGGCGCTCGCGGCGGCATTGAGCCAGATCGAAAAGCAGTTCGGCAAGGGCTCGATCATGCGCCTCGGCGAGCACGAGGTGGCGCGTGATATCCAGGTCGTTTCCACCGGCTCGCTGGGGCTGGACATCGCGCTAGGCGTGGGTGGCTTGCCGCGCGGCCGCGTGATTGAAATCTACGGCCCGGAATCCTCTGGCAAGACCACGCTGACTTTGCAGGTC
>Ga0209317_1001401_pt1 | contig 21291 bp, 21 predicted proteins | sample RifGroB2_FD_183994 | JGI IMG/M metagenome (GOLD analysis project Ga0209317, IMG submission 183994) | Soil microbial communities from Rifle, Colorado, USA - Groundwater B2 (SPAdes) (version 2) | ecosystem: Environmental > Terrestrial > Soil > Unclassified | place: Rifle, Colorado | collected...
CGGCTACCTGGTCCTGGACGCGCGCGAGGTGCTGATCAACCCCTTCGCCTGGGAGTCGCTCAAGCGCTGCATCAGGAACATGGAGATCAAGATAGAGGACGTGCTGGAGCAGTACCGCTTCATGACGGTGGTCTCGCTCAAGCCGGAGCCGATACCGCTGCACGCCAAGGTGATCATGATCGGCTCGCTCTGGATCTATTACCTGCTTTTCTACCTGGAGCCCGACTACCGTAAGTTCTTCAAGGTGAGGGCCGACTTCGACAGCATGATCAGCCGCACCCCCGAAATCATGCAGGATTACGCGCTTTTCGTCGCCACCCACTGCTGTAAGGAGGGGCTGCTCCCCTTTGACGCCGCAGGGGTGGCCGCGCTCTTGGAGCACGCCTCGCGCCTGGTGGAGGATCAGGAGCGGCTCTCCTCGCATTTCATGGAGCTCTCCGACCTGATCCGCGAGGCGAGCTACTGGGCGACGCGCGGGGGGGCGCAGGTGGTGGACCGGGCCTGGGTCCAGAGGGCGGTGCAGGAGAAGTCCTTCCGCTCCAACCGGATCGAGGAGAGGATTCAGGAATACCTGGCGCAGGGGACCATCCTCTGCGACACCCAGGGGAGCGTCGTGGGGCAGATCAACGGGCTCTCCGTCATCACCATGGGCGACTACACCTTCGGCAGGCCGTCGCGGCTCACCACCCGCGTCTCGCAGGGGCGCGCCGGCATGGTGAACATAGAGCGGGAAGTGAAGCTGTCGGGACCGATCCACGACAAGGGGGTCATGATCCTGACCGGCTACCTGGGCGGCAAGTTCGCCAGGGACCAGCCGCTCTCCTTCTCCGCCTCCATCTGCTTCGAGCAGTCCTACGAGGGGGTCGAGGGGGACAGTGCTTCTTCGACCGAGCTGTACGGCCTGCTTTCCGCCTTCTCGGGGCTGCCGATCAAGCAGGGGATAGCGGTCACCGGAAGCGTGAACCAGCATGGGCAGGTACAGCCGATCGGCGGGGTGAACTACAAGATAGAGGGGTTCTACAACGTCTGCAAGGCGAAGGGGTTGACCGGCGAGCAGGGGGTCATGATCCCGAAACTGAACGAGCGGAACCTCATGCTGAACGACGAGGTGGTGCAGGCGGTTCAGGACGGCAACTTCCATATCTGGAGCGTGGAGGACGTGGATCAGGGGGTCGAGATCCTGACCGGCGTCCCGGCAGGAACGCAGGCCGAGGACGGCAGCTACCCCGAGGGGAGCGTCAACTTCCTGGTGGCGCAGAGGCTAAAGGCGATGTTCGAGAGCATGCGCCGCTTCACGCAGCCGCAGGATAAAAACGGAGCCCAGAACGATTCGGGCAAGATGGTGGTCTAGCCCCCGCTCGCCCAATGCCGAAAACTCCCCTTGAAAGGGGGGCAGCTTTTTGTTAACTTTCCAGGGCCGCATGCCGCGGCCCTTTCCTTTTGCACAGACGAGGTGATCCCCCTTTGGCAAGACGCTGCTCTTTGATCGTGAACCCCACCTCCGGAACCTTCTCTCAGGCGAAAGTCGACCAGATCATGGCAGGGCTCAGGCAAAGAGGTCTGGAGCCGGAGCTGCTGCCGACCGGGAGCGCCGCCGATCCGGCGCAGTTCGCCGCGCGCATCTGCGCCGAACTGCCGGACCCCCTGATAGTGGTGGCAGGGGGCGACGGCACGGTGAACGGCGTGCTAAACGGCCTGGTTCCCGGGACGGCCACCCTCGGCGTGGTCCCGCTCGGCACCTCGAACGTGCTGGCGCGCGAGCTGAAGATCGCCTCCATGGACGATGCCCTCGATCGTCTGGCCCGCGGCGAGTCCCGCCCCATTTCTGCCGGCGAGATCGACTGCGCCGGAGAGAAACGACGCTTCTTCCTGATGGCCGGTGCGGGGTTTGACGGTGCCGTGGTGCGCGGCGTGCGCCTGAGCGAGAAGAGGGCGGTAGGGAAGGCGGCCTATCTGCTCTCGGCGCTTAGGATCTTGCTGGCATGGGACCGCTCCGAGCTGCAGGTCAGGGGGGGGGGCAGGAGCCTTTCCTGCCACGGCGTCATCGTCTGCAATGCCGCGAGGTACGGAGGAGACTTCGTGCTGGCGCCGGACGCCGATCTCTTCACCCCCGGGTTCCAGGTGGTCTGCATCAAGGGCGGGCGACTGGACCACCTGAAGCTCGCCCTGCAGGTCGTCAGGGGGAGAGTCGCCGCCAGCCGGCAGGTCACCATCTTTGCCGCCAGCGAGGTGGAGCTCATCGGGGAGAAGGCGGTCCAGCTGGACGGCGACTATTTCGCTTGCGCCCCGCTGCGCATCAGATCCATTCCGGACCTGGTGCGCCTCATCGTCTGAGTCCGCGGGCTCTGCGCATCCCGGCCCCGATGCGGTCGGCGCCGTTGCCCGGGATCTTTTTCCGTCTTGACAAACCCGGGGCATTATCGGCTTAATGTGCGGGAATCGATCTGACTTAATGACCACTTCTTGAATCGGGGGGGACTGGCGTGGCTAAACCTAAAATACTGCTGGTGGATGACACCAGGCTGGTGCTGGAGCTGGAGAAGAGTTTCCTGAAGTTCTCCCATGTGGACGTTGTCACCGCCGGCAACGGAGTCGAGGCGCTGGAGCTGATCCGGAAGGATCCCCCGGATCTGATCTTCATGGACCTGAACATGCCCGAAATGGACGGCATTGCCTGCTGCACCCTGCTCAAAGCCGACCCGTTCCTGTCCGGCATCCCTGTGATCATGCTGACGACGGCGGGGAGGGAGCAGGACCGGGAGCGCGCCATCAAGGCCGGCTGCGACGACTTCCTCACCAAGCCCATCGACCGCCGCGAGTTCCTCGACAAGGCGCGCCATTACACCGACGCCGTGGATCGGCGTGAGCTGCGCATCCCCTGCCAGTTTCCGGTCATTTTCCTGCTCGGCAAAACCCCCGTCGTCGCCCACGCTCTAGACATAAGCGATGGCGGCCTCTTCCTCGCCACGCGCGAGCAGGTGGCGCCGGAGCGGAAGCTCAAGCTGGCGCTCTACCTTCCTACGGCGCATCCGGCCCTCATGGAGCTAACGGTGAAGGTCGCCTGGCTGAACGGAGAGGGGAAAAGGGTGCACGCGGGGTTGCCCCCCGGGTTCGGGGCGGAGTTCCTGGAGCTGGAGGAGGACGGGATCGCGCTGCTCAAATCCTTCGTGGAGGTCGAAGCGGCAAGTCGCCCCGGCGGCGCCCAGGGCTAGAGGCCTCTTCTCCTGCTGCAACTAGCGCGTGGCGTACAGGGTCAGGCGAAACCAGATCCAGACCAGCGCGGCCGCGCCCCAGTTGCCGACGCTGTTGTCGATGAGCCGCCCCAGGAGGCGGTCGTGGAGCGCGAGAAACCTCCCCCCCTTCCCTTCGGTCACCCCCCCGGCCAGCAGATCGAGAAAAAACGGGATCTGCCACGCGTTGCTCCGGACGTAGGCTCCCGTCCGGTACCAAAGGCGCCGCCTCTGCGCGCGCGGCAGGGCGGCCATCGCTTCCTTTAAAGGTGCGAGGAACGGTTGCAGCCTGAGCCTCTGGGCGGCATCCTGGCTCTGGTAGCTTTTCTTTAGCGACTGGATCAGGGATAGCTGCCCGATGGCGGCAAGGTTCATCAGGATGGCGTTCAGGGTCTGTCTCGGCAGCAGCCCCTCGGTCTGGAAGCGGCGCGGCGAGGTGTTGATGCGGGCGGGAAGCAGCAGCCATCTGCCGGCTTGCCTGACACGCTCGGCGAGGAAGGTGTCCTCCATGAGCGGCAGGGTGGTATCGTAGGGGCCGACCTCGCCGAAGAAGTCGCGGCCGATCATGAAACCCTGGTCGCCGTGCGTGCATCCGGTGCGGTCCAGTGTCGCCTTGGCCCCGTAGAAGCGGTAGGGGAGGGGGGCTTCCCCCTCGAACTGGAAGGCCAGGGCGAAACGGCCGGCAACCTTGGCTCCCTCCCGGGCCCCGCATTTCAGCGCGTCCAGCCCCTTTCTCAGCGCGAGCGGATCGCTGAAGCCGGAGTCGATATGCAGGAACAGCAGGGTGCTGGCGCGCGCGACGCCGGCGCCGCGGTTCATCTGCCCCGCCCTTCCTTTCGCCCCCCCGATCACCCTGACCGGGAAGGGGGCTCTCTCACCAAACCTTCTTGCAACTCCGATGCTGTCGTCTGTGGAGGCCCCATCCGAGATGATCAGCTCCAGGCACACCTCTCGCTGCCGGCAGACGGCGCGCAGGAAAGGTGCTAGGTACCCCTGCTCGTTGAAGACCGGCACGATGACCGACAGCTCGGGGCGCTCCTCAAAGGACAAGGCTGTCCGCCTTCTCGACCAGGTTTGGCAGGTCCGGTTTGGTAAGGATGTCGCTCGCCCCCAGGTTTTTCCACTTCATCTTGTTGTCCTCACTGGCAAGCGACGAGAAGATGACCACCGGGATCTTGTCCAGGTTCCCTTCCTTTCTGATCAGCGAGGTGAGGTGCAGCCCGTCCATGCGCGGCATCTCGATGTCGGTGATGATCAGGTTCAGCAGGTCCGTTATCGGCTGGCCGTTCTCGGTGCATTTTTGCCGCATTGCGTTCACCATGTCCCACGCCTCCTCGCCGTTTTCCGCCTCCACCACGTGGTACCCCGCCTCGCGAAGCGAGCCGCACATGGTCTTACGGATGAAGTTGGAATCGTCGGCGACCAGGATGGTCTTCTCGCCGCGGTTCAGCGTCGAGTGCGCCAGCATCAGGTCTTCACCGGGGGTGGAGAGCGCCATGGTGGAGGAGAGCTCGCCGATGATCTTCTCGAAGTCGAGGATCAGGATGATGCGGTCCTCCATCTTTACCACCCCGGTGATGTTGGCGTCGTGTATCGCCTTTACCGGCGGCTCCACGTGTTCCCAGGAGATGCGGTAGATGCGGGAGACGGAGTGGACCAGGATGCCGACGATGATCCTGTTGAACTCAAGGACGATGACCCGGTCCGCGGCGATCCCCTCGGTGTTCTTGCCGAGGGCCAGGGACAGGTCGATCAGCGTGATCACCTGGTCCCGCAGCTTGATCATGCCGCTGATCGCAGCATGGGAGTTCACTACCTTGCGCAGTTTCGGCAGCCGGATGATCTCGCGGACCTTGGCGACGTTGACGCCGAAATAGCAGGGGATCACGTTCCCCTTGCCGTCGCACTCGTCAATCCTGAATTCCACAATCTCAAGTTCGTTGGTGCCGCTTTCCAACAGGATCTTCTTGCTCGGTTCCATTCACGCCCCCCCGCTTCTCTTTTTTGCCGGTCCATGCTATTTACATCGGCAGGTCCACTAAAAGCATGAGGCAAATCTTCATTATGACTCGCGCCGCAGGTCGACGCGGTTGTCGTAGAAGGTGCTCCCCCCCCCGAGGTCGGTCAGGCGCTGCGAGGTGAGCGCGTTGACGGAGCGGCTTCCCGGGGCATAGGCCAGCCACCATACCCCTTCCGCAACCACGAGCCCTGCCGGCACCTTTTCCGTCACGCTGAGCAGAAAGGTCACCTCGCCAAGCGCGTTCCAGGCGACAACGCGCTCCCCGTCCAGAAACCCCCTCTCTTTCGCATCGTCGGGGTTCATCTTGAGCTGCATCCCCCCCTGCCTTTCGCGCAGCTCTTCCTGCTCGTAGAAGGTGGCGTTCAGGGCGTAAGGGTTTGGCGCCGTCATCAGCCTGAAGGGGAGCGCGCCGTGTTCCTCATGGGTGGGCAGGTAGCGCGGCAGCGGGAACTCCAGCCGCTCGTTCAGGATCTCTATCTTGCCGGAAGGGGTGTCGTACGCCGTGCACCGGGGCGCCAGCTCGACGGCCCGGCCGGCATCGAAGGCGGCCCGGTCTATCCCCTGCCGCATGGGGGACGGGAAAGCCAGGAGCCTCTCTATCATCTGATCGGCGCTCAAGGAAAAGATCTCCTCCTGAAAGCCGAGCTCCGCGGCCAGCAGCGAGAACACCTCCCAGTTCGACTTGCTTTCCCCGACGGGCTCTATGGCCGCCTGCGCGCGCTGGATGCAGTAAGTGCCGTAGGAGCGGTAGATGTCGCTGTGCTCAAGCGAGGAGGTGGCGGGGAGCACGATGTCCGCGTAGCGCGCCGTATCGGTCAGGAAGCGCTCGTGCACCACGGTGAAGAGCTCTTCCCGCGCGAGCCCCTGCAGCACGGAGTTCTGGTCCGGGGTGACCGCGGCCGGGTTCGAGTGGTACACGTAGAGCCCCATGACGGGCGGGTCGCTTAGCGCGTTCAGGGCGTGTCCCAACTGGTTCATGTTCACCAGGCGGGGCGACCCCTGCATCAGGTCCTCCCGCAGCAGCATCTGCATGGGAAAGGCCGCGCCGGTGGAGGTGTCCGGGAAACAGCCGCCCCCCTCCTTGCCGTAGGCCCCGACCAGCGCCGGGAGGCAGCAGATGGACCTGACGGTCATGGCGCCGTTTCCGTAGCGAGACAGCGCGCTGCCGAGCCGTATGAAGGGGGCGCGTGCGGCGCCGTAGCCGTGCGCCATAAGCTCGATGCTCTCGGCTGAAAGGCCGGTGATGCGCGAGGTCTGCTCCGGCGTGAAATCCGGCAGCACCTCGCGCCGCAACTCTTCGAACCCGAGGACCTGCGAGGCCAGGAAGGGGAGGTCGGTGAGGCCGTCACGCGCCAGGATGTGCATGATGCCGAGCGCCAGCGCGCCGTCGCTTCCGGGGCGCACCAGGAAGGTCCGGTCGGCGGCCGCCGCGGTCGGGGTCTCATAGGTGTCGATCAGCCAGACCTCCCCGCCCGCACTTCTCACCTCCTTTGCCTGGTTCAGGAAGTGGATGCTGGTAGCGGCCGCGTTGATGCCCCAAAGTATCAGAAGGTCGCTTTTGCCGGCGCTCTGGGGCGCAGGCGTCGCGGTGTGCCCCATGACCGCATGCCACCCCGCTCCCTTGGCGGGTGAACAGATGGTCCTGTCCAGCCTGGAGGCGCCCAGCCGGTGGAAGAAGGGGTGGCCGGCGTTTCTCTGCACCACCCCCATGGTCCCTGCGTAGGAGTAGGGGAGGATGGCCTGACCCCCGTGTTCTGCTATGATCGGGCGCCAGCGCGCCGCAATGGTTCGGATCGCCTCTGCCCAGGAGATGGGGGTGAACTCCCCGGACCCCTTGGGTCCGCTTCTTCTGAGCGGGGTGGTGAGCCGCAAGGGGGAATGCACGCTTTTTTCGTAGTGGCGCATCTTCGGGCAGAGGGTGCCGCGGCTAAAGGGGTGCAGCGGGTCTCCCTGCACCCCGACCGCCTTGCCCCCCTCCACCTGCACCAGCATGCCGCAGGTGTCCGGGCAGTCGAAGGGGCAGACCGATCTCTTGGTAACGGTGCTCATCTGAATTCTCCTGAACAGAAACAGGTTGAGGTTGAGGTTGAGGTTGAGGTTGAGGTTGAGGTTGAGCCCTGCTTCTTTGTAAGTGTTTTGCGCGCTTTGATCAATAAAAAATCGCTACCATTTTGCTTTTCTATTGGCGCCGATCCTGCTATAAAGCCCGCATGGAAAAGGAGATCAAAAGGGTGACGCTGGCGGAAATCGCCGCGACCTTCTTCATGATAGGTGCCACCGGCTTCGGCGGCGGCATGGCGATCGTCGCGCTGATCGAGCGGCGCTGCGTCTACGAGAAGAAATGGCTCGGACACAACGAGTTCATGCACGGGCTCGCCTTCAGCCAGATCCTCGGCCCTTTTTCGCTCAACACCTCCACCTTCGTCGGATACTACATGCGGGGTGTCCTTGGGGGGGTAGTCGCTTCAGTCTCGTTCATAGCACCGTCCTTCCTGCTGGTATGCGCCCTGAGCTTCCTCTACTTCCGCTTTCACCAGCTCCCCGAACTCAAATCGGCCCTCCTCGGCTCCAATCCGGTGGTCATCGCGCTTATCTTGGTTGCGGGGCTCGGCATGGCGAGGAAAAAGGCCGCGGGGTTGGAAAGCGCCGGCGTCGCGGCCATCGCCTTCACCGCCTCGGCGCTGTTCGAGGTGAGCGCCCTGAAGATCCTGGTGATCGCCGGCTGCTGGGGGTTGTGGAAGGGGTGGCGTACGGGGAGGGGGCGCTGATGGCCGCCATCCTGAAGCTTTGCGGGGTCTTTCTGAAGATCGGGCTGGTGTTCTTTGGAGGGGGATACGTCCTGATACCGCTTCTGCACCGCATCCTGGTGGACCAGATGCACTGGTTCACCCTCAAGGAGTTCCTCGACGGGGTGGCGCTCTCCCAGCTCACCCCCGGACCGCTAGCCATGCTCGCCACCTTTGCCGGTTACAAGGCCGGCGGATTCCTGGGCGCGCTTGCCGCAACGATCTGCATCTTTCTCCCCTGCACCTTGCTGATGCTCCTCATAGCGAGCCGCTACGAGAGGTTTCGCAGGGTCGACGCGGTAAACCACTTCCTGGACGGCATAATTCCCGCGGTGGTCGGGCTGGTCTTCGCGGCAGCCGTCAACCTCGGGGTGACCTCGCTTACCAGCGTCAGGGACTTCGTACTGCTCGGCGCGGGCTTCGCGGTGCTCCAGTTCACGGCCATAGCGCCTATGGCCGTGATCCTTGGAGCCGCCGTCGTCGGTCTGTTGCTGCACTTCAGCTGAAGCGGCCTACTTCTTGTGGCACTTTGCACAGTTGCCGGCCGTTTTGAACGCCTTCTTGCCGTTGTGGCACTCGCCGCAGAATTTCCCGGCATTCAGGTCCGCCATCTTCATCTCGGCGGCACCCTTTTTCATCTTGAAGATCTTCGAGTGGCACTCGGTGCACTTGAGCCCCTTGCCGGCATGATCGTCCCCCTTGAAGACGACTTTGCCCATGGAAGTGTCCCATTCCAAACTCTTACCCGCGGAGACCGCCATGGCCTGGGTGGCTGCCAGCAGTACGATGAGGGCGGCTGTCGATTTCGCTAGATTTTTCATAGGTCCCCTTTTTATCTCATTAAGTCAAAAATTCCCTAACTTGATACCATAGGGCGCAGCAATGTCAAGGCGCGCCGATCGGCTCCGATCCCGCTTTCTCGCACCTCCATTGCTGCTAACCCCTTGCAATTTTGGGGCGTTGCAGTTTAATGTGTTGTTAGCGGCTATCTTATTAAGTTGAACGTGGGCTTCCATGGAAGATGAATATAGCGAGTACAGGCGACATCTCGGCGAGGGGATGAGGATCGAGATCGGTATCCCGCTCTCAGAGGGGGGCGTATTCCGGGACTGGGCCATCATCAGTGAGGGGAGGCAGGATCAACTGCTCGCGCAGATCTCCCGGGACGTACTCCCCGCCAACGTGCGCTTCGATGTCGGTTTCATCGTGGACGTCAGCATCTGGGTCGAAAACGATGTCTATACCTGCAGCGGCATCGTCACCGAGAAGCTGGGCGGGCGGGTGTTGCGCATCCGACTCTTCGGCAATTTCACGTTGCGGGAGAGACGCCAGTTCTTCCGGATCGATCAAAGCATGAGGATCAAGTACTCAATCGTCGACGAGTCGAGCCGAAAAGAGGTCGAGAGGGACTGGGAACTCCGCAAGGACCATGAGCACATGAAATTTCAGGGTTATGACGACTTCGTCATCGCCGCGCAAATGGCCCGTTTCAAGCCGGCAAAGCCGGTAGACTGGAAAGAAATGCTCTGGACACACATGAACATCGGGGGGGGCGGCATCTGTCTGCGCCTGCCGCAATCCGTGCAGCCGGATCAGCTTGTGAACCTGGAGATTCATCTCCCGCTCACCCCTCCAAGGCAGATCCAGGCAGTGACCCAGGTAATTCATGTCCTGCCGCCAAGGGTGCTAAAAGACGGCTCTTCCCGCTACGATGCCGGGATGCGGTTCATCTTCCTGGACGAGAGGGACCGCGATCTGATCTTCAAGCAGATATCGGTGACGCAAATAGCGCACCTGCGAAAGCTGGCGGACAGGCGCGAACTGGAAGGCTTGGAACAGCCGCCAGCCGTTATCCGGATGACGCGGCGACAGATCTTTCTGCGGGCTCTGTGGGTGCTGCTCTTCCTGGTCATTTCCTATTTCGTGGTCAGGTATTTCATATCCTACCGGCAGGCACCCCCCTCCAACGAGATTCAGAAAACCTACGAAAGGGCGATCAGGAAGTACCGTCACATGGACAAGTGACCCTCCGAGTCCCCCCCTGCCATTGAAGTTAGTTGATCGAAAGGGTGCTCCGGAGTTGCCTTAGCCATGAAAGTCGACTATTATGGCGAGCCCGCGGAACTTAGCAGCAACTCCCGATCCTCCCCCTGGCGACACTACCGTTACGTAAACACCGTTTGGGTTTTTTTTGTAGGAGCGGCATTCCTGCCGCGATAGCCACAGCTTGACCGCGGCAGTAGTCCAACACGGATTCACCGCAGCTCAATGGCAGTGCCCCCTGACGGGCGGGGATTATTTTTAAGTAAAAAGCCGTCGAAGATGACAGGTACAAGGGAAGGAAGAGATGACCAACATGATAAGCGCCGAAGGGCGCAGACGGCTACAGGAACGCTACGATTTACTCTGGGAGACCGAGAGGCCGCGCATGGTCAAGAACATGGCCGATGCTGCTGCCGAGGGGGACCGCTCGGAGAATGCGGAGTACATCTACTCCAAGAAGCGGCTACGTGAGATCGACCGCGAACTGAAACATCTGGGAGACAGGCTGAAGGTGCTGAAGGTGGTTTACCCGCCGCTCAATCCCACTGCCGCCAGTTTCGGCTGCTGGGTCACCTACGAGGACGAGAACGGCGAGGAACGCTGCTACCAGTTGGTGGGACCGGACGAGTTCGATGTCAGCCTGGGCAAGATCAGCGTCGACTCGCCGGTCGGCAAGGCGCTCTCAGGGCGCAAGGTGGATGACGAGATCACCATCAAGCGCCCCGCCGGCGATCTGACCGTGACCATAGTCGCTATCGGCTCCAGCAGACCGAAATAAGTGAAGCCAGTTTCATCCCTGCGATCCATACTGAGAAAAGCATTGAACTTCTTTTTGAAGGAGTTATAGTGTAGCAGAATCATTCTGGGCTCCCGCAGGGCACAGTCATAAATCCGCTTTTCAGCGTCAATCTTTTTTCCTCTTGCAGCAAATCCCCGGCAGTGGCCAGGCATTGAAGGAAGATTATTTTATATGACAGACACCAAGATCCTGATAGTAGTCAATGATACTGAAGCAGGCAATGCGTATTCCCAAGCAATATCCGATATAGGGGTGGCATGTGACATCGCCCATTCCTTCCAGGAAATGTCGGCCATGGCAACAAAAAATGCCTATAACGGCATTCTTATCGACATCCTGACACTGGTTCGCTGCAGCAAGGGAGAGAAAGCCATTGCCTACGAATGCATCAATTTTTACCCCGTTTTGCGGGTGAAGTGGGAAGCCAGACAGAAGGAAATCAAGCTGAGTCCCCTGGAGCAGACCTTCTCCCCGGACACGGAGTCAGCGCTGAGCTTTTTCATCGAGACGCGCTGCAAGTCGTTCACGGCAAGATCACTGCGCAGTAACGACAGAAAACAGGTCAACCTGAACCTGTTTTATTGCACCGACGCCAGCTTTCCTGCGCAGGATACCCACAGGTCATTCACGGTCAACGTTTCGCTGAGAGGGGTTTTCCTGCACACCAAGCGGGATTTTAAGGAAGGGGAAAGGGTCTGGCTGCGCTTCATCGAGTTCTCAGACCAGTCCCCCATTGCCGCGACAGTACGCTGGTCACAGCGATGGGGCGTCACGCGGTGCATTCCCGGCGTCGGCCTCATGTTCGAGGAGCTGACCGCGAGTCAGGAGAAGGAGATTCAAAGAGTTCTGTATCCGTGAGGCTCCAGTCACCTGCAACGGGACGATTAAATGTGCACACTGCTGCTGGCATATCGGGCGCATCCACGGTACCGGCTCATACTTGCCGCCAACAGGGACGAGTTCTACCAGCGCCCGACTGCCGCCGCCGCTTTCTGGGAGGACGCGCCGCACCTCTTTGCGGGGAGGGACCTGGTGCATGGGGGAACCTGGCTGGGGATAACCAAGACCGGGCGCATCGCTGCCCTGACCAATTACCGGGAGCCTCATGCAGCGACCCAGCACGGCCCGTCCCGCGGACAGCTGGTGAGCGAGTTCCTGAAGGGTGCAGGCGGCGCTGAGGAATTTGTTGCGGGTCTGCGGCGGGAGGGCGTGCCATACCGCGGCTACAGCCTGCTGGTCGGGGAGACCGACCGGCTCTATTGCTACTCAAACAGGGACGACCAAGCAATCAGGATAACCCCCGGCATCCACGGCCTCAGCAACCACCTGCTGAATACCCCTTGGCCCAAAGTCGTGCGCGGCAAGGAAGCTCTCGCCCGCGTGCTGGCGGCCGATCAATTCCGCACCGAAGACCTCTTCTCCGTACTTGCCGACGCCACCCCGCCCCCCGATGACCAGCTCCCCGATACCGGCGTAGGGCTTGAGACGGAGAGGCTCCTTTCCCCGATCTTCATCGCCAGCGAGCGCTATGGCACCCGCTGCTCCAGCCTGCTTCTGGTCGACAGCGACGGCCATGCCACTTTTGTGGAGCGGAGCTTCGACGGCGGCGCGCCGCGCGACACGACTGTTTCTCTGGACTGGTCCTGGTTTTGAGGTGGGGGAGCCGGAATTTTGGGTAAGCGCGGGATGGCTTCCTCCCGTAGCAGCGGCATTCCTGCCGCGATAGCCGAAGCTTAATCGCGGCAGGAATGCCGCTCCAGGAGATCATAGTCTTCCCGCCTTACACCTACTGGTACTGGATGTAGATCGGTTTCGGGTGCAGCTTCAGCACCTCGCTCTGGCTCATCAGCGGGTTGCCCTTCTTGGTGTCGTTGTGGTAGAAGAGCTTGAACCCGGTGTACTGCACCGGCTCGGATACGATGTAGTCCTTGTACGAGTCACGCTTTAGCCAGGGGGCTCCCCAACCGTCCATGTGCATGACTATCTGCACCTCGGGGCGCAGCGCTATGCTGCGGTAGTTGGTGACGCCGTTGCGGGTGAAGCGGTGCACGGTGAGTACCTTGGGCGGCAGTTTGTACTTCTGCACGAGCTCCTTCAGATACCCCGACGCGTAGTTTATATCGACCGCGTCATAGGTCCCGATCTTGCTCCCCGGCTTCGCCCTGCTCTTGATCAGGTTGAACTCGGGATCGATCCCAAGGTGGACGTCGGGGTTTTTCAGCAGCCACTCGAAGCGCGGCAGGATGTTGCGGATGTCGTCGTGTCCTGTCTGGATGTCGATGAAAAGGACGGCGTTAGCTTCCTTGGCCCAGCCGTACACCTCGTTTATCACCTTGTCGGGCATGATCATGCGGTACTTGCCGGCCTTGCCGGGCTCTCCCTGTGCCACGACGGCGATCAGGTGCAGTGCAGGCTGCACCGGATGCGAAGGGTCGGCCGCCTGCCAGCGGGCCACCTCACCCTTCAGGCGCCGCAGCATGTCGTCCTTCTGGAATTCGCCGAGCGCTCCCATCCGCTTGGAAAGGGGGTTGCCGTAGTAGGCCACGATCCTCTTGCGCGGCAGGATAGCGCCGGGCAGAGCTGCCGGAGACTTGACGGGCCACCCCTTCTGGGCGGCGAAATCGGGATTCTCGCCAGCGCGGTACTTGGTTGTGGGCGCCGCTGCCGCCGCACCTTTACCCTTTACGGATTTGGGGCTGCGGCTGGCCGTTGATTGCTGCGCAAAGCCCGGCGCCGGCGCTGTCGCCGCGCCAGGGGCCGCCTGCTCGACGCTGGTCGTGGTGGCCACAGCAGGGTCGGCCGGAGTCGGATCGGCCGCAGCCGGAGTCGGAGTTGCCACTTTGGCCGAGGTCGGTGCGCCTTGCTTCACTGTTGCAGCGGCTGCCGTGTTTTGCGTCTTATCCTTGCATCCCGAAAGGCAAAGCGGCAGTGCCAGCAGGGCGAGCAGCAGCAGTGCGACGGGGCGTTGTGTGGGCAGGTGCGGGTGCTTCACGTAGGCGTTCTCCTTTATCTGGGTAAACATGATGAGGCCGGCACTGGCGAAATTGCTCGCAGCAGTACTGCCGAGCCGAAAAACGGCCCGGATCGGGTTGATTGGTTTTTTGTGGAGCTGTGAAGAACCGGGCCGGCGTCTGGAGAATCATATTGCGCCGTAGAGAGGCGGGCTCTTTTTCCTTTGAGTCTGCGTCAAAACCGACAAGCAAGCAGTACTTTAACCTTTTTACAGTTGCGGTGTCAACCCGTGACCCGGCTCTCCGGATAATAAGATAATTTTAAGGAGGGGCGGCTCGATCCGGGCCGATTTTCCGTGATATCAAAGGAATGTTTCAAGAAATGCCACTATGACATTGACGGCAACTCTTTGTGAGTGATATGCTCGGCCACCAAAAAAAGGTCCGACCTCTTCAACGCGCCCGTTCGACCCGCCCGGACGCCTCCTCCGTTGTCCCGTGGGATCGGTCGGGCCGCAAGTGAAGTTTTAGTACCTATGCAGAGACGTTTTGATGCGTCGCCGTTTCTTCAACCTGGCGATGCTGCAATTTCCCCCCTCAGTAATCGCAGGCAGAAAAATCACATTCAATGGAACTGGAGGTGTCTGGTGAGCAAGAAATTCAGTACGGTAATGGTGTGTCTCGCTTTGTCGTTGCTATCCGCCGCATCGGTTTTGGCGGCCCCGCCCGCGAAACCGGTCGCGATCGGGATCTCGAAGATCGTCTCCCATCCCGCTCTGGACGCGGTTGTTCAGGGGATTCAGGACGAACTGAAGGCCGCCAAGGTGAATGCCACCTTCGATATCCAGAATGCCAACGGCGACATCAGCACCGCCGCTTCCATCGCCAACAAGTTCCAATCCCAAAAGGTCACCCTGGCCATCGGCGTCGCCACACCTACCGCCCAGGCCCTGGTCAACACCATGAAAAAAACGCCGATCGTCTTCTCCGCGGTCACCGACCCGGTCAAGGCGGGCCTGGTTACCTCGCTGAAAAAGGGTGACAAGTACGTCACCGGCGTCTCCGACATGACCCCGGTGCGGCAGCAGATCGAGATGCTGCTGAAGATCAAGAAAATCAAGAGGCTTGGCCACATCTACACCAGTTCCGAGGAGAACGCGGTGGTGCTGGCGGCCATCGTGAAACAGGTCTGCAAGGATCTGAAGATCGAGTTCGTCGAGACCACGGTCACCAAGTCCTCAGAGGTGAAGCAGGCCACCCAGGCGATCATCCGCCGGGTCGACGCCCTCTACATAAGTACCGACAACACGGTGGTCTCGGCCATGAGCGCGGTAGCTGAAGTCGCCATGAAGAACAAGGTGCCGATCATGTCGGCCGACCCGAGCTCCTCCGAAGCGCACGACGTCCTGGCGGCCTGGGGATTTGACTACTACAAGATGGGGCGCGCTACCGGCCAGCTGGTGGTCGAGATCCTGAAAGGGAAGAAGCCGGAGCAGATCCCGACCCGCTTCATGACCAAGGCCTCCGACGTCGACCTGCTGGTGAACCTCGACGTGGCGAAGAAGCTCGGCCTGACCATTCCGAAAGAGATCGTGAAGAGCGCCAAGACGGTGCGGGAAAACGGCAAGCTGACCAAGAAATAACGGCACGTTATCCGCTGGTAATAAGCTACTTGACTTGAGGACACTCAAGGGTCCCGCAAGACGCGAAACGCGCATAAGGGTGAACGGCTTAGTTATGATAGAAGGAATTTTGGTTGAAGGCCTCATTTACGGCATCATGGTTCTTGGCGTGTTTATCTCCTTCAGGATCCTCGATTTTCCCGACCTGACGGTGGATGGCTCCTTTCCCCTCGGCGCGGCCCTGATGGTGCAGTGCCTTTTGCTCGGCATGAACGGCTGGCTGGCGCTGCTGATCGCCTTTGCCGGCGGAGTGCTGGCCGGGGTGATCACAGCCCTGATACACAACCAGCTTCGGGTTCCAAACCTCCTGGCCGGCATCCTCACCATGACCATGCTCTACTCGGTCAACATCCGCATACTGGGCAACCGGGCCAACGTCCCGGTGCTGAAGCAGGAGACCATCCTGTCCCAGGTGACCGAGAAGTTTACCGGCATCATCCCCGAAGAATACATCCTCCTGGTGTTCTTCCTCCTGGTAGCCCTGGCGATAAAGCTCCTCATCGACCTCTTCTTCCACACCGACCTCGGCATGACGCTTGGGGCCATGGGGAACAACGAGCAGATGGTGATCTCGCAAGGGGTGAATCCCAAGACGCTGAAGACCATCGGCGTCGGGCTCTCCAACGGGCTGGTCGCGGTTTCCGGCGCCTTCGCGGCGCAATATCTCGGCTTCGCCGACGTGGGCCTGGGGCAGGGGATCATCGTCTCCGGCCTCGCCTCGGTGATGATCGGCGAGTTCCTGGTGCGCAAAAGCAACAGGATCGGCGTCTTGACCCTCTGTGCCCTGGCGGGATCCATCATCTTCTACGCGGTCATGTATCTGGGCAGATACTACGGCTACCTGATCCACATGACGCCAAGCGATCTGAACCTGATCAAGGGCGTGCTGATCATCATCCTGCTGGTGCTGACCCAGGTCAAGAAATTCAAGAAGAGCCCATTCAAGTCTATGGTGGCAAAATGATAGAGTTAAAGAACGTTTCCATTGTCTTCAACCAGGGGACCGTCAACGAGAACCAGGCCCTGAGCAACATAAACCTGAAGGTGAAAGAGGGTGATTTCATCACCATCATCGGCAGTAACGGCGCCGGGAAGTCCACCCTTTTCAACACCGTAGCCGGCACCATCATCCCGACCGAGGGGGCCATCTTCCTAAATGACAGGGACGTCACCGGGGACCCGGAGTACAAGCGGGCGAAGTACATCGGCAGGATCTTCCAGAACCCGCTTTTGGGCACCGCCGGGAACATGAGCCTGGAAGACAACATGACCATAACGCACAAAAAGGGTTTCAAGTGGTTGAAGAGAAGCCTGAACAACAAGAGCAGGGAGTATTTCCAGAGCGAGCTGGTGCAGCTCAGGATGGGGCTTGAGCACAGGATGAAGGAGAACCTGGTCATGTTCTCCGGCGGGCAGAGGCAGGCGCTCACCCTGTTGATGATGGTGCTCTCCAAGCCCGCCCTGATCCTGCTCGACGAGCATACCGCCGCGCTCGACCCCAAGAACGCCGAAATCGTGCTGGAACTGACCGACAAGTTCATCAGCGAGTACAAGCTCACCTCCATGATGATCACCCACAACATGAGCCACGCCATCCAGTTCGGCAACCGGCTGCTCATGATGGACAAAGGCGAGATCATCTTCGATGTCGAGGGAGAGGCGAAGAAGCAGCTCACCGTTGAGAAGCTGATAGAGAAGTTCCACGAGCTGCGTCACAAGACCTTTGAAAACGACAGGACGCTTCTTTCCGAGGATTGATAGGGGGAAGTGGGAGCGTAAATGGTAACTAGATGGCCCGGCGGATTCATCCGCCGGGCCATCTCTGTATCTGCTCCTTGCCGTTGGAGCGGCATTCCTGCCGCGATGCGGCCGAGCGGCAGCAATGCCGTTCTACATAGTTATTGACACAGCGCGGGCGCAGGGTGTATTAAAAGTTACTTTTTTGTCAATAAACGCCGCAGAAGGACTGAGAGAACTATGATAAAGATCGATTTTGAGAAGATGGGTGGATTGATCCCCGCAGTTATCCAGGACAATGAGACTGGCGACGTACTGATGGTCGCGTTCATGGACGAGAAGACCCTGAACCTGACACTGGAGTCGGGGAAGACCTGGTTCTTCAGCCGTACCCGGAACAAGTACTGGATGAAGGGGGAGGAGTCCGGCAACACGCAGGATGTGGTCGAGGTTCTGACCGACTGCGACGCCGATACCGTCGTCATCAAGGTGAAGCAGAACGGGCCGGCCGCCTGCCACACCGGGAACCGGAGCTGCTTCTACGTGAAGTACGAGGACGGCGCCTGGGTGGAGCACTCCAATCCGCTCTTCGATCCCGCCACGGTCTATAAAAAATAAACAAAAGAGGGGTTCTCATGGACAACTTATTGAAACTCGGCATCCCGAAGGGAAGCCTGGAAAGCGCCACCGTCGAGCTGTTCAAAAAGGCCGGCTGGCAGATATCCATCTCGTCGCGTAGCTATTTCCCGGGTGTGGACGACAGTGAAATCAAGTGCTCGCTGATCCGCCCGCAGGAGATGGGGAAGTACGTGGAGCGCGGCACCATCGACGTCGGCATCGCCGGCCGCGACTGGGTGCGCGAGAACGACTCCGACGTGGTTGAGGTGTGCGAGATGGTCTACTCCAAGGTGTCCCGCCGCCCTGCCCGCTGGGTGCTGGTGGTGAACGGCGACTCCAAGGTGCAGGGGCCGGAGGATCTGCATGGCGCCACCATCTCCACCGAGCTGGTCGGCTTCACCAAGCGCTACTTCGCCGAAAGGAACATCCCGGTAACGGTCGAATTCTCCTGGGGCGCCACCGAGGCGAAGGTTGTCGAGGGGCTTTGCGACGCCATCGTGGAAGTGACCGAGACCGGCTCCACCATCAAGGCAAACGGCCTGCGCATCGTTTGCGAGCTGATGGAATCGGTGCCGGTGATGATCGTCAACAGGGCTTCGTGGGAAGATCCCTGGAAGCGGGCCAAGATCCAGCAGATCGCCACCCTGCTCCAGTCGGCTCTGCGCGCCGAGGGTATGGTCGGCCTAAAGATGAACGCCCCCGGCGACAAGGTCGCAGCCATCACCGGCATCATACCGAGCCTCAACAACCCGACCGTTTCCAACCTATACAATTCCGACTGGGTCTCCATCGAGAGCATCATGCCGGAGCAGGAAGTGCGCCGCATCGTCCCCGAGCTGATCAAGCTCGGCGCCGAGGGGATCGTGGAATACTCGCTGAACAAGATCATCTAGACAAGTAAAAAGAGAGCCTCGTCCAGTGACGGGGCTCTCTTTTTTAATTTGCAACATCGGCCAGTCCGGTTAAGCGCTACGGGTTACGCCGGCGCGCTCTCGGTGACCACTTCGCAGTCGTCCTCAAGCCAGCTGTCCAGAGTGCCGTCCGGAAGCTCCACCTGCACGGTGTCCCCTTCGATGGTGCAGCCAAAGCTGAGGCCGACCTCACCGGTGGTCCTGTTTCTCACCGTGACCCTCTGTTCCCTTCTCTCGGTTGTGTCGCATATCTCTGAATGTAGCCTTTTCATGGTAGCCTCCTGCTCTTGGTTTTAATGATAGCATGGCGTTTACCGCTCTGCAACTTGCGGCAGACCGGTCACCGTCTGCTAAAGAACCGCGGCGACTTCCGCGGAGGTGGTGGCGCTGAATTGCTCGAAGTTCATCCGGAACATCTCGACCAGCTTGCTCGCTGTCTGGTCGTAGGCCGCTTTGTCGCTCCAGGCGTTTCTCGGGTTCAGTACTTCCTGTGCAACTCCCGGGCAGGCGGTCGGGATGTTGAGGCCAAAGACCGCATCCTTCACGAAGGCGCCTTGGTTGAGCGTCCCGTCCAGTGCCGCGTTGACCAGGGCGCGCGAGTAGCCGATCTTCATCCTGCTTCCCGCCCCCGGACCGCCGCCGCTCCAGCCGGTGTTGACCAGCCAGCAGGTAACCTGCTGCGAGGCGATCTTCTTGCCGAGGAGCTCGGCGTAAAGTGCCGGGCGCAGCGCCATGAAGGGAGCGCCGAAGCAGGCGGAGAAGGTGGCCTGCGGCTCGGTGACGCCGGCCTCGGTCCCCGCCACCTTGGCTGTGTAGCCGGAGAGGAAGTGGTACATCGCCTGCTCCGGGGTGAGGCGCGCGATCGGGGGGAGTACCCCGAAGGCGTCGCAGGTGAGCATGATGACGTTGGTCGGGTGCCCCCCGGTGCCGGAGGCGACGATGTTGGGGATGTGGGTGATCGGGTAGGACGCCCTGGTGTTCTCCGTGAAGGAGGCGTCGTTCAGGTCGATCCTGCGGGAGATGGTGTTGATCGCCACGTTCTCAAGGATGGTGCCGAACTTCCTGGTGCAGTCGTAGATCTCGGGCTCGGACTCCTTGGAGAGGTTGATCACCTTCGCGTAGCACCCCCCTTCGAAGTTGAAGACCCCCCGGTCGTCCCAGCCGTGCTCGTCGTCGCCGATCAGAAGCCGGTTCGGGGCTGCGGAGAGCGTGGTCTTGCCGGTTCCGGAGAGCCCGAAGAATATGGCAGCATCGCCGTTTGGCGCCGTGTTGGCCGAGCAGTGCATCGACATGACGTTTTTTTGCGGCAGAAGGTAGTTGAGCACGGTGAAGATGGACTTCTTGATCTCCCCTGCGTAGCTGGTGCCGCCGATGATGACCAGTTTCCTGCCGAAGTTGATGATGATGAACGCCTCGGAGTTGGTCCCGTCGATCTTCGGCTGGGCGTGGAAGGCGGGGAGGTCGATGACGGTGAACTGGGTCCTGTGCGTTTGCAGCTGCTCGGGCGTGCCCCGCAGGAACATGTTGCGGGCAAACAGCGAGTGCCAGGCCCGCTCGGTGATGATCCGGACCGGGAGGGTGTGTTCAGGGCTTGCGCCCGCGTAGCAGTCCTGCACGAAAAGGTCGCGCCCCTGCATGTATATGGTCATCCTCTTGTAGAGCGCCTCGAACTTTTCCGCGTCAAAAGGGCGGTTCACCTTGCCCCAGTTGATGTGGTCGCGGCTGGTGGGCTCGTCCACGATGAATTTCTCGTTGGCTGCCCTCCCCGTGTAGTGGCCGGTCTTGACCGCCAGGGCGCCCAGGTGCGAGATGAGCCCCTCGCCTCTTCTGACGATCTGCTCGTACAGCACGGCGGTGGGGGAAGTCCAATAGATGAGGTTCGCGTTCGTGATGCCGTGCTCTTCCAGTCCGACCCCTCTGGTGATGTCGTTCAATTTCACGTTCGCCGCTCCTTCCTCATTGAATTTTCGCCAGGTAAAAAGATAGCAGGCGGGTGATGGAATGCAACTGTAGCAGGAACGTAAAAAGGCCCCTCTCTTTCGATCGGGGCCTTCTTTTGTTTCAGTGTCAGCTTCTTCTTGCACTGACTACTACTTTAGTCGTTGTAGCCGTCATCCTCAGCAGTTGGGGTGAACTGCTCCCAGTGCTCGGGGGAGCGCCACAGACCCGAGAGGATGAGCTCGCGGATATGGAGGAACTCCTTGGGGAGACGGTCGTACATCTTGACGAACAGCTCCTCGTGAGAGAGGATCTCCTCTTTCCAGACGTCCCTGTCAATGGACATCAGCTCGTGATACTGCTCACGGGAGACGTTGTTCAGACCGTTCCAGTCGATATCCTCATAACGCGGCATCCAGCCCAGCGGACTTTCCACGGATGCTCCGCGGCCGTTGGCGCGATCGACGATCCATTTCAGGATGCGCATGTTGTCGCCGAAACCCGGCCAGAGGAACTTGCCGTTGGCGTCTTTTCTGAACCAGTTGACGCTGAAGATGCGCGGCGGGTTCGGGGTGG
>Ga0209317_1001402_pt1 | contig 21290 bp, 18 predicted proteins | sample RifGroB2_FD_183994 | JGI IMG/M metagenome (GOLD analysis project Ga0209317, IMG submission 183994) | Soil microbial communities from Rifle, Colorado, USA - Groundwater B2 (SPAdes) (version 2) | ecosystem: Environmental > Terrestrial > Soil > Unclassified | place: Rifle, Colorado | collected...
CAGGGCATCTTCGGGTATATGCCACGCCAGGCCAGTGCCGATGGAGGCTTTGCCTCCAAGAAGAATCTGGCCGATGCCAAAGAGCTCAAGATAAAGGACGTAGCCTTTGCGAAGAGGCGGAGCTTAGAGATTCTCGATATGGTCAAGAGTTCTTGGGTTTACAAGCGACTCAAGAACTTCCGTGCCGGCATTGAGGCAAACATCTCCACGCTCAAGCGCGCCTTCGGACTGGACCGCTGCACCTGGAAGGGATGGGGAGGTTTCAAGTGCTACGTCTGGAGTTCGATCTTTGCCTACAACCTCCAAGTCATTGCCCGGATCAAGCTCGAATCAGCCAAGGCCGCCGTCTGAATGAGAATCGGCCTGAATCTACAGTAACATACGGGAGCAGTGCGTCTAAAATTGAGAAAGAACAAGTGTCGCCGACAATACATTGGATTACGCTAACTGTTCTTGCCCGTCTTTCTGCGTCATTTCCGCACCACGAAGTTCAGAAAAATGGGGTTTCCGGATGGAAACTAGTTACGGAGAGATCCTTTCTCGCAATTCCGAATCGACTGTATAATCAAAAACAAACAATATTCAGGTTAAGTAATATAAATCTGTTCGCGGAGGAATTGTCTTATGAAACCTAATTTGCACATTCGCGTTATTCCATTTGTTTTGTTTCTTTTACTATCATCAAACCTCGCAGTTGCGGCAGTAAAGCTCGACGAAAGCTTTCTTAAGTCTAATGCAGGTAATTCCTCAGTATGGATACCTGTTGAACAATTAATCGAAGAGATTAGGAGTATGAGGTTAGGTGATGGTAATCATCCAAAAATTATTGGCTGGCAAAGGAAAGGTAACAACTATACGTTCACCTTTATTGCAGCCAATAAAGTTGTTCTTAAATTTACGCATTTACTAAATACAGGCGGAAAATGGTCTTCAGTGACTGCACTGATTGATGGCAAATCCGTAGATGCCTCAGCACTAATAATGCAAATTACAACTTCGCCAAGAGATAAGACAAAAGCCGAACTACAAAAAGAAGTTGATGCAAAAAAAGATAAATTGCTTGTAAAAGCAATGGCATTTGCCAATCTGTCTGGGAAATATCGAAGTACTTTTAGTGGCGAGAGTAACGTATACAGAAAGATAGATGTTTCGGTAAGTGGGGATAAATTAAGCTTGTTTTTGCCAAACATTGACTGCCAAATTCTCGACAGGGATGTGCCCATAACTGACGGTGAAAAGGCATTTGTTGCCGATTATAATGATCCAGAATGCAATGTGAAAGCAATATTTTCCTATTCATCTTACGGTCATGACAAACAAATTCAGGTATTTCTAGACTTTAAGTCAAGAGGAAATTGTGGTTATGTTTGTAATGACTTGAATTATCTTAACTCAATGTTTAGTTACCGAAAAAAAGATTATTCCATCAGCGAGTTTTTCATTAAGGCAATGGAAGCAAAGAAGAAAGGTGACTTCATTTCCGCTGTTGAAATATACGAAAAAGCGGCTTCTAATAGTCCTGAGGCGTCTTACCTTCTAGGAAAGATGTATTTGAATGGTGAAGGAGTTAGACAGAATATCAAAACTGCTGCGAATTTTTTTTGTAATGGGTCCGAGCATGGAGATGCTAACTCTACTGTTGAGATAATGAATCTGTTGAAAAGCAAGGACTCGGAAGATGATGAAGATTTCCCCTGTAGCCCTCGGAACTGGAATAGCTATGTTGAGATTGCAGCTAAACAAGGGCACGCGCAAGTTCAATATATATATGCTAACCAGCTGTTAGATAAAGCTAAACTAGAAATAGATAAGTCTACACGCGAGGGCTTTATCGCTAAAGCTAACTTTTACCTACATAAATCGGCTGGTGGCGGATATAAAGAGGCTATAGAACAACTAGGTCGCGCCAACTGACTACAATGAAAACGTTAATATCGGCGATAGGAATTATTCAAGTGCGAACTTCCATGCTACAACATTGCAAATCAACTCCGACGAGTACTGAACAACCCCGCCTCAATTCCAATCCTTTGTTCAAATGTTTCCTTAGCATATCTTCACTGCGGCATCTTGTCACCGTTTCAGGCCACTGTCAAACCCTTAATATCACAAACGTCAGCCTTTTTACAATATATGTACTTTGGGGAATGGGTTCGTAGGACCGTTGTTAAGCGGCTACGCATTAATCTTCATATTGTATTTTTTTATAGATTTGGGTATATTCGGTCTTGCCGTTTTAAACCCCGCCTTTTCAAGTGGAGACCATATGACCAGCAGCGTTGAGTCCGCAGTTATTGACCAGAAAGAACCGTATGTCGCTCTTCAGCTTTATCCGGTTAAAATCAGGGATCTTAGTCCCGATCCTAATCAGCCACGTAAGTCTTTCGATGAATACGAGCTAAAAAGCCTTGCAGAGTCCATAAAGAAGTACGGAGTCCTCCAGCCTATCTTATTTAGACAGGCTGAAGACGGGACCCGCATCATCGTAGCAGGTGAGAGACGCTATAGAGCGTCTATACTTTCAAAGTTGGACACCATACCTGCCATATTTACCGAAGGCAATGCGGCCGAGATCGCACTTATAGAGAACCTATTACGGGTTGATTTGACACCGTTAGAACAGGCTGAGAGCCTTCAAAGGCTCCAGCTTGAATCCAAGTGCAGCAGCAAGGCTTTGGCTGCCGTTATCGGGAAATCTGAATCCACTACTTCTGAAATTCTGTCCCTGAACAAACTTAGCGACAAGATCAAAGATCAAATAAGGGACAATCAGGAGTTCTCAAGGAGCCAGCTTTTAGAGGTAGCCAAGGGGAAAGATGACAAAGAAAAGAATAAACTCTTTAAAGCACTTCAGAAGAATAATTCGTCTAGGGATCAATTGAGAGCAAAGCGCACCAGGGCTGTCGAGGCTACTCTCAAGACCATGATTAATGGACTAACCGCCAAACTGAATGATTTTGATTTAAGCAGCCTTCCCATCGAAAACAGTAATGATATCAAGGTGCAACTTTTGGACCTCGCAAAGTTGATCGGCAAAAAGGTCCATTAGTCCAGCAACTTAAACTTGTTTCTTCGGCGCGCCGAAGATTCCATCTTTTGGACGAAGAAATGCCCCACCAAGTCGTATTTGGTGAGGCATTTTTTATTTTTATCGGGCCAATGTTGAACCGTAGGTTAATGCTAAAGCCTGGCTTTAACGATTATGCCATTAAGGGCGAAGCACCCCATTCTGGGTCAAATCAGCAGACAAAAACCGCAAAAACTACACATTAAACGTCTGCTAATTTCATTGACCTACCCTACCGTAATAAGATATAAGATGGTCGGAGAATTATGCATTAAAGGAGCGTTCATGTCCTATTTTTTCGATGTCACACCGAATATCGAGGGTAACAAGAAGTTGCGGAAGCCTCAGATCGAGGCATATCTTAAAATCAAGGAATACTTTTCGGAGAACCCACAAGGAGAGGCGTTGGTAGTCCTCCCAACCGGAACCGGGAAGAGCGGACTAATTTCAATTGCACCATATGGAGTCTCTGCAGGTCGCGTTTTGATTATTACTCCTGGCTTAGTTACAAAGAAAAGTGTTGTAAAGACACTACATCCCCTTGAGGATAATTTTTGGATTAACCAAGATGTCTTCTTTGCACCCGATGATATACCTGTAGTAGAAGAGTTTGAACCAGGGATGTTAGAATCCAGCCTTCAGAACTGTGACTTTATAATCACAAACGTTCACAAACTTGCACGTTCCGCTACATCTCTCATCGGTAGGGTTCCTCCTGACTTTTTCGATATGATTATCGTCGATGAAGCGCACCATGCGGTGGCTAACTCATGGCAAGAGGCGCTATCCTATTTCTCTAAGGCTAAGAGGTTACATGTAACAGGAACTCCTTACAGAGGGGACAAGCAAGAATTGCCCGGTGTAGAAATACATAACACACCATTAGCTGAAGTAATGGCACTAAAATATGTAAAATGGTTACGTAAAGCTACAGTCAACAGTTGCGAACTACTTTTTACTATCCCAGAATCACGTCAAGTGCTCACCATTGAACAAGTTATGGAGCTTAAAGATAAGGAATGGGTAGAGAAGTCCGTTGCGCTGTCCCGTGAATGTTCACTTGACGTCATACAGGAAAGTATCAAACAACTGCAGGTCATTAAATCCGCTTCTCCAAGAGTACCTCACAAAATACTAGCCATAGCATGTAGTGTCTCCCATGCCGAGGATTTAAAGCTCTGGTATGAAAGTAAGGGGATGAGGGCAATAATAGTTCATAGCTACATGGAAGAGGATGCTATCAATGCTAGCTTCATTGGGATAGAAAACCATGCTTGCGATGTAGTAGTATCTGTCAATATGCTTATGGAAGGCTATGACCACAAGTACCTGACGGTATTAGCGTTGTTCCGACCATTCAGGAGCCTTAACGCATTTGCTCAAGTTGTTGGGCGTGTCCTACGAGCTATACCAGATGATGAAATTACCGATTTTGCTATAGATAATAATGCAATTGTTGTTTTCCACGAAGAAACTGGACTCAACACCATGTGGACATACTTTCAGTCAGAAGTTGAGAAGGCAACCAAGCTTCCTTCTCGGGAATACACCTTCAGCGACCGAGAGTATCAAGAGCGAGATAACTTTCTTGCAGAAATTCAGACAGGTGAAGCGTTTATTGCTTCCCAGGATTCGTTTCTTGCAGGCATCGACTTCAACGAGCTGTTTGATCGTGCCAGACAGGAAGTAGCTACTGAAGTAAGCGACCAGGTCACAAAAATGCGGGCGGCTGGTGTTGATGAAAGCACCATTGAAGCGGTGATTGGACAGGTAACAAAGAATAAGACGTCCGAGAAAAAGCATGTGCTTGATGCACTCCTGCATGAAAAACGCCCGGAGCTTGCGAGGAAACAAGTACGAGAGCTGCTTTATACGAATGCAAACGAGGCCGTCCAAGACATACTTCTTGAAAAGGGCATCGACCCCAAAGGTACCAACCTTCAGGCGAAGTTCCATAAGCTTCTAAAACGCATGCCTGACACTAATGATGGCATACTCGTTTTGTATATCAACAGTAAACTTTACAGCAGATTTGGCCCTGTGAAGGACAGAGATCCTGCTATACTTTTGATGTCACAAAATTACATGGCTGAAATTATAGATGAAATTGGGAGAATGATATGAGCATATCAATTAGAACACAGCTTGACCGAATTATTAACATTATGTTAACAGATGGAGTTCAGCCTCTGGATCTTGCTGGCAATATCTTTGAGGACGGTTACAACTCTGTCAAGACCTCAAGGACCAGGGATTGCATAATCACAGATGTCTTTTTTGACGAATTTATAAACAACATTAAGCGTCAGAATGTCCTTCTCCGGTATACTCATAATTTGCAACGTCAGCTCCTACGTGTCGAAGAAGTATTCGCCGATAGAGTCGTGGTACAGTGGGACAGAGAGGAGATAATCAACAATCTCATAAATGATGTAGCTACTAAGCTGAAAGCTACTTCTGGCGCGGTTTCGGAAAGCTTTATCGCCTCACTACCGCCATACTTACAAGACAAGTTAAATGTCCAACTGGCGACAGCCGCTTAACAGCGAATAAAAGGGCACTGGCATTTAAGCAGTGCCCTTTCTTTGTAGCTACTTAGTAAGTTGCAGTGAGCCAATTCATTTTCATATAAATATACGCGATATACTCCTGTTTACGCTAGCGTGACACGGCCTACAAACTGTCCATGCAGCCTTTGCGGGAAATTTTATTAGAAGGCAAAGTTGCAGATTCTAAGAAGTTGAAAGTATTCGACTGCGGATCAACCCTTATAACACGCATGTCATTTTTTAAACGCCTTTTTACCCCTTTTGCGTCTTTTTTACCCCTTTTTTGCCCTTTTTGCGTCTTTTTTTACTCTTTTGACTCATTTGAGTCTTTTTTTAGCCTCTTGAGTCTTTTGCGTCTTTTTTTTACGTAGCTTTCTGTAACCGCGTCATACAATACCACTCCTCTCTGCCCCCAGAATAGAAGAAGTATTTTGAATTCGTGACCTTGTCGAGATGGAGGAGTAGCATGAAGAATGAGGAATATTTATTGCTGACAGAAGTTCAAGATATATTGCAAAAGCGAATTGAACGGATAAGGCTTTTAATTTCGGAGGGGACCCTTCCCGTCTACTTGCGTACTGACAGGCTGTTTGATGAGTTTAGAACTTTGAAAGGATGCCATGAGCTTGGCGACTATTGTAGAGCCAAGTTGCCGATTGTATTCGATGGAAATCATATGTATTTTAACGGATTTGATGTGTTTGACAAAAAGGGCGACTTTGTAGGGGTAGCGCTAGGAACCATACATGTATGCCCAGAAACCCATAAGCGCGTTAGATTTAAATCAGAAGATGTTTATCGACTCAAGAAACAGTATGAACACTGTGATGCGAGTGAGGATGATAATAACAAACTAATTCCATTTAAAGACTTTGATGTAGAGGTTTACGTTGCAAACTGCAAAGAGAAAAAGATGGAAGAAAGTGAAATTGCATATGACCTAATGAGAGACCACGGGAAGTCAAAATACAGCAACAAAAACGACTCCATGATTTCTGCTCTTCAAATCGGCATTGCGGTTTACCCGTCCGCCAAGCACCATAGCAAAAATGAAAAAGATGCACTTGAATCCCGCGTATGGCGCGATGTAAAAAAACACGCCCCTAAATAATCACCTCGTCACCCGCCTCAGTCACGCTGTAACTATCCACTGAACATGAAATAACCACTTAATATTACGATACTTATAGCCGGGTACCCCCTGGCTATTTTTTTGCTTGCAATCACGAAAAGTGATTCAGGCAGAATTGCGCGTAATAGCAGAGTGAATGTGATGGCCTTCCGTGAAATGCTCAGAAGCTGATATTAGACAGTGAATATTGAAAAACAGTCGGTACCCCATTCGCCATACTTTTTTGGGTACTAAAAATCTGCTCTTTGAAAATTGAAGTACCAGTCAATTACTCTGATCGTTGGCGGCAGCAACGCTTCAGGTACTCACGTGTCCAAAATGGCCAAATGCAGCACAAAAAATATAATGGAGGCAAGAATGGGTGAAAAAATATTAAGACGAAGGGCGTTACTCCTGAAACTGGGTTTTTCCTCTGCAACTCTACATCGCAAAATTAAGGCAGGAGAGTTTCCCGAACCTTTGCGACTTGGCCCGAACATGAAAGGCTGGAAGGAGTCGACTGCGGACGAGTTTATCAATGGTCTCCAAGCTGACGAAAATGTCAACCCTGTTGCAACAAAGGGCAAACCCGGTCGTAAGCCAACAAGTAAGGGGTAAACCATGGGAAAAAAGGTCCGTATACCCCCGATACTCAAAACTCGGAGAAATGTGGAGGGCGGGAAGCACAAGCCGAAAGTAAGCGGCCAAAACGAAACTAAAAAAGTCCGGATAATTCCCAAAACTCAGGTGAGTGCCGGAAAAGGAGGGGCTGTAACCAGAATAATCCCAGCAGAAAATAGATTTCTGTCGAAAAAGTTGGTCATCTCTAAGGTTGGGTGTGTTGAGGATAAAAATCCTGAACGACTTGAAACTACCTGGCAAAGGTTAATTAATGCTTGCCGTAAACCAAAAGTTCGCGGATCGCTCAATCTCAGCGACTATCTCAAGGCTGACACGATTGCGCGGAATAAACAAAAAAATGGCACCGCGATAATAGGTGGCGGATTCGCGAAGCGAAATACTCGCAGTAAGGCTGACCTTGAGAGCATATCAATGGTTATATTGGATTTTGATGATGGACACTACACCTTGAATGAACTATGCCAAAGGCTAAAAGGGGTTGAATGTGTAGTGCACACCAGCTACAGCCATTCTGAAAAAATTCCTAAATTTAGAGCATTAGTGCTGCTAGACAAGCCGATTACCGAAAATATTGAGGGTGTTCTTGGGCTGATTGTGAATTATTTTGAATCAAAGTTGGGACCTCATCTTGACCCTAAATGCCGTACTCCGAACCAAGTGTTTTTTACACCCTCATGCCCACCGGGTGGTAAACAGTATTTTAGATTTAAGCATATTTGTGGCAAGCCGTTACGTGCAGTTGACTTCAACATTGTCATGCCAGATCAAAAGCTGATTGAAACGAAAGTCGTGGACGGTCCAGATAGCTACCGACCTGGAGATGATTACAACAGTAGAGGCTCATGGCATGAATTACTCGAATCAGCTAATTGGAGTTATTTTTTTCAAAAAGATAATTATGAGTTCTGGTCACGACCAGGCAAACGCGAAAGCATATCGGGTGTAGTATTCATGGACGCGAATATCTTTTATGTATTTAGTTCAGCACCAGAAGTGTTACCTTTCGAGCCAAGCAAAGCTTACAAACTGTTTGCCGCCTATACGCTGATAAACCATGGCGGTGATTTCACAGTCGCCGCCGGTAAGCTAAAATCCGAGGGTTACGGAGACGAGATAAATGTAAAGGACGTTGGTGAAAATAAGGAGGAGAATGCCGCAGCCAAAAAACGAGCAGGCAGTAGTTTTCCCGAGGTCCCATTTCCCCTCGATGTTTTTCCAGATAATTTTCGTGATCTTGCCATCGCCTATTCAAAAGCACAGCACTGTTCACCTGAATTTATGGCTGCAAACCTTCTCACCGTAACCTCAGTGGCAATAGGCAATGCTGCAATTTTAGAGATTAAGAAGGGGTGGCAGGTTAGACCATTCATCTGGTTTCTGGTCGTAGGTGAAACGGGGTCGAGTAAGTCTCCGGCTATAAATGCTGCAATCAAACCGATACGCACTCTTCAGAAGATTGAAATGGCTCGACATAGCAGTGAGTTGAAGAAGTATTCGGAAAACCTTGCCGCCTACAAAAAACGCGTTAAGGACAGCGATATTCCAACTGAGCCGATTGAAATGAGACATTATTATAGTTCCGATTTCACTATGGAAGCAATGATCCCAATGTTTAAAGTGTCTACACATGGTTTACTGATTCACGTTGATGAGCTGGCTGGTTTTTTTAATAGCATGAATCAGTACAGGAACGGGAAAGGTTCTGACCTAGAACAAATGTTGTCGTTCTTCGATTGTGGTCCACTTAAATCAGACAGAGTAGGCAAAAACAGTTATTGCGATGAATCCGGTGGTGCAATAATTGGAGGTATTCAACCTAAGAGATTGCCACAAGTATTCAACGAAAAATTGCATGAAAATGGAATGGTCTACAGATTTATAGTCATGCGGCTAAACGAATTGCAGCCCGAATATACCGATGACTGTATCTCAGATAAAAATGAAAAGGATTGGCTCACATTAGTAAAATGGATGTATGATATTCCTGTTACTGTTGACCCTGACACTGGATTTATCGTAAAACAAATTTTTACCGTCAGTGATGAAGGCAAAATGGTATGGAAAGAGTTCTTCGATGAATTGTCAACTTTGTACCCGTTTATGCCAGAAATGTTTCGTGGATACATACCTAAGCTGAAAACCTACTGCCTTAAATTCATGATTGTATTGCATCTACTGAAATGTTATTCGCGAGGCAGATTGGACCTAACGGTAAGTAAGTCGACGGTTAGAGGTGCTATAAAACTGACTCGCTACTTTTCTGGGCAGGCCATGCAGCTTGTTATCGGTACTTCCAAACAACAGAACCCGTACAAATCGGTAATCTTAAAGGCTCTGATTTCACTCCAGGATGAAGTTAAGAATGGCAAACTATTGTTGAAGCGGGTGCAGGAGACGGTGAATGAATCACTATTGACCCTGGCGCTGGAAGTAGGTGACAAAAAGCTTGCGGCATATTTACGGGACATGGGATTGGAAGTAATCCCGAGCACTGGTAACAAATCTGTAGTGTATTGGAATGCTAAGATTATACTGGCTTAGACCCACTAACCACCCTATCTTGTCTAACCTATAACCTTCTCATGGTTAGGGTAGTTAGGCAGGATAGGGTTTTTTTATGGATGGATTGAGTTGCATGGTGATAAAGAGGAAGATGTAAATATAATAATTATTAACAGGGGAGTGTTTTTGTACTCCACTGCCCAACTGGACAGGCAATAACTAATATACCAACTTCCCTAACTTACCTAACCATTTTTAGCGATGCTTGCTCCCCCGGCGATAATGGTAGTCAACTTACGTTCCCATGCTTCAAGGGCTTGCTGCTTCTCAGCGTCGTACTTGTGGCGGTTATAAATTTTTATGATACCTTGCTTCTTGTGTCCGGTCACGGCGTCAATAATTTCATCATGGTAACCAAGATCGGCAAGACCGGTTGAAAATGTCCGCCGGAGATCATGTGGGGTGAAATGTGCTAACTCCATCTTCTTATCTTCTGGAACTTTCACCATTCTGATAAATTCGCCTTTTATTGGCCGGCGCGGTTGATAACCCTTGAGGTTTTTCCGGATTGCATAGGCCACAGCGTTTTCGTCAATATGGGTATAAACGAGATTACCCTCATCGTCGGGCTTGCTTACGGGAGAGAGGAAGTAATAACCGTTGTGGGGAGTGCCAAGCAACCCAATGGACATTTTAGTCAGATATACCTTATGTGTCTGCCCGTTTTTGGTGCGTTTCGGGGGCAATGTCCACCAATGGCCGTCAACTTCGCTTGGGTTGATGCCGCATACCTCCCCGACACGCTGACCCGTCAGTAGTAACAACTTTATGATTCTCTTTACCTCATCACTCATAGCTGCTTTTGGGAGCTCTGTTGTCCATAGTTTATTGATTTCCGCTTCTGATAAAATGCGTTCTCTTGATTGCAACTCGACCGGAACTTTGACCCCGGTAAACGGAGTATGCTCCAGAATGTCCTTCTCAATTGCAAAGTTGAACAGTTTACGGGTCAGCTTCATTACGTTGTGGCATAGAGCGGGCCGGTCTGAGTATTCGTCTAGCAGGGATATGCAGTCCCGTTTTTTAATGTCGGCGGCCTTGCGCTTCCCCCATGCCGGTTCTACGTTGACCTTAAATATCCTCTCATCTTCTCGCCACGATGACTCCCGCTTGTTTAACTTCGCATGACGGACCATGTAGTCTGAAAAAAGTTCCGTGACAGTAGGGGTCTTCCGGCGTTCTTCTTGGGCCTGCTCGGCGACTTCAAGGGGGTCTATGCCGTTCTTGACTTGCTTCTTGGCTGCTTCAAACTTGCCACGGGCAACTTCAAGGGTTACGTCTGGGTATTGCCCAAAGTTCATGCAGCGTCGCTTCCCGTCAATGGCGTACAAATATAGCCAGCTCTTGAACCCAGATGGCATGATGCGGATGGTAAAGCCGTTCCCCTCGCTTTTCCGGTACTCCGTAGTCTCGGGTTTGAGTTTGCGAATCATGGTATCCGTAAATACTATCTTTGCTCTACTCATGATATTCACCGTGTTGTAATTATGTTGTAATAAGTGTCTGCGATTCAGGAAGAAGGGACGATAGCGTATGGGAAATGATAATTGCTAAGTCGCTAAAAGTCAAGGGAGTTATGGGTAATATTGACTCTTGAAAGAATGGGGTGAAACAGTTGACTTACATATTCCCAAGCTGAAGGTCGCGGGTTCGAATCCCGTTTCCCGCTCCAAACAAACATCAAAACCCCGGTAGCTGCCAAGCTGCCGGGGTTTTTTGCATGCGGTCGCCGCTTCATGCAGTACTTCTTCCGTGCCCCCGTTCAGTCCTCTTCGTCAGTAGGCTCCCAGTCGATTACTGTGCCGCCGCTTGTCGGGTAGTACGGACTGACCAGGACGTTACATCTCCCCTCCCGCGTAACTCGAAAATCCTTCACCAGAAACTTCTTCCCCTCGTGCACGTCATAAAACTCTTCGTCCAGCGAGGGGATCGGCCGGAACAGGTAGAGTTTTTCCAGCACTTCAGCCTTCTTCTCTTCTGGAATGACATACTCCTCCACCGTCCCGCCCTGTACCTGAAGTGGACGAGTCGGATACGGCAGCTTCACTTCCGAGGGCAGTATTGGGCGTCTCATATCTCCTCCTCACGATCTTGGCGATGGCTTACCCCCACAAGATCCCTCTTTTCTGCCACGATTTGGCGCACAGTTTGCGTCGCAAGGCAAATGAAATGTCACCGGCGACCTGAAATTGGTCTTCTTCGGGCGGCATGAAAATGCTTCTTCTTCGGTTTTGCTCCTCTCTTCTTTAATCCCAGCTTTTTAGGCGATTTTCGAACTCTCATCCCGCGACATCATACTGCTCAAAGAGTATCCGCGGGCGATCAGCGCACGGAACCTTTTGCAATGCAGGGTGGCAGGTACCTTCGCCTCGGGTAACAAGATCGGCGTCCAACTCGATAGCGGCGGCGACAGTCTCATCGCCGAAATAGTAGTGGAGGCGGCCAGCGAGTTGGGCATTCGGGAGGGCGAGGAGGTGTTCGCGGCGATCAAGGCCTCGGCCTTCCGGCTTCTTACCTGAAGCAAGGAAAAGGGAGGCACCAAAGGGTGACAGTGGAAGCCTCAGTTTCCCCCTGTATCCGTAGACACCGAGCGGGACTGGCAGCGCAATCGACTTTCGAACAAAAAGGAGGATGTTTTGGAACTTATTTCGGAGAACCCCATCAATCCGACAGCCATGTATGATCTGGTTGCCAAGAACAGCAGCGGATCCGTCGTTTTTCATTATGCGGTGGTGAAGGAACAGCAGAGTCATGACAAAGCGACCATCGGCATAGAGTATCAAAGCGCAGGAGACACCGAGGCCGAGCTGAGGGGGATTGCCGCTGAGCTCAAACAGGGATGGCAACTCGAAGACGTACTGCTGGTGAGAAGAACAGGGACCCTGCAGGTCGGCGACATCATCTCCCTGATTGCCGCCAGTTCGCCCAACAGCGAAGACGCCTTCGCCTCCTGCCGTCACGGCATCAGCCTCATGAAAAAAATGGCCGCCATAAGAAAAAACGAGATGTACGGCTGATGCCGTAAGAAGAGCCAGGCCGCTTTCGGCTTACACAAAAGAAGGGGGACTGCCTGGTGACAGCCCCCCTTCCTTGCCTCTGCAACTTTCCTGCTTCGAACCCTGCTAGTGACTCGATTTCACTTCAACTTCTTCCACTTCCTCTTCTTCCGTCTCGTGCTTCGGCCCCCGAGGTAAGGCAACCAACTCGGCTCCGACCGACTCAGCAATAAACTTCAGTTCGCTCATGCGCAGATGTTGACCGTAAACCTTCAGGTTGAGGTCCGAAACCGCCACCAGGATGTAGCGCGGTTGATGAGCCCCGTCCTGCATCTTCGTTCTATGCCGATAAAAGATTTTTCCTGACATGAAAGGGTGCCTCCTTTCCTTTTTTCCTCCCTGTGAACTGCGGAGGGTTTAGGTACATAATCATTATAGACCTTTACCTGTTTCGCAGCAATTGGAGTCTTGTCAGGAGTCAGTCTCTCCACCAAAGCCTCCGGGGATAGCTCGATTGCCGGGCTCTACCCTGCCAAACAATATGGTCTTACCGAATCGACGCTTTTACCCGTGCAGCCTTATCGCACTCTTATGGTAGTTCCGACCTTTTCACCGCGAATCGCCATCCCCAGGGTCCCGCGTTTGTGGCCATTGACGATCCGGATCTCCTTGACGTTGACCGTATCGCGCATGAGGTAAAGCATCTTCCGCTCCAAGACCATGTCTTCCATGTTCAGCTTGATCAGATCGGCGACGCTGATCTCCTCGATCAATTCCGCTTTGGGATTGACCCGCGGGTCCTCGGTGAACAGACCGTCCACGTTCTTGACCAGGATGCAGCTTTTAGCACCCAGCACCTCCGCCATCAGGAGCGCACCCGTGTCGGTACGGTGCGGCGGTATGAGCCCCAGTTCCGGCGGATGCTCGTACAGGCCGTAGGGGGGGGTGCCGTGGATGACCGGGAGGAGCTTCAAATGAAGCAGGGTCGGGAGTTCCAGCAGGTCGCCGGTCTTGACTCGCGTGCCGCCCCACTTGGAGAGGAGCAGGGATACCATCACGGCGTTTTGCTCACTGATCTTGCCGGCGAGTTCGGCCAGGACCCCGGTCGGCATGCCGAGATCGATGCCGATGTCGAGAATGTGGCGTACTCTAACCCCGCCTCCGGTGACGACCAGGATGTTGTTTTGCTTTGAGAATTCACCGATTTCTTCCATGAGCGGCAAGACCACCTCGCGTCCGTAGTCGATGATCCCGTGCCCCCCGATCTTGACGACGTTGAGGTCGGGGACCAGTCTTAACGAGGCCATTCCCGCCTTTCTGTGCATCAGCCCCTTGCGAACCAGCGTTTCCCCTTTCAAATTTGATTCGATTTCATGACGTGGGAACATTAATGAACCTCCGATCTATTGATCGTTAATGGATATCAGAAAGGTACCATTTTGCAATAGCCCCTGCGGACCTCTAACCCTGTCAGCGCTGTTTTGAAGGGATCAGCACTCCGCCTTACCCGGTCAATACCCCCGCAGTTGCGCTCTGGGCAGGGTCTGCCAGGAAGCCTCGCTGCCATCGAGCTTCACGGCTGATACCAGCAGTACAGAGGCTCCGTCACGCATCACCGTTTTCGGTTTTTCGCCCATCTCAACCAGATCTTCAGCGCGCAGGACGCTCCCTTCGACTGAGCGCACCGCGTCCACGTCGGGATGGTCCAGGAGTTCAGCTACGCGCAGCAGTGCACCTGGACTGGTGAATTGGAGGCTCCCCTTCATGCGGCCGTCGTTCCCCCACAAGCGGAGTCCAGCACCGGCCAGCGCACCAATAACCCCGTGTCCGGTGCCGCCGTGCTCGGACAGATGCACTCCGAGCTTGCCAGCCAGGTCAAAAGCCTCCGACTTGGTGACGATCTCCAGCTTCGCCCGTTGTCCGAAGGCGATCAGCCCGGATGCCGGACCCATGCGGTCGAGGACTGCAACGCACAGCCCCGGGTCGGAACCTTCCGCGCACTCCTGTTCCAGAAAGCGGCTGGCAAACGCGATCATCTGATCCAGGCACCCCTCGCTTAGTTTCGCCTGGAAGCACATGGAGCTATTGTGGGAGGTATACGGGATCTCGGGGTGGACCAGCAGTTGATGCCGGGTAATGAAGCTCGGGGAGCCCCAGCCGTTTTGCTGCACCGCATCGGCTAGCAAAGAGGCAATCGCACCGGTTCCTCTACTCTCCAGGTTGTCAGTGTCATCAATGGCGACCAGTATCCGCATGTCGGTATTCCTTTGTCTGCCGTATTTTTACTTGCATAGCGTCAGGAAAAGTTTTCAAAAAAAGGAAAAAGAAAAGATTTCATCGGGGTGGTCCTTTCCTTAACGGGTCGGTAGAGATGGGCAGCTTTCGCGCTACGCGCTCTTCTCGCCAATCAGGTGGACCGAGGTTGCCTTGAAGGACGCATACACCTCAAGCCCCTGCGAAAGTGCGAGATTCGCAAACGATTCCCGCGTTACATAAGAGGTGAGAGGAAAACCACAATCCAGCCTCAGCCTGAGAAACGATCCCATGGACGCGATCTCGACAATCATTGCGGGGAACACGTTCCTTGCGCTGGTATTTTCAGCCGGGCGGCCGATGCTCACTGTTACGTTCTCAGGCCGGATGCCGCAATGCGTGGCATCGCCCGGCAATGCGGTTCCGATGGCATCTATCTCGTGCCCCCCGACAAGAACTGTAATCTGCTGATCGAGATTGCGAAGCACCACTCCTGCGAGGATCGTCTCCATGCCAATGAAGTTTGCGACAAAATCGTTCACCGGACTGTTCATTACCGCCGCTGGGGTGCCGTCTTGAACAATGCTGCCACCGTTCATAATCACGACCCGGTTCGACATCCTGAGTGCGTCCGACGGGTCGTGCGTCACGAGTATCGCCGCAATGCCTTTCTCGCGGATGACCCTGTTCATGTCGTTGGTAAGCGCCTGGCGGGTCGGCACGTCGAGGTTGGCGAATGGCTCGTCGAAGAAAATCATCTCCGGTTCCAGCGCGAAAGAGCGGGCCAGGCTGACGCGCCGGGCCTCTCCTCCCGAAAGCTTGCGGGCCGATCGCTTTGCCATGTCGGCGAGGTTGAAGAGTTCCAAGTAGGTCATAACCTGGCTGCGCGTCTCGGCCCGCCCCAGCCCCCGGAACTTCAGCCCGCACGCCACGTTGTCATAGACGGTGCTGTCGAAGAGCAGCGGTTCCTGGAAGACCAGGGCTATTTTGCGCCGAAATTCAAGCCGAGAGGCATCGGAGTGTATTTCCTTGCCTCGGTACTGCACGGAGCCGCTCTCCATCTTGATGAGACCCATGATGGAAAGGAGCAGAGTCGACTTCCCTGCTCCGTTTGGCCCGATCAGTGAGATGAAGTCGTTCTCATGCAGACAAAAAAAGGGTATGTCGAGTGTCCGAACACCGCCCCTATTCACCCTCAGGTTTTTCAGGTCGAGCACGTTGCATGATTGCGTCATCTGGCCGTCCTCTCAGCTGAATAAGGAAAAATAGTTGCTATATCGGCAGAGTAACAGAGGAATCATTTAAAGCGCAATGGTCATATCGAAATTGTCTTTCCCCGTCTCCACGAGGCCTAGCGTCGCGAAGGCAATCAAGGTGGCCGGTCTCGACGGAAGTTGACGTCGAGGTGGGTAACTGCAACACAATCGGTGCGGTTGTCAACAGTAATAACCCTTCATGCTGAAAATAGTGCTAGCGTATACGTTTCAGGTGTGTTACTTAACCCGAAATTAATCTGTGCCTCTCAGGGCCTTTTTTTTGACTAACGTTATATAAACTCGGCTACAACGAAAAGAGATTTGCCATGAAAATATTGCTCGCCATAGACGACACGGACAATCTCGAGAGCAGAGGAACCGGGGAAATTGCCTCTTTGATAGCCGCGGCGCTGCAGGAAAAGGGGTGGGGGAGCGCGAGTTTTGTCACCAGACATCAATTGCTGGTGCATCCCGACATCCCTTACACCTCCCACAACAGTGCCATGTGTTTCGTCGCGGAGATCGAGGAGGGGCATCTGGATCGGATCACCGCATTTGCCAAGGATTTCCTGAATCACGAGTGTGCGGAAGGGTCTGATCCCGGTCTTTGCGTTGCGGTACTGGACCGGCTTGCCTCAGCGGACGACCTGATCGCTTTCGGCCGGCGGGCAAAGCTTGAGGTCATCACCATGCAGGAAGCTTTCGACCTGGCGGGCCGGCTCGGGGTGCATCTCTCCGCGCATGGCGGCACCGGCCAGGGGGTGATCGGAGCGCTGGCGGGCGCAGGGCTCCGGCTTTGGGGTAACGACGGGCGCCTGAAGGGGTGCCTAGAATTTTCCGAACCGGGCTCCAGGCTGCGGGTCTCCGAACTTCTCGATCATCCGGGCGTGGAGGCGGTGCGTTGCGTTGCAGGGGGCGTTGTCCGCGCCGACGACCTGGTGGAAATCGGCGAAAAACCGAAGACGGTGCTGCTGGAAGGAGCCTCGGTGCTGCTGCTGTCAGCCGTGCAGGGTGGGGAGGGCGGGGCTACCTGGCAGACCCTGCACAGAAAGCAGCTGCGGGGGTACTAACCGGATGTGGCGCAACGATCAGACAGGTGCCAGAGAGTTCACCCTGGGAAAAGAGAGCTGGGGCGCGGCCGTCTGCGCCGCGCTCGACTGTTCCGGGTTCGCCGCCGATGTGGACGAGGAACTGGTCACCGATGACGAACGCTCTTGCTACAACTGCCGTTACCGACGCTGGAGCGCCTCATCGTTTACCTGCCAGGCAACTCGCCCTTAGCGCTTTCCGCGGCAGCGGGATTAAGGGCCGGGAGGTGTAGCAGCTCATCATCATCCTGAAATGCCGATCTGCAGCATAAGCCTCCCCCCTTGGTAAAAGGGGGGTCGGGGGGGATTTTACCCAGGTTGTTACGGAGTGCCGATGGCGACTTAAGGCAAATCCCCCTAAATCCCCCTTTTTCAAAGGGGGACTTTTCCACGGTACTGATGCGAGCTGCAGATCAGCAATTCTGAGTAAGTTTAATGGTAGTTTGCCACCAGACCGCGCCCAGTCATGGTTACCCTCGCCCTCCGGGAGAGGGTGCCCGAAGGGCGGGTGAGGGAGCCGCCACGAAGTGACGCCAGCGCTCATGGCAAATCCCTCACCCTGACCATCTCCCGGGGGGCGAGGGGGAGTTTGGTTTAGATGGAAAGGGGTTGAACAGAGGTGGTACTTTTTTTTCTTCGATAAAACCCCGCCGCAGGCGGGGTTGGTTGCTAATCAGGTTATCAATTGATGACGCGGCTGATATGCCGCTATTACATGAACGACTTCTCCGAGCCGTCGCGCCTACCGGTGGATTTTTATCCATCCACGGCGTTCGGCTAACGGGTCCGGCCGGAAACGGCCGCGCCTTCCTTTTGAAAAGGGGAACCAGCAACCGGCTTTGCCGGCGAGGGGGTCTCTTTCCATACGGAAACCGATCCTTTTTTTATGCTTCAATTGGCCGTAACTAAACAGGAATTGCGATTTGGACAGGGAACTGCTGACGATAGATGGTTTAGGTTTCAACTACCCCGGCGCATCCGTGCCGGCGCTTTCGGAGATCTCCTGCAAGATCAAGGCAGGCGAGTGCATCTGCCTCACCGGCAACTCCGGCTGCGGCAAGACAACCATGCTGCTCGCCATCATGGGGCTTTTGCGCGACGGTACCCTGACCGGGACCCTGCAATTCTCCCTGCCGCCGGTCGACGACAGGTGGTCCAGGACGGCAGGAATCGTCTTCCAGAATGCCGAGTCCCAGATTCTCTGCAGCACCGTTGCCGAGGAGGTCGCTTTCGGGCCGGAAAACCTCTGCGTACCCCCCCATGAAATCGCACGCCGGGTCAGGGAAGCCTTGCGGTCGGTTGGACTGGACGGCCTGGAAGCCCGCAACGTCGAGCGCTTTTCGGCCGGCCAGAAGCAGCGCCTGACCATCGCCTCGGTACTGTCGATGAATCCGAACCTGCTGCTCCTAGATGAGCCGACTTCGCAGCTCGACGTGCAGGGAAAGCTTGAACTCTTTGCCATCCTGGACGATCTGAAGCAGCAGGGCTATACCCTGATCATGGCAGAACATGACCCGCGCTCCTTTAGCGGTCTGATCGACCGATACCTGGTGCTTGAAAAGGGACATCTGGTCGAAACCTGCAGCACGCTCCCCAATCCCGGTCAGTACCTGCCTAAAACCCTCCCGCCAGTTGCTGTTCGCCTGGAAGATGCAGCTCCGGTTATCGACGTTCAGGGGCTGAATCTTTGTTATCCGGAAACCGGAGAGGTTCTGAAGCAGCTCGCAGTGAAAATAAACCAGTAGCGGCAGGGTGATGAGCATCTGAAAGAGTTGTGGGCAACAACCCGCCGTCGGGGTACCGAAGCGATGCCGCACCTGGTCGTGTTGGCGCCGGGGGCGATGGCTGGTTGCCGGCCGTGAAATTGATTTACCCAAGTAGCACCAAGTGCGCAGCCGTAATGGTTGCCACAAATCCAAGGAAAGGAGGAAGTACATGAAGAGGAAGTCGATGGCAGTTGCAGTGCTGGCCGCTACATTGTTGGGCCAGAGCGCCGGGGCACAGACCCTGGAAGACGTGTTGAAGGAAAAAGGGGTGATCACCGAGCAGGACTACAAGGCGATCACCAAGAGCAAACCCCTGGATTACAAGCCCGGCAAAGGCTACACCCTGACGGCGCCCAATGAAAAGTTCCAGCTCACCATGGGCGGGCGGCTCCAGACCCGCTACAGCTTTACCGATGGTGATGACAATGCCCTCACTCCGGATGCCAGCAAGTGGGAAGTGAAGCGGATGAAATTCTGGCTGAATGGCTTCGCCTACACCAAGGACCTCACCTATCTGCTCCAGGTGGATTTCACCCAGGGCGGCTCGTCCAAGCTCCTCGATCACGCCTATTTCAATTACCGTCTCCGCGACGAAGTGCAGATCCTGGCGGGACAGACCAAGGTCCCTTTTGGCCGGCAGTGGCTCAACTCCTCAGGGGGACAGCAGTTCGTGGACCGCTCAGCTGCCTCCGACACCTTTCGTCCCGGTTATGACACCGGTCTGAAATTAAGCGGCGATCTCTTCGGCGGACTCTCCACCTACGAGTTGGGCGTTTATGGCGGCGCCGGACAGAGTATTGGTCGCGCCTCCAACGGATCCAACACCACTACAGCGTTCGCAGCCCGGGTGACGGCAAACCCCTTCGGCAAAATGCCTTATTCGGAGAGCGACCTGGATAACAGCACCAAGCCGCTGCTCTCCATCGGCGCCAACTACTACGGCAACACCTTGAAGAAAACGGCAGCCGCTATCTTCGAGACCAACAACATCACCCTGGCCGGCAATACCGGCTGGCTCGGAGCCGGGAGAACCTCCTTCAACGCCACCGAGAAGGTCGACGTCGACAACTACGGTGTAGACGCGGCCTTCAAGTGGCACGGGCTCTACGCGCTGGGAGAGTACCTTTACGGGCATGCCGATGGCGACACCAGCGGCAACACCCTGCGTGCTCACGGCTTCTACACCCAGGCAGGCTACTGCGTCATCCCGAAAACCCTGGAGCTCGCCTTGCGCTACTCCTTTGTCGATTTCAACAGGGACCTGGCAGACGACCTGCGCACCGATGTCTCGGGGGCGGTGTCCTACTACTTCAGCAAGCACAACCTGAAGCTGCAGGGTGACGTCACCAGCACCCACGATCAGCGCAAAGAAGGGACAGACGACATGCTGTACCGCCTCCAGGCGCAGGTAATTTTTTAACGGAACTATCCTCCAAACAAAGGCTGAGCATCTACCCCCCTTAGCAAATGGGGGCAAGGGGGATTTAGTCTGAGCCAGCTGGTTAAATCCCCCTCAATCCGTGCTGATCTTCCGCTAAAGAAACTCCCTCCCCTTCAAGGGGAGTCACCCCGAGGGGACGTCACCCCGAGGGGACGTTCTTGATTCCTCAATCCCCCTTTGTTAAAGGGGGAGGTTGTTTGGTAGCAGATAGCAGCGGTACCTTTGTTTGGGATATAGTTCCGTTTTTTAATCGGATTAGTTGACTAAATGATGGTAAACGTTTGAAATCACATATCCTTAATTGGCTACAAAGCTCGCCTAAGCTGAGCATGCCGGGTCCAAGGAAGTGCGTGAAGGAGTGTGAAAGCGGATCAAGTCGACGGAAGAGGATTGAGGGCGAAGCGAGCCAAAACGAGGAAAGGAACGGCGAATGCCCAACAAGACGCCTGGACCGGTCAAGCCGGTCAGGCTGGCGTTAGCGATTTCCGGTCAGCGATCATATCTTGACCGCTTCTCTGTTGATTTTGTCTCTGTGCTGTTCCGGTATTGTTGTATCCAA
>Ga0209317_1001403_pt1 | contig 21260 bp, 22 predicted proteins | sample RifGroB2_FD_183994 | JGI IMG/M metagenome (GOLD analysis project Ga0209317, IMG submission 183994) | Soil microbial communities from Rifle, Colorado, USA - Groundwater B2 (SPAdes) (version 2) | ecosystem: Environmental > Terrestrial > Soil > Unclassified | place: Rifle, Colorado | collected...
TTGAAGGGCAGGAAGCCGACAAAATCCATGCCGTCACCGGTGCATCCGATCCGGTCAAAGCAGAGGTATCAACGATCAGGAAATTCAAACAGGAAGGGTGCAGCCGCCTAAAATTGAGACTGATCCAGCCGAACACTCCCACCAAGGACGGCAATCGCGTGGATTTTGCGCTGGACTACGAACTGAATCTATGTCGAAACGGCATGCCGCCGAGCGAAGGGATAGATTTAGGGCAGGCTGCAGCGGAATTTGGTGCGCACTGAGCCAAAAGCTGGGGGAGGTTGGCGGGCATCGTGCCGCCAAACGTTGCAATGGCGCGCTAACCGAAAAATCCCCCCTCACCGAGAAACCGGGAGACCTCGCCTTCCTCCATGGCGCTACTCAATTCCAGGCGATGCGGTTGGTAATCATGGCACCTGTTGAGCCACGTGCTTAACTCTCAAATTCTGCACAGTGCGGGCCTCTGCCAGCACACGATAAAAAACGATGTAGTTCGGATGCACGGCCAGCTCGTGCAGCCAGTCGGGCAAGCCCGGTCGCCCTGTGCGGCCTGGTTCGGGATGCTGCGCAAGCGGTTTGGTCTTGTTGCGCAGCTCCTTGCCGAAGCTCCTGGCTCGCGCCGGGTTGTCTTTGCCGATGTACCGGACGATTGCGCGCAAGTCGTCGCGGGCCATCGGTCGCCATTCAATGCGGTAATGCCTGGCCGTCACGCGCGTTTTCTCTTGACGGCTGACAGGGCTGCAATGTCGGCGTCCATCCCGGCCATGACTTCATCGTGCGGAATGCTCGGGCGCGGGTCGTCAAGTGACGCCTGGATCTCTGCGGCCAGCCACTGGTTATAGGCTGCGGCTTCGTGTGCTCCGCGCATGGCCTCGGCGCGGCTTTGCCGGCTGCGGGTCATGTCCTTTTGGTCGGGGTTCCAGTTGGTCGCGTCGAGTTGTGCAACGGCTATGCCCACGCCACGCAACACAATCAGCGCAGAGGTGGGATTGCCAAAGCGGCGAGGTTCAGTGCTGCGGGCCTTCACCAGAAAGGCGTCTTGCCCGCTGCGGGTGGCGATTTCAACGAAGAAGCCGCCGCCTTCCCCTTTCAGGGTTACACCCGTCACGCCGCCGGCGTTGGCCGTGGCGCGTAGCTGCTCCAGGGTCATGCTATACATGGTGCGATCCTCTATCAGTTAAGGGTTACTTGCAAGTCTCGATTGTGCATGATTGATAGAACTTGCGCGACCCAATGCGATCCGAAAAACGTCCCTTTTGTGAATTTTTCTAAGTGTATTCTGAGGTTGAAAGCTTGCCTCCAGCGACATCTCGAAATTATATTGATCTGAGCAAGCCAGAGTTGGCTAGCCCAGAAATCTGATGACCATTACGTGCAACATGGTTAGGTGGGCGAAATGTCAGAGGCCGTAACACAGAGATTGCGGCCTGTTGGATGCAGAATAGCCAACCGGGAAGCCGACAGTCGTCACCTGCAACAATGTGCCATTGAACAGTCAGTCAAAGTGCAGAGTATGCGGGACGGCTGCTCGGCCAAAGCGTACGCTGGCGACTTTATGAAAAAGCGGTCGGTTCAACTTGCTGGAATGACCGCTTTCAACTTTTTCTAACCGTCACTATCCAAACAGGCCGTCAACGTCTCCATCGAAAGCAGGGTACACGGGCTGTCGCTTGACGGAGCTAACGGATTACGTTACTGTCCATTTCATGGAAAAGCGCGCACCTCATTACCGATTGCAAGAAATTCTAGCCATTGTGTCTGCGCGCGGATTGGGTGTATTTACCGCGACAGCCGCTTTCAATGCCGCAGCGATGGGATTAAGCGAAGCTCAGGTAATCGCGGTTGTGATGTCAATCACCCGTGCGATGTTTTACAAGAGCATGACGACAAACAACGATAGTCGAAAATGGCAAGACGTGTATCACGTCCCTTGCCCGAATAGCAAAATTGCCTACATCAAACTCACGTTGCAAGATGGTGTGATGGTGATTCAGTTTAAGGAGAAATAAATCATGAGCGATAGACAATGTGGCAGTTGCGGTGCGGGCGGGATGGTGCGCGCAGTCCGTGATGTTTCGCGTGATTTCCGGGGGCAAACGGTGACCATTGCGGCAGTGGATGGCTGGCACTGCGCAACCTGCGGGGAAGTCGAGTTTGCCAGCAAAGCGGAAGCAAAGCGTTTTTTTGCCAAGGCGCAAAACGAACAACAGGCCATCATCCAGAGCGAGGCCGAAAAGGTGCGGCTATGGCGCAAGCGTTTGGGGCTGACGCAAAAGCGCGCAGCCGATTTGTTCGGCGGCGGCATCAATGCTTTTTCCGAATACGAGCGCGGCAAAACGCAGCCGTCAAAATCAACGGTGCTATTGCTCAAGCTGCTCGACAAGCACCCGGAGTTGCTGAAAGAAATTGGGGTTTGATCTGGCTGGTGCATGACCTATTGAACCCGCGAGGTAGTGCGATGCTGACCCCTTTTGACCCACGCATATACGTCCGCTACCAGCACGACAGCAGCCACAGCCTCAACCTCAACCATTCAATAGTCATTCGCCAACCCACCATTAAAGAGACTCGCGGCATCCTTCGCTGCGGCAACACCTTCGCGTACATCTGCGTTGGTCAAATCAAGCACACGCAGTTTCCCCTTTGCCTCGGCAACGGATTCGATACGTCGATATGCCTTGGCATGCTTCTCGGCGTATAACGCCAATCCTTGCAGCTTGGGCAGCGCGTCAGCAAGATGCAAGCCGTGCGGGTCAACCAAATCGACCACCACCTTGCCGTCCTGCTCGGCGAAGAAAAGAAAGTCCGGTCGGACGATTTTGTATTCTTCATTCTCGACATAGGCGATGCCCAGCGAAGATTGTCCCGGCTGCTGCGGATTGCGGTACCAGAAGCGGAAGCCGGTGCGTTTGGACTCGGCCTCGACAACCGTGCGCTCCCACTCGTTCAGTTCGGCAGGGTACTTGCCATCCTTGTCGCAAAGCAGATGGTTTTTCCAAGTCGATAAAACAATCTCCTTATCCTTTTCGCGCGCCTTGGTTGCCTCATAGCGCGATTCGGGTTTAGCCAAATCCACGCTCTGCGGTTCTGTACTCATTTCGATGATCTGCCGATAGGTCTCCTTGCGGTCGTCGGTCAGCAGCTTGACCTGCGGCGCATACTTCGCGATCCATGCTTTTGCCAGCTTGTCGGCTTCCGCATCGAAGTAGTCCTGTACTTCCGTAACCAGGCCCAAGCCCGCGACAGTGACGCGTGCCTCGACGATAGCCTCCAGATATTCCTCCGGGTCATCGTCCATGCTGGCAACCTTCTGCGCCAGATGATCGACATAGGTGCGCGCAATGTCCGGGCTGAAGATGCGCGCCGCGCGCCGGTAGGCATCGTCAATCACCGCCATGTCGGCGTCTTCCCAGAATTCGTCGAAGCTCTTTACCTTGCCCTTCAAATCGGCGATCACGGTCTTGCCCTCTACCGTCATTACTGACTTGCGCTTGGCCTCGATCTTCTCCTGCTGGCTTTCCTGAAAGGCATCCAGCGCTTTGTGCATCTCGCCATGGGCCAGCCTGCCTGCGCCAGTGAGAATGTCATCAGACGCCAGCTCGTGAGCCAAAGCGGTCAAGCGCTTCGCTGGCTTCGCGCCGAGCTGCGGGCGGGTTTGCGATGGCAATGCCTCGAACGCTTCCCATACGGCTGCGGAGGCATCCGGGTGCGGCTTCACCTCCACGTAGTCGATAAGGATGCGCCCGGTTGGTGGCGCAGTGTCATCGCCGGACATCAAAATATCGACCACTTCCCTTACGGTTTTTTTGTTGAACTTCGGCAGCAGGCAATCCACTGCGTTTAGCCGGTCATTGCCGGGTATGCGGCGCGCCAACGGCGAACGCACCATGCGTCCCAACAACTGGGTGATATGGGTACGGTCGCTGGCGGCGCGGAAAGACACCATCACCTCAGCGCGCGGGCAATCCCAGCCGGTGCTGATGGCATCCTTGGCGATCAGCACGCGCACCCAAGTGGATTCCTGTACGCGTTGCGGCTCGATGTAGGGCACATCGCGGTTGCCAAAGCGCTGCGTGGTGTGGTCACCGAATACATGCGCCACACAGGCCGCAGGCAACGCCGGGTAGCGCTCGAAGATGGTATCCAGTGCGCGCCCGATCTCGTTCGGGTCGGGCGTATTGGGTACCTGCAACACCATCAGCGGAACAACAACGCGCGCCTCTTCTTGCTGCTTGGCGTACTCGACCCAGGCAACGGTCGATTCCTTCAGCTTGTCGGTTGCCCGCCGCACCAGCACGGTATCGAAATCGCCGCTCTCGTCCGGAATATCCAGCAGGATGGTGTCCTTGATGAGGCCGGACTCCTGCACCTTGTCTGCGTCCACCACCACATTGGGCAGCTTGATGTGCTTGCCTGCAAACTCGATGGCCTTGTTGAAACGCTCCACCGTCGCCGAAATACCCCATACCACCGGTATGCCGGGCACACCCTTAAAACCGTTGATCAGCCTTTGCACAATGGTGCTTTTCTCGCCTGGTGTAGCGCTACCCATGCCGCGGTGCGCCTCATCGAGCACCAGATACAAGGTCACCCCCGGCTCTTCGATAGTGTTGTGAATCGTGTCCCACAGCGTGTAGGCCTGCGCATCCGGGCGCATCTGCGTGACCAGATCATCGTCGCCCTCAAAGCCGCGCACCAGCAGGCTTTTCTTGCCAAGTTTCTGGGTGTTCAGAAAGTAGATTTTCCCGGCATCAAACTTGCGGCGGACGAAGGGATGTTCCACCACCACCATATCGCTGTGGTTGATGCGGTCGCTGGCTTCCATCAAGCGAAAGCGGGTCTGCTCGTTCAGCGACGGGTCATCGCTGAACCAGATCACCACCGCGCCGGGGTCGGCATCGAAGTTGAATTCATCATCGCCATGAAACAGCGCCTCAAGCGCGGCGGCCGCCATCACGGTCTTGCCCGCGCCGGTTACGGCAGTCAGCGAAAACGCACTCTTGCGCCCCTTGTGCTGCCAATCATCCCGCGCATCTTTCAAATTGCCCAGCACATCGCGCACGGCACCGTTTTGGTAATCCTTGAGGGTGAACTTCATGCTTCCTCCCCGTTGGTAAAACTGAAATTGGTCAGGTAGGACTCGTACAGGCGTACCGGCTCGATGCCTTCGGGCAACTGCTGCGCAATCGCCTGAAAGCGCCGGTCATCGTCGGTGACGATATAGGCGATGCGCAGTTCTTTGGCCTTGTTCACCGCCCTGATAAATGGTGTGGCTTTGTCCACTTCGGTCAGCAGACCGTAGGTATCTGCCACTGCCCAGCCATCGGCAGGCAGCTTATTGATGCGCTTGCCCTGCGCACCTGCGCGCAGCCACAACATTGGAGCAATGCGGGCATAAGCCAGATTGTGGTTGACCGCATCCTTGGCCTCATAGGTCAGGGTGAAGAACTCGGCGTTTTCCTCGAAGCCCTCGGCCATCGGGAATTCATCGGTGAACTTGTAATCGCCTTTGATCGGCTCGCCGTCCGGGGTTTTGCCACTGATCGCGGCAGCCACGCGCGGCTTGGTGATGTAGTCGCAGATGCCTTGTTTTTCCCAATCGGCATCGCCGGGTCGCAGGCCTTGCTCGCGCAACGCCTTTTGCTCGTCCGCCGCGACTTCGTTGTTAGTGACAGAAATGCAATGGCGATGGCCTCCGTCTTGATGATTTAGGCGCATAACTGCGTGGGCGGTGGTGCCTGAACCGGAGAAGAAATCGAGGATGACGGCACGGGGTTTCTCCTTCACAAAAAAGCGTAGGGTATCTTCGACAGCGAATAGCGACTTGGGAAATGGAAAAGCGCGACGCGGCAGGAGGGTCGACAATAACGCTGTTCCGTGCTCGGAAGCATTATGAGAAGGTATCTTCCATTGCGACGGTGCAATACGACGGGTATCCCTACGCCCCCTAGCAATAATCGACCCATCGTCCGCACGTCCGATAATCTCGAAGCGATCTGAGAGGACTGCGGCATATGCACCGTCGGGAAGGTAATTCACAACGAAACCATACGCGGTGGCTCGACCAAGTCGTACTCGGCCTTGCTCGATACGGTTGCGAAGCTCCGATGGCCCAACTTGCCAAACTCCTTCAGATCCATCCGAGCGTCGTGGCCAGATTGTCGTCGTACCGGGTCGATCACTGGGGATAGGCGATCCGATCGGAACAGATTCCCCGACCTCAAGGATGCGTGACCCATCGGGAGCCGCGTAGATTGGAAAGTATAGACCAGGCCTTTCGGAACGCGCCGCGTGCGATCCCCTTCGCATCATCGAGGTCCATTCAGGTGTTTCCTCCGCAGCGCCGTTGTCGTCTTGGCTTGCTGTGACCCCAGCAGCTGAGCTTGACCACTCAGGCCCGAGTTGAAGGCGAACCGGCGTCGCTTTCCCAACCATTGCTACAAAAACGTACTCATCGGTTCGACGGAATCCAGTGCCGCGTGATGCACCCTTTGGATTAATGACAGAAGAGACCATTTGAATGGTCGCCTCAGGGAATGTCTGTTCGAGCAACAGCCCAAGCCTCAAGTATTCCTTTTCGTCGATGGTAACGATCAGTACCGAATCCGCCGGATTCAACAATTCCTTCGCCACCAGCAAGCGCCGCTCCATCATTGCCAGCCATTTGCTGTGGCGGTACAAGTCGTCGCCCTCGACGTAGTCGTTGTTGTATTTCCAGTCTTTCGCGCCAGTGTTGTACGGCGGGTCGATGTAGATGGCGTCCACCTTGCCCCGGTGCGTGTAGGTCAGCGCCTTCAGCACATGGTAGTTCTCGCCATTGATGACCGAGTGAAACGGCTTGTCGCCGCCACGCTCCACTTTTCCTGTACTAACCAAGCCCGGATAAATTGTGTCGCGGAATTCGGCCACAACCACCAGGTCATCAAGCGCCACTGCTTGCGTTTCTGCTTCCGCAGCACCCAGCAATTCCAAATCTGCCAGCTTCTTCGCCTTGCGGATAGCCTTGACCTGCCACAGTCGCTGGTCACCCTTTTTGATCGAGCCGCGCGTCGGCAGCACGCGCACCTTGTCACCCTTGCGAATGGCGCGCAGCGGCAATTCAACCGCTTCAGGGCTATGCCGCTCGAAATTCAGGCCGAAAGGCAAACGCGAAGACAGAACCTTGAACTCCCTGTCCAGGTCTGCCCCGAGCTTGGAGTCTTTGGCTTTTGCTTTGGCAATCAAATCGGTCAGTCGTGACACAACAACTCCTGCTTCATCTTTGCGCAGCTAGCCGCCGCACATAATATTTTACTGTCACTCATCAACTGGCCTCTCACACAACACAAAACTTCAACTCCGGTACTGAGGTCTCCCCTCAAAACCCCGTTGCATTTCAATAAACTAGGGCGTACTGTCCGTTCCAAAACAGCACATGCATGGCAGGTTTAGTGTCTCTTTCGTAGCGACCAAACTGCGAAGGAGAATCTGCCATGCATGCATTAACTATCTTACACCGCATTCTTTCCACAAGCTTCCCGGAAATCCACGCAAAACGATTAGCCAGTCTAGTGGCTGCTGTTGAGACTGTGGTAACGGGCAGTCGTTTGACGTTAAGTGATATGGGGCGCGGGCTGTCCGGCACTGTTGCCGTCAAACACAACATCAAACGCATCGACCGCCTGCTCGGAAACGACTTGCTGCACACTGAAATATCCAAGTTGTACGAGGCACTCGCCCGGCAGTGTTTGAACGGAATCCCCATGCCGCTGATTGTCATCGACTGGTCCGATTTAACACCTGACCGGCAATGGCAGTTGTTGCGTGCTTCGGTCGCCATCGAAGGTCGCAGCATAACCTTGTATGAGCAGGTGCACCCGCAATCGCGTGCGACATCACCGCGCGTACATCAGGCGTTTCTCACCCGACTCGCCACCATGCTGCCGACAGGCTGCGTGCCGATCCTGATTACCGATGCCGGTTTCCGGGGCGCGTGGTTCAGGTTGGTCAATCGCATGGGCTGGTATTGGATCGGGCGCATTCGCAACCGCGACATGGTCAGTCCGGCAAATGAGGGTGCATGGGCGGGCTGCAAAACGCTCTATCCGCTCGCTACAGCCAAGGCAAAGTCACTCGGGCAGTACAACTATGTGCGCAATCATCCAGTGCCATGCCGCTTGGTGCTGATTAAACGTATCAACCGGGATCGTCACAGCAAGGGCAAACTGGGCAAGCAGCTGTACTCAACCCAAAGCCTGAAGATTGCCCGTGCTCAGCGTGAACCATGGTTATTGGCGGTCAGCCCCAAGCTCGATCACCTGAGCGCTCAAGCTGTCGTTGCCGTGTACGCCCAGCGAATGCAGATTGAGGAGTCATTCCGCGACTTGAAGAGCGAGCGCTTTGGATTAGGATTCTCCGCTAACCGATCCACACAAAGAAACCGCTTGGGTGTGTTGCTGCTGGTTGGTTGCCTCGCATCATTCGTGCTGCGCTTGATTGGCGAGGTGGGTAAGGCACGACAGATGGAGTTCAAATTCCAAAGCAACACACGGCGGTCACGCCCGGTGCTCTCTGTGATTACTCTAGCGTTACAGCTTGTGCAACATGGCATGGCAGCATTCCCGCCACGCGAGTTTCGCAAAGCTCTTGAGAGACTGCGTTATGATCATCCTGCGCTGCAACTTTGAGGGGAGACCTCAGACTCCGGTATGTTTTTTCTTTTGTAGCCAAGTAAAACGTTTTGAAGAAAATACCGTGGTGCGTCCCCTATTGTTTCTTTTTCAATCGCTGCCATTGCACCCTGAATGGACTACCGCTACTCAAGAACAACATGAGGACAGAGCCCAATTAAAGAATGAGGCTCCGTCCCCATGCCACTCCGATTGTTCGCTCTCGTGATACGCAGGTAAACTTTTGATGCTGCCCCCAATAGCTCGAAACCGTGGTGTCCCCGATTGTTTCCAGATTGTTTCGATTGTTTTGCGTTTTTGAAAAACTTGACGGGTCAATACATATCAGCTCTTCTTTAATTTGTTTTTAGCTGCTTGCTCTTGAACGAATTTGATGGTTTCCTCCTTGTGCAGCAATTCAGTAAGCCAAAAGTATTTATCTTTCTGCTTCGAATTGATGATGCGCAGAGCAAGTTTTTCGGCGTCTTCCACAAGCATCAATCTATCGCCAAGATCATGGCTATCTTTTACGAAATACTTAAGAAATGCAGTCAGCCCATCGTCAGTCTCGCACATCTTGGAAATTGCTTCATAGGCATCTTCATATGCATCATTATTAAACTGGGCGAAGCGATATAGGATAGAAAAGAGACGAGGTTCTTTATACAGATTGCCTTGAGTAATGCATTCTCGTACACGCGCAAGCCATAACTGAATCGCTTGATCGACTATGTCACTTTTCGAAATAAGCTGGCGATCAATGCTTACTTCGCGCTTGTGAGAACTTCCCCATTTGCCTATTTCTGCTGCGGCACTTAACACAATATTTTCCGAGATCGATAAAGGTGCATTTCGCGCGATGTTCAGAAAACAATCTTCATGTCCAGTCTTCTTGTTCCGCAACAATCGCTCCATTAAGTCAGCGAATTTTTTTGCTAATTCATCAGTCAATCTACGTTGACTCGCTAATTGCAGAGATACTTCTATCAACCCCTCAATAGCACCATTAACATCTGGCGTGGTGCATGAGGGTGTATAGTTAATCATCCATTCAAGCAAGAAACGTAATTGCTCGTCATCATCTACATGCAAAGCTTCTTGAAGCTTAAGGAAGGTCTGAACAAGTAGCCGAAAATGAAAGCGACGAGTCCACAATCTGCCGCGAATGCCGAAATCGGCAAGAAACGCCCACATTGTTGGGCATTTCACCTGCCATTCCGGCTCATTTCCCGTTCATCGGACGCACCTCTCCTGCGGCGGTCGCATCAAATGGTGTCGCGCCATGAACAGGTTCGCCAGCGCGGCCACAACGAACAGGCGGTTGCCGTTCTTCATCAGGCCGCGATAGCTGACCTTGGCAAAGCCGAAGATACGCTTGATGATGAGGAAGGCATGCTCGACTTTGGCGCGCACACTGGATTTCCGGCGGTTCTTCTCCCGTTCCCGCTCCGTGAGTTCCTTGTTGCGGAATCCCTTCTTGTTGGTGAAGTCGCGCGCCTTGGGCGCAGCCTCGGCAATCAATTCCTTCTGGCTGGAATAGGCCGAGTCGCCATACACGCGCCGCTCGTTGCCGTGCAACAGATCGGGGATGCTGTGCTTGTCATGTTCGTTGGCAGGCGTGGCGACCACCGAGTGGATCAGCTTGTTCTTGCTGTCCACGCCGATGTGCGCCTTCATGCCGAAGTGCCACTGGTTGCCCTTCTTCGTCTGATGCATCTCCGGATCGCGCGCCTTGTCCCGGTTCTTGGTCGAGGACGGGGCGGCGATGATGGTGGCATCGACGATGGTGCCGGTCGAGACTTTCAGCCCCTTGGATTGCAGATGCCTGCCGACTTCCTCGAACAGGCGCTTGCCCAGTTCGTGCGTCTCCAGCAGGTGGCGGAACTTGCATGCGGTGGTTTCGTCCGGAGCGCCTTCCCGTCCCAGATCAATGCCCACGAACTCGCGCATGGACAGGGAGTCGTAGAGGGCTTCTTCCACCGCAGGGTCGGAGAGGTTGAACCAGTTCTGAAGGAAATAAATGCGCAGCATGCGCTCAAGACCCACCGGCGGGCGCCCGTTGCCCGCCTTCGGATAGAACGGCTCGATCAGTTCGCACAGTTCTTTCCATGGCACCACGCGGTCCATCTCGGCAAGAAAAACAGCGCGCCTGGTCTGTTTGGTGTAGCGGTCAAAACCGCCCGTAGAAAGTGTCGTTTGTTTCATCTTTTTAATCCGTTTGTTCAACCCGAGCTTCTGACAGCATAAGTGTGAAAAGTTCGGGACTTAATCAGAGGTTCCTTAACTGGTTCTTGCAATAATTCATGAATCTCCGCGACCTCTGGGACCTCCTCTATGGAGGTCATCCTGAATAGCCGCGCCAATCTGTCTGGGTCAGCAATTCCGAGGTAGTCTTCAGGTGCGACACGGTAGCCGCCTTTCTCCCGTGGTGTGAAAAGAAACAAACATGCCCTTTTGGAAATACGTTGGTCATGTTCATCTATGGGGAGGTGTTTTAGCCAAGGCTTTTCTGCATTGACCTTATCCTTATCTTCATAGTATTCCATCCAATCGTTGGTGCCTTTTCCATCATCGATTAGATCATCCCGAAAAAAATTTTTGATAAAGTCTGCTGAATGAATACGTATGGCTTCGCGGAGATCAGGAAAACGTTGGGATAGCGCCTCAAATACGATGACATCCGCCGCATTTACTCCGTTACGTGTCGAGGGCAAACTCAAATTAAGGCGATTGATAACTCTAACTACGTCACGTGGATGACGCGCGAGTTTTGTTAGTAATGTAATTGCCTCTTCATAGCGATCTTGCTCAAAATCACGCAGAGTAATGTGCAAAGCATCCAGGAGAACCTGCACTTTATCGTTCGCAAATTGTTTAAGTTGCCGTTGAGATAGAGGTGGAATCGGATAGGCAACTTGCACTATCTTTTCCAAATATGAAAGGCCTGACTCCTTGTCAGCGGCAAGAGCGCACGCAACAACGTTTCTATCATATGCTAAGAGATAAGTGATACGCGGAAAATCAGCAACCGCTTTGATTGCCTGAATCATTGCGCGTATTTCTTCTACCGGTAGCCGATCAAGATCATCAATTACTACCAATCGGGGGCGATCCAACTCCTCTAGGGCTGCCACGACCCCAGACCTTTTTTGAGATATATCCAAAGAGGGCAGTAGCTTCTCAAAATCACCAAGTGCCTTTTGCCCTGCTTCAGTACCTTGCTCTACGATTGATGAAACAGTTTGCCAAATACTTGGGATATCTTCGGCAACATGACCAGCCCAACTCAGGCCTGGAATGTACTTCAGATTTTTGAGCAAACTGACATAGTTAAGTAGTTTCTGGCTTGCTCTTATCCCTTTTTTGCCTTCGGGAAAATTCTTGCCGATTGAAACAGCAATTTGACCAATCAGTGCTTCCACTAGCGCGCCAGTATTGCTGACCATCCATGGATTAAACTCGACCACAATTGGCACGCCACCTGCAGTGATTTTGCTGAGACTCTTTGTAATGAAACCGATTAGCGTACTCTTTCCTGAACCCCAATTCCCCTCAATACTCACAACCAATCCGGGACTCCCCTTAGGCAAAACGAGCGAACGTGACAAAGCATCCGCAAAATGTACACGGCCAAGAGAATCATCTGTGGCAGGGCGATCATGAATGTAGCTGGGATGAGAGGGCATTTGTCTATTATTGAGCTTTACATAAATCATCGAACTATTGGGGTCTACCATCGAATTTGCGTATGACTTGCGTCAGATGAAAGCGTAGCATAACCGTCTGACGGGGGTGTGGCTCTTGGGGTCGGCGGACTTGGAAACGGGTTTCGCTAATGTCTGAAATGCCGCCCCCGTCATCCGCATCATCCAACACGCCTGCCGGGATGGTGCCAATCTATCAAGATCGTGGCTCTGAAAGTAGACGAGACGTATGGATGATTTCATTCAACTGTCTTGTTTATCGAGGAGACGATGATGAACCCCCTCTCAATCCGAGTTGCTGTGGATGTTGGCAGCACCCGTCACCGTGTGGCGATCGGGCTGCCGGACGGCAAACTTCTGGACGAATTCGATATCGACCACAACGCGGTTGGCTTCGGCGAATTCTTCAATCACATTGAAACTGTCGAGAACCTCCATCACTTGCCGGTAGCGGTCGCGATGGAAAGCTACAACGGTTGGGCGCGCCCGCTGGACGGGCACATCCTCCGCCACGGCTACAGCCTGTATAGCGTCAACAACCTCAAACTTGCCCGCTACAAGGAAATCTTTCCGGCACCGGCCAAGACCGACGCGATTGATGCGCGCAGGATCCTTGAACTGTTCCGCCTGTCCGAGCACCTGCCGCTGGCGCGGGATGCGCTGCATGAAGTTGCCCCGACGCCCGTTGCCAACGACCAGCTCAAACGTCTCACGCGGCGGCGCAAGCAGCTCGTCTGGGAACGGGTGCGCGTCATCAACCGGCTGCAAAGCGACCTGCAGGCGGTGTGCCCCGGCCTGCTGGCGATCACCGGAGAAGCGGGCAACCTGTGGTTTCTCAATTTCCTTACCTGCCGCGACAAACTACCCAAGCTGGCCAAGCTGCGGCAGAGCAGCCTGCTGGCGATACGCGGCGTGGGCAAACTCTATGCGTCACGGATACAGGCGTGGCAACTACAGGCGCAATTCGCCCCCGAGGTCGAATGGGTGGGCGAAATGATTCAGCAGGACGCGCGCCGCATCCTCGCCCTCGGGGAAGAAATCAAGGCAATCGAACAGCAAATCGCCGGCATTGCCGTGCAATCCGAACTGGCGCAAATCATCGGCAGCATTCCGGGGTTCGGCAAAACCACGATGGCTGAAATTGCGGGCGAGATCGGTACGCTGGAGCGCTTCGAAACGGAAGCGGGGTTGGCGATCTACACGGGCATGGCTCCCCTGGACAATAGCTCCGGCAAAAAGAACAGCACCAAAGCGCCGCGACAAGTCAACACACGCGCCAAGGCTGCTATGATGGTGGCGGTAGCACGGCATATCGAATGCGTCCCCGCATCGCGCGCCTACTACAACAGAAAGCGCGCCGAAGGAAAAAAACATAATCAGGCAATCCGCGCCTTGGGGCGACAATTGGTGCGGGTGATTTGGTCTTTGGTTAAACAGGGTAGAAAATACGAAATCCGGGAAGAAAATTCAAAATAAGGCTTGAAAATTTAAGCGGGATGTTCAGCATCGCAATCATTTCCCAAATGGATTCCGAATCGTCATCACACCTTCAATGACCTGCCCATGCTGCATATCTTCGGAGGCAAGCGTCTCGCAACCAGCAGACAATGCCGCAGCCAAGATCAAACTGTCGTAGTAGGAGTATTTGTACTTTTGCGCCAAGGCCAGCGCCTGTGCGATGGTATCCGGCATAACAGGCACCACAGTGCAAGCATCGCAGACTTCTGCAACCGCTTGCGCTACTACATCAAAAGCCAGACGAAACTTGCGGCTTAATGTATTGGCAAGTTCGCTCAGGACTTGTGTGCTGACAATGGAATTATTTTGTTCGATGAGGGCGAGTGCAGCTGCTCGTTTTTCCGGCTCGTCGCCGGAATAGAGATACACCACGATGTTGGTGTCGAGAAAAGTCTTACCGCTCATTTGCGGCATCGCGATTGAAACGGTAGCCGCGCGTAGAAATGGTCGCAGCCTTGAACATGGCCTTCCGTTTTGCCGCCTCGTTCACCGCTTCCAGCAATGTCACCCGCACTTGCTTGCCGTTCCAACCTTGAAGCTCGCGGGGCAAATCCACTACTCCGTCGTGCGCCTTGCTGACAAATTCGATTGTTTGCATGGTCAATCTCCTTATTCGATGGGGCATTGTAGATAGAAGAGGTGCAGCAAGCAAATGCCCTTCGACTAGCTCAGGGCGAACGGCCTCCATCTCCCCAACCCCTCCCCCGCAAGCGTGGGAGGGGAGTCATCACAAAATTTCGACTCCGGTACGATTTTTCTTATTTTTCTTACAACAAAAAGGTTTTTTTGACTTGATGGCATGGGGTTTGGCGTTAAACGGGAACCACGGATTTTACGTTCACTTTTCCATTTCCCAATCTTCCAGCTTCAAACCGGCAATACGTGAAAATTCACCAGTGTTGTGCGTTACCAGAATACAGTCATTGGCCAGCGCAATAGCGGCAATCTGCAAATCATAGGGGCCGATGGGAGTGCCTTTTCGCGACAGATCGGCACGAATGTCACCAAAAATCCGCGCGGTTTCGCCATCGAAAGCAAAGCTCACAAAATCAGGAAAAAGCGTTTTCAGTAGCTTCAGATTTTCTTCACACCGCGCACTCTTGTACGCACCGTAATACAGCTCCGCCTTCACCACATCGCACAATGCAATTTGCGATGGCGGACAAGCGGACAGTCTGGTCTTGACGATGGATGGTGCCGGATTGAGGTGATGTATCCAGACATTGGTATCCGGCAGGTACAGCATTATTTCAGTTCCAGCCGTTGCTCATACTCACCCTGTGGCTCACGAACCAATTGCTCGCCCTGCCATGCTCCCGCCGTGCGCGCCCACACGCTATTTGCATCAGCTTGCTTAGCATCTTTTCTTTCTGCCGCCTCGTCCAACAGGATCAAGACTCTGACTGGTTGGCCTTCTACCAAATGAAGAGTTTTGGGCACGGCGATCTGACCATGTTCAAGTTGTGAGTTGAATTCGATAGCTTGCATGATGACCTCCTTGGTTTGCGGCGAACTCCCTGCTGCTAGTTTATATCAAATGGGCTGGTGAGCGAAATCGATGGGTCAGTGTCGATTGATATTAAAATCGCCTTAAAACCCTTGCCGTTATTGGCCTTCAATGATCGCCGCTATCGCTAAAGCAGTGGTGGCAAAGACGGCCTATGCTGCTGCGCGTATCTCTCCGGCCACTTCCTCCGGTGACATCGCGGACGGCTCCGCAAGTTGCTCCATCCGTTCCATGGCCGCAAAAAATCCATCCTGACGCTGCATCTGCAACTGCTCGCGCAACAGTTTTTCCAACGCTGGCTGCGACAGCAGGCCGGCGCACTGTGCCTCCTGTGCCAATTGATCCGGCAAAGTAATTTGTACAGTCGTCATGATGATTTTCCTTTCTTGCCCATACCCACTCAACAACTTCGAGTTGCCAGTTTACACCACCAACGCATATGGGCGCTGGCTGCCTCGCTCGACTGGAGCCACTGTTTGTTCGCGCAGAAGACGAGTGATGAGATTGGCGAAGGGCTCCACGTTGCCGTAGGTGCTCGCCTGCTCCAGCGCGGTCAGATATTCGTTCCTGCTCTGTACGGTGACGATAGTCCATGCATAGCCGCCCGCCGCCAACAGGTAGTTCATCAGGAATCTCCCCAGCCGACCATTGCCATCCATATAGGGATGGATGAACACAAAAACAAAATGACCCAGTACAGCCCGGACACCGGCATGAGCTTCGTTGGCGATCAACTCCATCAGCGCAGGCATGCAATCACGGACGGCCTCCGGCGCTGGGGGAACATGGAGCGCATTGCGGATGAATACCTGGCTGTTTCGGTAACCGGCCAGATCGGCAGGCTTGAGAATACCGGCTGTCACGCTCGGTGAAAACAGCGCCAAATACCACTGGGAAAAATACTTCTTCAGGAGCGCTCCCGGCGATTGCCCGCTCGCCAGGGATTCGCGAACCAGTTCAACCACCTTCTTGTGGGTTTCAAAATACCCCTTGGCAGCCATGGCATCCCGTGTATTTTGATCTTGTGGATTGGTCAATGGACTCCAATCGCCCTGCATCACCTTCTGGATGAGCTCATCGGTGACCCGGTAGCCTTCGATGGAGAGCGAATGATAGGCATCGGCCACATACCGCGCTTCGATGTCACGAATGATCTGGTCGATGTTGCCGATTTCATGATGTGGCACGGTATCGAACCTGGCGATCACCGCCTCGCGCATACATGACCACATTGCCCTGATTCTTTGCACGTATGGCGATTCTTCCAGACGGCCTCCGATATTGACCAGCGGAACCTCAAACGGGTTTCCTGGAGCAACCTTGTAGTCCGCAGCCTTCATTGCAGCCACCAGTTGCCCGGCATCGTCCTCGCGACCCACGGCTGCAAGCGCTCCGGCAAGACGGCCAGCCACGACGCTATTGCCGCCGTCGAGCAGCAGTCCGGTCAGTGTTGGGGCATCCAGACGCCGCAAGACAATTTGCGCAGCAAGCGGGTGCAAGGTAAAAAATGTCGGGCCAACTTTTACCAGCGCCTCTTCAAGCGGCAACAGGCGCAGCCCGGAAGCGCTTTCCACGGCATCAGCGGATAACGATTCGACCTGGACCCGATAGAGAAACACCGAGCAACCATGAGGCAGCTTGATGACCTGATTGTTCGCCTTGGGAGCATGTATCTGAAACTGCTTGAGCACGCCGGTATGCCCGCTTTGCTTGAGCAGCGACAATTCTGGAGGAACCTGCCACTGCTTGCCGAAGCGCGAATTGGCGTAGGCTGCGACAAACGCCTCCATGTGGGCATACCACTGCGTGGAATCGCCGGTGTCTTCGGACGGATTATTGGAGAGGTACCAACCGCCGATGACCATTTGTAAAAACCCCGCCTTGACGAGCCGTTCTCGATGCGTCCGTGTCAATTCAGGGTGGGCCGATGCTTCGACGACAATGATCCCACGATCCTGCAGGCTTTTCAGGATCGCGAGGGAAGCTGCAAGCTTTTCGTTTGATGTGGCCATATTCCCGGGCACTCGTTATTGGAAGAATTCTTCTAGTTTCGTGCCTCACTATCACTCTATTTTAGTGATGTGTCAATACTCTACTATGCTGTTCTGTCATACCTCCGATTTTACCAAGTAAATCTATCCTGCTTATTACCGGCTCAAAAAACTGCGGCGAACGCGCTATCGACCTGTTCCGGCGTGGAATTGACAGCCGTTATTTTCTGTTCGGGTTTTGTTTTTGTGCTCCTGCGCGGCTTCTTCGGCTTTTCGACTGCATCGGATGCGGCTGCGCTATCGTCAGGTGGCAGCGCATTATCGGCTGCTGCTGAATTGTCGGCCTGCTCCTGCGCTTTCTGATTTTGCTTGTTGAATACAGCCTTGAAAGCGCGATCAGATATTTGCTTGATTTCCGCTGATACGCGAAGCGTTTTTTTTCTCCATTGACGCTCAACTTCGCTCCTGAAATTATCATCCACGAATCCTGCCAGCCAGATCGCATGGGTTAGCCCCATCAACCCATCCAGTTCACGGATTATCTGCAAATACTGCCCTGATTTGTTGCACGTCACCTTGGCCTCATAGGTCTTGGTATGGGTGTAACTGATCGCACCGATTTTAATGCCGTTATCCTCGGCAATCTTCTTGATTCGCTCGGCTTCTCTGCGAATGTCAGCGAACGCTTCATTGATCGAATGTTCGACCGCGCCAAGAACAACGCGAACATCATCGGCATTTCTGGATACAGCGGGCAGAACAACGCTCAGACTGTGCAGTGCCGCATCGCATTCCATAAAACCATTCTCGAACGCCACCTGAGCCTGAGATGAGTTGAGACGCAATTCCTGATTCACATAGGGATTGCTAACCGGGTCTTGTCTTTTGCGGGTTGCCCGCTTTGCCTGGGGTGCTGCTCTGGTTGCCGGTGAAACTGCCTTGGTGTCGTCCATAAATTTCTCCTGGTGGTGTTTCAATCCTCACGCCGAGTGGCAGGCACTACCTGAATGGGCCCGGTTGGATGTCCAAATGCGGTAACACCCGCCAACATGGCCTGGATTGTCAGACAAGCCTGAAAAAAAAGCAGGCCGAAAGACGACAGAAATGGTCGTCTTTCCGGCTTGTGCAAATAATTTCACGGGTGTAGTGTTCCAGCATCTTGTTTCATGGCGTAATGCCTTGAGGCTGATATTGGTGACTGGCCAATCAAAACAAGCAGGGACGGGCAACCGTCATAATGAAACACGACGAGCAATCGTCACGACCCGCGCGGGGACATCGTTCCCCGCAAGGGGCATGGTGTCTCCGTTTTTTTATTAAAAAGGAGAACACCATGGCACTTGTCATCATCGCTTGCTGCATAACAGGTTACGCAATCAGCCGCCCGATCGTCCGGATGCTGGATGTGTGACCGACAACCCTATCGGGGACACTTCCCCGGCCAGGGCTTGTGTCCCCTTTTTTGTTTTCAGAAAGAGGACACAAAATGAAGCGAATCGTCAGAAATCTGCCAATCCGGGAATATCACTCCGGTGAGGCCATATCACACAGCGGGATCGTTCGGTTACTCAGGTCGCCAGAACACTACCTGCAATACAAAACGGGATCAGTTGAGCCAACGCCGGCAATGGAGTTTGGATCGGCATTCCACCATTTCATCCTTGAACCAGAAGTTTTTTCCAGAGAATTTGTGCTCGCGCCGAAGTTCGATAAGCGCACAAAGGAAGGGAAGTCGGCGGCAGAAAAATGGGATGAGGAAAACGAAGGCAAACACCCGCTGGCAGCGGAGCAGATAGACACGCTTGCCGCAATGAAAGCAAGCGTTTTCAATCATGCGGGCGCAGCCAGAATGCTTTCGGAAGGCGAGGCTGAAACGTCTCTGTTCTGGACTGATGAATGCACGGGATTGCCGTGCCGGATACGTCCAGACTGGATGGGGAAGTTCGGAATAGCCGACCTCAAGACGGCCTGCGATGCAGGCAGGGAAGGCTTCGGGAAAGCGATAGCCAATCTTGGCTATGACGTGCAGGCCGCCTTTTACATCGACGGCATGAAGGCGGTGACCGGTAAACCGGTCGATTTTTACTTCATCGTGGTCGAGAAAAGCGCACCGTTTGCAACGGCTTGCTATGTCGCCAGCAAGGAAATGGTCGAAGTAGGGCGTGCCAAGTATCGCGGTGCGCTTGAATTACTGAAATGGTGCCAGGGCAACAACTCATTTCCCGGCTACCAACCCGGCGGTGAGATCGAGACAATCGACCTTCCACGTTGGGCTGCTGACTTCGAGACTGCTGATTAGGTTCAATAACCCGTTCGGGGACATCGTTCCCCGCAAGGGGCATGGTGTCTCCATTTTTTGCTTTAACAAAAGGAGGCATCATGCGGAAAATTACCAAGCTCGAACGCATCAAATCGAAAGGTGTAAAAATTGCACTGGCTGCTTTTCGCGCAGATCCATCACTGGGCTCGCATAACGCCAGATCACTGTTTTCTGAAATTGTTGCCCATCTGCAATCCGGCCTGAGTGAAGAAGCGGTCGTGCAGGAAATTGTAAAAAAGAATCGCTCAACAACACTGCCAGACGGCAAGTTGTCGCTGTTCTGAAACCACCCTTGCGGGGGCGCTATTCCCCGCAAGGGGAGAAGTGTCTCCGTTTTTTTCAGCTTGAGAAAAGGAGATACAAAATGGGTATTCTGATTTTGCTGGCAATTCTGGCAGTTGTGGTACTGGCGTTGAACAGCCTGATTTCCATGGTCAGGCCGTTGTGCAGAAAGCACGCAAGGAAGCCAACGCAAATAACATCTGCGACTTTGCCCCCAGCCAGGCTTTCGGTTTTATCACCGGTCGAAACTGACTGGAGCAAAAACGAAGTGCCGGCATTCATTCGGCGCGGAATTGCTTTTCCCATGTTGAAGGAATGCGAAAAGAAAAAGAAATCGCGCCGTGTACGCAAGCCCAAAGCTGCGAATGCGGACGATGTTGCTTTAGCCTAGCCGTCACAGGCTAACCCCGAGCGGGGACGCTGTTTCCCGCAAGGGGAGTGGTGTCTCCGTTTTTTTATTTGTTTTATTCAAGGAGAAACACCATGGCATTACAGGCACTCAAAAACATCAACCGAACCGCCGCAGCCAATAACGAGCAACCCCAGGGCTTCCCGGCAATGCTTGAACAGTTCAAGGGAGAAATCGCCCGCGCGCTGCCCAAGCACATCAATCCTGACCGCATGGCACGCATTGCGCTCACGGCGTTTCGCATGACCCCGAAGCTGGGGGAATGCGACCCGCGCAGCGTGTTTGCCGCCGTCATCCAGTCCTCGCAACTTGGGCTGGAAGTCGGGCTGATGGGCGAAGCTCACCTTGTCCCGTTTGGCAGCCAATGCCAGCTCATTCCGGGTTACACCGGATTGATGAAGCTGGCGCGCAATAGCGGATTGGTGCAGGACATCTATGCGCACGAGGTGCGCATGAACGACACGTTCGCGCTCAAACTCGGCATGGAACGAAGCCTGAAGCATGAACCGCTGACTGCACCGGGCGGCTTTCCCGCGTCTGATGAAGAACGCGGAGAGATGATTGGCTTCTATGCGGTAGGCGTTCTCAAGGATGGTAGCAGGACGTTTGTCGCAATGGGCCGCAAAGAAGTCGAAAACATCCGTGATGGCAGTCGCGGCTACCAGGCAGCCAAAAAGTACAAGAAGGAATCCGCATGGGATACCGACTTTGCGGCGATGGGGCTGAAAACGGTCATCCGGCGCATCTGCAAGTTCTTGCCTAAATCACCCGAGCTGGCAACGGCACTGGCGATGGATGAAAAGGCGCATGCAGGTCAAGGTCAAAACCTGAATCTGAACGACGTGATCGACGGCAGTTACGCGCCGGTTGATGTCGTGGAT
>Ga0209317_1001404_pt1 | contig 21259 bp, 16 predicted proteins | sample RifGroB2_FD_183994 | JGI IMG/M metagenome (GOLD analysis project Ga0209317, IMG submission 183994) | Soil microbial communities from Rifle, Colorado, USA - Groundwater B2 (SPAdes) (version 2) | ecosystem: Environmental > Terrestrial > Soil > Unclassified | place: Rifle, Colorado | collected...
CCGGGCGGTCGATCCGGAAGAGGAGGATTTTTCCGGCTTTGTTTTCAAGATCCAGGCCAACATGAACCCGGCGCACCGCGACCGAATCGCTTTTTTCCGCATCTGCTCCGGCAAGTTCACCCGCGGCATGAAGGTCAGACATCACCGGTTGGGCAAGGATATTACTCTCGCCAACGCCACCATCTTCATGGCTCAGGAACGATCTAACGTCGATGAGGCCTGGCCGGGCGACATCATCGGCCTGCACAACCACGGCACGATCAAGATAGGCGACACTTTCACTCCGAAAGAACCGCTGAAATTCACCGGTATCCCCAACTTCGCCCCGGAACACTTCCGCCGCGTCCTCTTAAAGGATCCGCTGAAGATGAAACAGTTGCAGAAAGGTCTCATGCAGCTGGCCGAGGAAGGCGCCATCCAGGTCTTTCGTCCGTTGATCGGCTCGGACTACATCATGGGTGCGGTCGGTGTCCTGCAGTTCGAAGTGACCATGGCACGACTGCAAAACGAATACGGGGTAAAGGCTATCTACGAGCCGGTTGATTATCAGGCGGCCCGCTGGGTGCGGTCGGACGACAAAAAAGCCATGGAAGAGTTTGAGCGGAAGAATCAGGTGGCTCTCGCCCGGGATACCGAAGGTTTTCTTACTTATCTGGCCCAGAATGAATGGATGTTGAGATACTTCATGGAGAAGTGGCCGGGGATCATCTTCGACAAGACCCGGGAAAATGTCTGAGCCCCCAGATTCCTGGGGATAGCCCATAATCCGAGCCGGTGGTTATTCAATTTCCACCTGATCGACAAACACCAGGGCATGGCCCTCGGTCAGGGCTTTGGCGATCTTCTGCCGGGCGATAGTGACAATCCGCTGGATCGTGCCGCGGGACACCCCCATGCTCTTCCCTGCCTCCTCCTGGGTCAACCCTTCCCCGTCGCAGAGCCGTAAGGCCTCCAGTTCATCCTGATGGAGCGGAACCTGCTGGAGTTCGACAAGGGGCGTACCGGTCGGCTTGAAGGCCTTGCCGCAAAATTTACCCTGACATTTTCTGGTCTTTTTCGGTCTTGGCGACATAATTTCTAATATCCCACCGGCAAATTGAATGTTCTTACTGCAAAGATAAGACAGTTTCCTGCCCACGCCAAAGTGCGGCCTTGTGACAAAAGCGGTGCCGGAAGGTCCAGTCGCGACACCGCTTTCTTATACCGGTTGCAGCAGGAAAATTCAATCCATCAGTGGTGACAATCTCCCGATCCCTTACAGACCTGATCGGCGTGCATGACCGGCAGACGATTGGCGGCAAAGCCGTCGATCACGTCCCGGACGCTCATGACGCTGTTCGGATCGGCAAAATAGACGGCGATGCCCGCATCGGCAAACCCGCGCATCGGTCTTGCCCCCAGGCCGCCGACGACGATCGCTTCCACCCCGGAGTCACTGAGAAGCTGGACCGGCACCATGCAGCCGCCGGCCTCATGGCCGCCGTTCGCGATGGTTGCGACGCTCTCGATTTTGTTCTTGTCATCGAGTTCGATCACGGTGAAGACGTCACAATGACCGAAATGGGCGGAACGGTCGGCATCGAGGCCACCGGGATTGTTGGTTGGAATAGCTACTCGCATGAATTGTTACCTCGTTGATAGATGATTAAGTAAATGCTTGCCTGTCTCATTTGAATAGTCAAGCCCTGATAATGTGCATTTGCACGTTAATCCGTCACCTTTCTTTTGTCAAGCAGCCAATCGTTTACCCCGTAAGATGATGAGATGGTTCATGGCCGGGAAGGAACAAGCCATGGACAACCCCGGCAAGATCAGGTAAATTACCGAAAATCGAATCGACGGACCCGTATCTGCTGGAACGCACAAGCACAGGGAGTTATTCGAACCGGTTACAACCAACCGAATGGCACATCGATATTTTTTGCCACCCCGACAAACGGCGTCTCGTTCCTATCGACCTAGCTCATGCCCTTGAAAATCTTTCTCTCTATTCTTTTTTTCTGCCTGCTGTCGCTCACGCTTATCGGTCGCACGCCGGCAACCGAACCGCGCCAGAAGGCCTTCATCAAGGAACTGACGGCCACTACCTCGTCAACTCATATCCTGCTCTTCGGCACCCTGGAAAACAGCTTCAATCCTGAGATGATCGATACCCTGCACAGCGGCATTCCTCTCAGGTTCTCGTTTTTTGTCGAACTGTACCGAAAGGCGGAGAAATGGCCGGGAGAACAGGTTCTCGTCCGTAATTTTCAGCACATCCTGACCTACGACACCCTGAAGGAAAATTATCGCATCACCCTGGAAGAGGATAATAACCGGATCGTCTCGTATAAGTCGCTCACCGAGGCCGAGAAAGTGATCAACGAGATCAACGGCGCCCGAGTGGTCCAACTCAACCAGCTTCTTCCCGACAACACCTATAAGTTGAAGATCCGGGCGGAAATTCATCAGAAGACGCTCCCCCTCAGTCTGCACAATGCGCTGCCCTTCCTTTCCTGGTGGGATGTTGAGACGGACTGGCAATCGATCGAGTTCAAATTCTGACCGGCGTCATGGAAAAAAAAGAATCCCAGGGAGAGCGGCCGGGCGAGAAGCGGCCCTACACAACGAGACAGCTCCTGCAGAAACGCAAACTGATCCGCCGGGTAATCCTGATCTGCATCCTGCTCATTCCGTTTTTCATCTGGATCCAGAGCATCCTCTTCAAGGGCAAGGTCGCCCTGCCGCTGGACAACAATATTCTGATCTTCGCCCTGATCAACCTGAATGTCCTGCTGGTCCTGTTCGTGCTCTTTCTGGTCCTGCGCAATCTCGCGGAACTTTTCTTCGAACGGCGAATCAACCGGCTCGGCAACAAGCTCAAAACCAAACTCATCGCTTCCTTCCTGTCCCTGACCCTCATTCCGACCATTTTGCTGTTTTTCGTGGCGCTGCAGTTCGTCTCGACCAGCATGGATTACTGGTTCAACGCCAGTGTCGAGGATTCGCTGACCGAATCGCTGCAGCTGGCCCAATCGCTCCTGCACGAGAAGGAAGAACAGGTGACGCTCATGAGCAAGGGCATCGCCGAGCGGATGACGGATCTCGACATCTCTTCCTACACCTCGGAAACCATCAGCGACACCCTGGAAAATATCCTCTCCTTCAACCCGATCAACGGTCCGGACAGCCTCGGGCTCATCACCAATGACAAGAACCTGGAAATAAGCGTCCGTGGACCGCAGCTGCGCAGTACGCTCCTCCCGAGGATTCCCTTGAATATCCTCGACCGGGTAAGGGAAGAGCACGGCCGGGAAACCCTGGTCCAGGAGATGCAGAGCGGCGATCTGGTCAGCTGTATTGCTGAGGTCCAGATCGGCAACGGCAGCCTCGGCAAGGCCATCCTCATCACCTCCCTGCTGGTCAAGAGCGACCAGCTGGCCCGGATGACCACCATTTCCCAGGGTATCGAAGATTACCGACAGCTCAAGCATTTCAAGGAGCCGTTCAAATTCTGGCTGTTGATCATCCTGCTGATCGTGACGCTGCTCGTCATCTTTGCCGCCATCTGGTTTGGTCTCTACATCTCCCGAGGCATCACCGAGCCCCTGGAGAAGCTGGTCCTCGCCACGCGGCGGGTGGCGGACGGGGATCTCGAGTTCGTCATGGAACGGGACTCCAACGACGAGATGGGGCTTCTGGTCGACTCCTTCAACAAGATGACCCAGAACCTGGGTTCCAGCAACAAGAAGCTGGCGGAAACCCATAGCGCCCTCCAGCTCAGCTCCCAGGAATCCGAACAGCGCCGGCGCTACACGGAAATCATCCTGCAGAACGTCTCGGCCGGAGTCATCTCGCTCGACGAAAACGGCAAGATCACCACCATCAACCGCTTTGCCGAAAGGCTGCTCAATATCGACAAAAACCTCTTTATCGGCCTCAACTTCCGCGATGTCATGCCACCCTACCAAGCGGCCGTGGTCGACGGTTTCATCGAAGAGCTGCAGGTCACCGGCAAGAATACCGTCGAGCAGCACATTAAAATGCAGGTGCTGAGTAAGACCTACTCACTGCTCATAAATTTCACGAGGCTGGAAGACGAAGGAGGCAAGCCGGTGGGCTTCGTCCTGGTCTTCGACAACCTCACCAAACTGGAGAAGATGCAGCGCATGGCGGCCTGGCGGGAGGTGGCGCGGAGAATTGCCCACGAAATCAAAAATCCGCTGACCCCCATTCAGCTTTCCGCCCAGCGGCTGCGCCGGCGTTATCCGGAGATCCTCAACGAGGAAAACAGCGTCTTCGACCAGTGCACCAATACCATCATCACCCAGGTGGATGAACTGAAACGGCTGGTCAGCGAATTCTCGCAGTTCGCACGGATGCCGAAGGTTCAGAAATCGCCGGAAAATCTGGCAAAACTCGCAAGGCAAACCCTCTTTCTTTATCAGGAGGGTCACAAGAACATCACCTTCACCTGCACGGAAGAGCAGCCCATCCCCATCTTCAGCTTCGACGGCGAGCAGATCAAACGCTGCCTGATCAACCTGCTGGACAATGCGGTTGCAGTTTTGCCCGATGGCGGTAATATAGACACCGTACTGGCCCTCGATGAAGAGAAGGAGAACGTCTTTCTCAAGGTCTTCGACAACGGCCCGGGGATCTCCAAGGACAACAAGCTGAAGCTCTTCGAACCCTATTTTTCCACGAAAAAAACCGGAACGGGCCTCGGTCTCGCCATCGTCCACACCATCGTGGCCGACCACAACGGTTATATCCGCGTCCAGGACAACGAGCCTCAGGGTTCGGTTTTCATCATCGAGCTGCCGCTGTTGAACCAGCAACAGGTCGAACCGGATAACCAGTCGAAAAATTAGGAGCCGTTACGAAATAACCAGCCATTTTCACCCATTTCGTTACGGCTCCTTAGACCGTTCCGAGCATCACCTTGGCCATGTTATTTTTTGACAACGGCTTAGCAGGTAACGGTTAATTTCCTGAGGGTATGAAGCGATGCTCTCGTAATTTTTATTGCCCCGCAAGAGACAAGCGATGAGCAAACGCATTCTCATTATCGACGACGAGATCAGTATCCGCGAAACGCTGGCCGGCATTCTCGAAGACGAAGGCTTTTCGTCCATCGCCGCCTCGTCCGCCGAGGAGGGACTGGATCTGCTCGAATCGATGAATGTCGACCTGGTCCTGCTCGATATCTGGCTCGGCGACAACATGGACGGCATGACCGCCCTGGAAAAGATCCGCGAACGGTTCAACATGCCGGTGATCATGATTTCCGGGCACGGCACCATTGAAACTGCAGTCCAGGCCACCCGCAAGGGGGCCTTCGATTTCGTCGAAAAACCGCTCTCCTACGACAAGATTATCCTGGCCATCAGCAACGGCCTGCGCTTTGCCAAACTGGAACAGGAAAACCGCCTGCTCCGCCAGGGCACAGGCGAAAAACCGGTGCTGACCGGCAATTCCCCCTGTATCCGGGCCTTACAGAAACAGATCCAGATGGTCGCCCCGACCGACGCCTGGGTATTGATCCGCGGCGAACACGGCACCGGCAAGGAGCTGGTGGCCCAATCGATCCACCGGGCCTCCAAATCCTGCGATCAGCCGATGATCGAGGTCAACTGCGCGGCCATTCCCGAGGAACTCATCGAATCGGAGCTTTTCGGCCATGAAAAAGGATCGTTTACCGGTGCCCATATCAGCAAGCGTGGCAAATTCGACCAGGCCGACGGCGGCATCCTTTTCTTAGACGAGATCGGCGATATGAGCCTTAACACCCAGGCCAAGATCCTGCGCATTCTCCAGGAGCAGAAATTCGAGCGGGTGGGCGGCAACAAGACCATCAAGGTCAATGTCCGGGTGCTGGCGGCAACCAACAAGAATCTGGAAGAGGCGATCGAGACCGGCAAGTTCCGGGCGGATCTGTTCTGGCGTCTCAACGTAGTGCCGATCCACGTCCCCCCTTTGCGGGACCGGCTGGAGGACATCCCGCTGCTGGTGGAATCGATGGTCAGAAGCATGGTGAACAAAGGCCTCAAGCGCAAGGAGTTCACCCAGGATGCCTACCAGGCGATGATGGAGCACCAGTGGCCGGGCAATGTCCGCGAACTGCGCAACTTCATCGAGAGGCTGGCGATCATGTGTCAGGAATCGGCCATCACCGCCGTGCATATCCGGCTGTTTCTCAATCCGGGCCAGGGCGCGCCGCCGATGGGCAACGGTTCCGGCCTGGCCCCATATCTGGCCATGGACTACAAAACCGCCAAACGGTTCTTTGAAAAAGAGTATCTGCTACATCAACTGCTGCAGAACGACAACAATATTTCAAAGACGGCGGAACAGGTCGGCCTCGAACGGAGTCATCTCCACAAGAAACTCAAGACGTTTGAAATAATCCAGTAACAGGCAGGTTGAACTACGCTTCTCCAGGCTTCGACCCTTCAATCTCACTTTCCTCTAAGGAGTTTTATATGTTCCCCGAATACCGCCCCAGACGGCTGCGTAAAAATAACGGCTTCCGCGCCCTCATCCGTGAAACTCAGCTATCTCCTTCGCAACTCATCTATCCGCTCTTCGTCAAGCCCGGCAAGAAGCAGCGGGAGGAAATCTCCTCCATGCCAGGCGTCTTCCGCCTCTCCGTCGACCAGCTGGCCGCGGAGGCGAAAGAATGTCTGAACCTGGGCATCAACTCCGTCCTCCTCTTTGGCCTGCCGGAGAAAAAGGACGCCATGGGGTCTGGCGCCCATGCCAAAAACGGCATCATCCAGATGGCCATCCGGGAATTGAAGAATGCGGTGCCCGATATGCTGGTCGTCACCGACGTCTGCCTTTGCGAATATACCGACCACGGCCACTGTGGCTGCCTGATAGACAATGTGGTGGACAATGACGCGACGCTCGAGATCCTGGCCAAGACCGCCCTCTCCCATGTCCAGGCCGGGGCCGATATGGTCGCACCCTCCGACATGATGGATGGCCGGGTGGCCGAAATCCGTGCCGCGCTCGACGAAAACAACTTCGAAGCGATTCCGATCATGTCCTATGCGGTGAAATACGCCTCGGCATTCTACGGGCCGTTCCGTGAGGCCGCCGACTGCGCCCCCCAGTTCGGCGACCGGAAGAGCTATCAGATGGACCCGGCCAACAGCCGCGAGGCCCTGCGCGAAGCAACCCTCGATGTGGATGAAGGCGCAGATATCCTTATGGTCAAACCCGCCGTGGCGTATCTGGACATCATCTCCCGGCTGCGCGATGAATTCGACCTGCCCATCGCCGCCTACCACGTCAGCGGCGAATACGCCATGATCAAGGCCGCCGCGGAAAAAGGCTGGATCGACGGCGACCGGGTGATGGAGGAAACGCTGCTTTCCATCAAGCGGGCCGGAGCCGATATCATCATCACCTATTTTGCCAAAGAGATGGCCAAGATCCTGAAAAACCGCAGATAGGTCAGACCTGGCGAGGGAGGAAAAGGATTACCTTATCCTCCCTCGGCAATTTCCCCGCACGCCGTCTTTACGACCCTCGTCTCTCCCCTTCAGGCGAAGCCAAAAGAAACCGACCAAACCGGCACCGCCGAAATCTGCCACTATGTCGACAACACTCGGGGCGCGACCCGGGACGAACGATTGGTGGAATTCGTCCGTTATTCCATAAAAAAGACAGAAGAAGACGGTGATGAGAACCGTGAGCCCGGCTTTTTCGGACTTCCATCGCTCACCGAAGGCAAAAAGTGTGGTGGCCGCCAGCACGCCGTACGCCAGGAGATGAGCCAGCTTGTCGATGCCGGGCAGAGCGGGAAGGTAGAGGCTGTCGCCCTGCTGATGGGAGAGGCAGAAGATGGTTCCCATGACCAGGATCATGGGAACCATCCGTAGGGTTGCTGCGGGTTGCCCGGTCATGCGGCGCTGGAGTGCTCCGAGGGTGGAGGCGGCAAGTGGACCTGCTTCAGCTGTTCCCTGGAAAATCTTTTACGGATACGCCGCATGGCGGCGCTCAGTTCGCGGGTGGGCGCCTCGGTGAGGACCTCGACACCTTTGTCGGCATAGGCGGTGATACGCAGCTGCTTGTTCTCAACTGAATACATATGACTCCAGTTGATCTCAATAGTGTCGGGATTCTCGTCTATGGGGATCTCAAGGGCTACGCCATCTTTCGCCACCTGGACGCAATCGCAGTCGGTCATCTCCATGACCCAGGCATCCCCTTTGGCGGTCGAATAGAAAAAAAAGACTCCCAATTCCCGGATAACCGGTTTCCTGTCGACCGCATCCGCCTGGATGTCTTTCACCCCGCCGGTCAGGGTCAGTTTCAGGGCCTGTTGCGGCGTCGGCTGGGGGTTGGCCTGCTGTTCCTTCAAGGCACAGCAATGCTTATACTTTTTGCCGCTTTGACAAGGACACTTCTCGTTTCTCCCGATCTTTGGCATCTCTGGTACCTCTATATTGTTTTATAAATTTACGAACACTTACTATACCCGCAATCGCCGCAGGTTTCACATCCCTCTTCAAAGCGGAGATTCCCTGAACACTCGGGGCAGGTTGAGGAAAAGCCTCTCTGCGTTCCGGCCAGGAAGGACTTGAAGAGCTTGCTGAGCTGGGCCGGCAGGTCCAGCATGTGGCCGCTCGACCTGTCAAGCTGCTTGATAATCTCGTCCATCGGTACGTTGAAACGCAAAGCCAGGGAAACGAGACGACAGGTGGTTGTCCACATGGTCGACTTATCTTTCAGATCGACCCGGTTGTCGAAGGGGAATTTGGCGAAGACCTCCATCGGCTTTTCATTTTCATCGAAGCAGACGATGATATACACCGATTTCTGATACTGATCCTTCACCCGATACCGTTTGGCGTTGAGGGTATCCGGCAGGATCTGCTTGGCCAGCCCCCGTTCCGAGACGATGGCGGTCTTTTCGGTCTTGTCCTTTGCCGTGCTGTCCGTGGCATGCAGCACCTGCTTATCACGGGAGCCGTCCCGGTACACGGTGAGTCCCTTACAGCCAAGCTTGTAGCCGGTGATATAGGAGAGCTTCACCTCTTCCTTGGTGGCATTTGCGGGCAGATTGATGGTCTTGGAAATCGAGCTGTCCACCCCGCTCCGCTGCAGGCAGCCCTGCATCTTGATATGATCTTCAGGTCTTATATCCTGGGCAGTACGGAAGATCTGCTGCCAGCGCTCGGGAATCTCCTTATGGCCGATGACCGTGCCGGTATCCGCCACCTTACTCATCAGTTCTTCCGAGTAAAAGCCCTCTTCCCGCGCTATCTTCTCAAAGTATTTGTTAACGAGGATAAGCCGGTCGCCATCCATGACATGTTTGACCATGACAATGGAGAAGTAGGGTTCGCAGCCGGAGGCGCAATCGGCAATCATCGACACCGTGCCGGTCGGCTGGATGGAGGTCAGCGCGGCATTGCGGCGCGGCGGATAGACATTCACCTGCGGGTCGTAGGCCGGGAAAGGCGACTTCTCCCGCGCCAGTTCGATGGACCGTTCCTCGGCCGCATCCCGGATGAAGCGCATAATCTTCCCGGACAGGGCCCGCCCTTCCTCGCTGGCATACGGGGTCTCCATCTGAATAAGCAGGTCGTGCATGCCCATGATGCCCATGCCGATCTTCCTCGTCTTCAGGGTCATCTCGGCAATCTCGGGAATGGGAAAACGATTGCAGTCGATAACGTTGTCGAGGAAGTGGGTGGCGGTCCGCACCACCTTCTTCAGGCGGTCGTAGTCGATTTTCCCTTTCTTGACGAAATTGGCCAGATTGACCGAGCCAAGATTGCAGCTTTCATAGGGCAGCAGCCATTGCTCACCGCACGGGTTGGTGGCCTCGAAACAGCCGAGCTGGGGGGTCATATTATCCCGGTTGGCGACATCGATAAATAATACACCGGGTTCACCGTTGTGCCAGGCCAGATCGATGATCTTGTCGAAAACGGTCCGGGCATCGAGGCGTTTTACAACCTCCCTGGTGGAAGGTTCGATCAGCTCGAACTCGCTGCCGTCCTCCACCGCCTGCATGAAGGCGTCGGTGATTGCCACGCTGAAATTGAAATTATTGAACCGGCTCTGGTCTTCTTTGGCAACAATGAAGTCCATGATATCGGGATGATCGATACGGAGCACGCCCATATTGGCACCCCGTCTCTTGCCGCCCTGTTTGATGGTTTCGGTGGCGGCATCGAACACTGCGGCAAAGGACAGCGGTCCCGAAGCAACCCCTTGCGTTGACCGCACCGAGGCGTTTTTCGAGCGCAGCCGGGAAAAAGAATAGCCGGTCCCGCCACCGGTTTTATGCACCAGGGCACCGTTGCGGATGGCGGTGAAGATGCCGTCCATGGAATCCGCCACCGGCAGGACAAAACAGGCCGAAAGCTGCCCCAGATCCGTACCGGCATTCATCAAGCATGGAGAATTCGGCAAGAAATCAAGGTGATAGATAATATTGAAAAAATCTTCCCGCAACTGCTTCTGCTGCGTCTGCTCGTTTTCGACCTCCGCAACCGCATTGGCGACCCGCCGGACCAATGTCTCCCACGACTCGATAACTTTGCCTTCGGCATCTTTGAGATAGTACCTTCGTGCCAGCACTGTTTCGGCAGTCGTCGTCAATACCTGTTTAGCTAAATCAGGTGTCATGCAGGACCTCTTATGGAGAAAATTAGCAAAATAATCCCTTGCAGAATCATCGGCCTTTTGCGAAGAATCTAGGCAAAGGGAACGTACACCCTCATCAGGGAGTTCGTAACAATATCCCGAAATACCGGGGTCAGGGTCGTTTCTTATTGGAAAAACACTGGAAATACATCGCGAAAAAGGTTACTTCCGACACCTCGTCATCCCCCGTGCACGCTGTACATATGAAGGTGTTTATACCCCACATTTATGGCTCTCTCAACACCAATCTACAACATATGGTATCATTTTTCAGAATTATCACAAAACCGGGATGTTCAGGGGCATTATCTTTTTTTCAACAAAAAAAGACATCGTGTGATTTTTCAGGGGATGCCGGCAACGGCTTATTCTGCAACGTAACTCCGTTGCGGAAGACCGCAAAAAATTACCGTCAGGACAATCGTTCGGTCAGGATTGAAGCTCATCTCCAGCCGTCGGTAGACGTGCGACGCCTGCCGGAGCGGCAGGCGATGATCAATTGCGGGGGGAACAGGCCATTGCTTAGCCGACTACTTGATGGCGATTGATGGCCGCCCGGCAAGGCCAGCGCCTCGGACTGCAATGGCCACACCGGGAAAGATCACGCCTTTCCGGCCTTTTCCATCCTGGTGCGGGCACCCTCCACCAGACGGGCCGTGGCCACAATGGCTCGGGAATGTCGGCCGCTTGCCACCTTGCCCGCCCGGTCACTCACCTCGACATCGAACAGAAAGAGCTTGCCATCCTGTCCAGTAAAGGTTGCAACCGCTTTAACCTCTTCGCCAACGGGGGTCGGCGCGAAATGTTTTATATCGACACTCACCCCGACAGAGAGCTCGCCCGGTTGCAGCATCGGCTTCATCAGTCGGGCCGCCGAGATTTCCATCAAGGCTATCATTCGTGAAGTGGCCAGAACATCGGGAAAATCATCTTCGCTGCTGATCGCCACCGCACTGGCCAAATCCTTGTGCTGCACAGTATAGATACATTCCCCTTTCGCCCCTGATTCCATGCTTTCCTCCCATGATTGTGATGAAAGTACGCCAACGGTTTCGTATCTATTTACTGCGATTCCACGAGATTGTAAAGCTGGCAACGAAAACGGCAGCAGTTGAGAATGACAAAAAAGAAAACGGCGGACACCCTGGCCATCTCGAAGATGGCGTAGGATATCCGCCGTACAGGTCCTGTTAAAAATCTTTTAGTCAATTACCCCCACAAGGGGATAACCTTCATGAAATAATTTTCTGCGAAAAAGCGCAGAAAATTATTTCTAAGGTACTAAAAGCGGAAACGCATGCCGACACTGACGCGACCGTATTCCGCCAGGTCGTCAAACTCGTCGAATCCGGAACGCCCTTCCACGAAGACGGAACCGTTGAAGCTTTCGGGTTCGCCGAAGACACGGGCGCCAAAAGCGACAATGAAATCGAGATCATCGTCTTCGGAGTCCAAATCGTTGTCGCCATCGCTTATCCAGCCGCCGACACCCATATCGACAAAGTATCTATTGGCGAACTTGTACTCCCCTAAGACATCAACCAAGAAGGCATCTTCACCATCAAGACCTTCATATTGAAGTGCCCCGCCAACTAGTCCAAGGAGCGACCACTGCTCGTTAAACAGGTACTCGCCACCGATACGGCCAAACACAAAATTGCCCGGATCCCACAGGCGCAAATAACCGACATCGGCGATCAGACGCATTCTCTTGCTACCGGTGACATCGGCAGTACACTGAGCAGAGGTGGCTTCGGCTCCTTCGTTGTCGACTACCGTTACCTTCACAGTATTGGTGCCGCACGGCATGGCGATATCGCCGACATTGCCGTCAACCGATTTCTCGCTGACAACCTTGCCGCCTTTGTCCACCATGGTGATTTTCATCTTGGCAACATTGCCATCCGGGTCGGAAGAGTTGCGGGCGTCAACCGTGACTTTATCGCCACAGAACGACTTGGTGGGTGTAACTACCATGCCGCAGGTCGGAGCCTGATTCTTTCTTGCCACCGGCGGCTTTTCTGCCGGGATCCTGCTCTCGGCAAACAGCGCGACGTTGCCGCAGCCAAGGGGAACGACAAACGTTATACGATTGCCCTCGTGCACGATGTCGAACTGGAAACCCGGGAAGGGTTTATCGTTTGCCCAGTTAACATCCTTGGCCACGCGAACCGCACCCTTGCCTTTTTTCTTGAAGAACATCCATTCGAAATGGGTCCCCTTCGGGTATTCCACTCTTTCGATTTTAGTTGTGCCGATTTGAGCCATAAAGGGCTGGTACAGCTCGCTCCGGCCAGCCAGGGCAAAACCTTTTTCCATTTCGCCCGCCCTCGATTGGACCATGGTGACCAGTTCATCGGGCGTCTTCAACGGCTTGCAAAAAGGACTCCTGCCGATTTCCATCAATGTTGTGGCCGAGTTTGCCACGCTTACCGACACCAGCATAAATGCCATGACGATAAAAGAAAATAGTTGCCTTTTCAAAATCTCCCCTCCTCTTTTTGAATTAATCATACCTGCTAATTGATATGTTATGTTGAAATTGTATCCCGAGTGGGATGTCACAAATATATACCAACTTCCAGACTTTTTCCAGCAATCATTTAATATATGATTGATTCCCGATCGACTTTCCGCAGAAACAATATTTATCATCGATTTTGATGGATTATACACTTGCAACCGGTTACCGGCCAAACATGGCAAATACTGTGCCAGACACAAAGCAGTGGACAATCACCATGCATCTCCTCGTTGGGCGTGCCTCTTATTTCCCTCTGGTGACGTTAATTTCTCCTGAAAATGAGGGCGCTCTTCGACATCTTTCATGCGCCATGCTGATCGATATATAACCCCAAAACGAACTGTTAGAGCGCAATAATTGCACATCTTCTTTAACCAAATTACCTCCCACCTGACCGACCATTGTCTCTACCAGATAACCGGAACAACCACCCAGGGACTGAGACAGGGGATGATTGCCACACGAAGGAAGAAAGTCAGCAGTCGAGTTGCGACCGGTCGAGCATGTGACGGCGGTGGGATGATAAAAGTCAGCAACCATTCCGATTGCTTCATGGGAAACAACGAATACTGGCAGCGATCACGCAACAAAGGCTCAGTGCCCGTTCATAGTCAACCCGCGCCTGCCCGGTACTGCCCAGCCGCCGGTACAGGTCAGCCCGGGGCCGCATGGGCCAGGTGAAATTCTGTCAGTTCCCCGCGGGCGAGAATGCCCTTGAGGATCGCAAGCCCGCCGCCGGATTAGGTGGCAAATACGCGGCGCGACTCAGCCCGGTCGGTCTCATTCACCCGGAGCCGCAAACCCTCGGCGGCAGCATCGGCCGCTCTTTTCGGTGTTGCTCCGGTTTCATTTGCCATGGCATGAAAATTATCATCATTGCCGCGGGAAGAAATGCAGGTCTGAGCTTCTCTATCACTGGCTGGATGTGCGGTACCGCCACCCCAAGAGGTCGAAACTATCGTCTCACATACGACTCCGATACGGAAAGGGGCGAAGCCGCACCAATCAGCTGCAGTCTTGTCGAAAAAAACAAACAAAAGGAGCCACATCATGCAATTCATGATTATTGTAAAATTTACAATAGACTCTGAAGCAGGCGTCCTGCCGGACGAAAAATTGATGACGGAAGTGGCCGGATATCATGAAGAAAGGCCAAAGCCGGAGTTCTGGTCGACGCCTCCGGTCTGCAATCGAGTGCCAAGGACTGGCGGATCAGGTACTCCGGAAACGACCGGATATTTGTCGATGGACCCTTCACCGAAACCAAGGAACTCGTCGCCGGGTGCACTAAATGAGCTGGAGTCCACGGTTTTGTGGGTGCGCTCACATGCGATATCGGTGAAGAACGTAAAAACTTGATATTCCTCAGGGATTGTCAATGTAAAGGAGTAAGACAATGGAAATGAACTCGCAACGCGTCAAACACATCCCGGAAGGGATGCACACGGTAACACCGCAACTCATCTGCGCCGGAGCGGCCGAGGCGATTGAATTTTACATAAGGGCCTTTAATGCGGTTGAGGTGGGCCGGATGCCCGGTCCGGACGGCAAGCTCCTCCATGCCATGATCCGTATCGGCGACTCGGCAATTATGCTGGTCGACGAGTTTCCCGAGCTGGGCGCAATAGGGCCCAAGATCCCCGTAGGATCGCCGGTGAACATCCATCTCTATGTGGAGGATATCGATACCTTCTTCGAGCAGGCAGTGATGGCCGGAGCCAAGATCACCATGCCGCCCCGGGACATGTTCTGGGGCGACCGCTACGGACAGCTCGAAGACCCCTTCGGCCACCACTGGTCGGTCGCCACCCACATCCGCGACGTGAGTCCGGAAGAAATGGAGGCAGCGGCGCGGAGGGCCTGCGCCTAACGGGCCACAGCTCCCTTCCCCGGCAGGTCCGCGAGGACCTGCCCCCATCTCATCAGCGATCAGTCTCCTAGATTGATCCAATCCCACCGAAAAAAAACTTATCCGATGCGAGCGAAAACAGATCTGAGGAAGATGCTTATGATGCCTCCTCCGATTCAATTGGCAACAGAACCGTAAAGGTCGAGCCTCTTCCCGGCTCGCTCTCGACACGGATCTCCCCCTGATGATTTTGGACGATCCCGTGGCAGATCGATAACCCCAGGCCCGTTCCCTTGACTGCGGGCTTCGTCGTGTAAAATGGCTGAAAGATCAGATCCATTTTCTTCGTATCGATACCTATGCCATCGTCCTTGATCCCCACAGCGATTCTCTTCTCTTCCCGCCATGTGCTTATCGTGATCGTTCCGCCGGGACGGCAGGCATCCGCCGCATTGGTCAAAAGATTGAGAACGACTTGTTTGATCTGGTCGGGAATCGCCAGGATCTGCGGCAGCCGTTCGGCAAAGTTCTGAACGACAACTAGCTGTTTCTTTTTAAAATCGCTCTTGCACAGCAGCAGTAAAGAGTTGATTGCCGTATGCACATCCATCACCGCTTTCTGTCCCGATGACGGCCGATTGAAATCCTGAAGACTACGAATCAAATCTCTCATCCGTTCGCATTCGCTCACGGCAAGTTGCAGTAGTTCCCCGTCTCCTTCTTCCAGGATCGCCGTTTTCTTCAAGCCTTTGAGTATTGCCATAACGCCCTGCAGCGGATTGTTGAATTCATGGGCGATCGAAGCGGACAATTTGCCGATCGCCGAAAGCTTTTCAGCATGCAGATATTGTGCTTGGGTCTCTTGAAGCTCGCGGGTCCGACTCTCGACTCTGCATTCCAACTCATCATTGAGCGTCTGCAACTGGTTTTCCACCTTTTTGCGGGCACGGGCGGCTTCTTCCTTTGCCACTATTTCCTTGCTCAGTTGTTCCACGGCCTTTTTCAACTCCACGGTCCGTGTCGCCACAATTGTTTCGATCTGCTGGTGTTTATGCCGCAGATCCTGCTCTGCCTGTTTGCGCTGGGCAATCTCCTGCTGAAGTTCCTCCACGAGATCGCGATTTTCATACCGCAAAGCCAGCAGCCGCAAGTAATCTTTATGCGTACGTTGAGCCGTGAGCGACATAATCAGGAAAAAAAGCAATGTCATGAAACCCATGGCGACATGGATTTCGCTGCCGGCCGAGAAAAAGCGGATCACGACCGGCAGCAAGGCTGGGATGCTGAAGAGATAATATGCCGATATGATCGAGGTAAAGGAGCCGACCGCGCCCGCCACCATCCCACCGGTGACAAAGGCGATAAACACTTGGTGGCCTATCGAAGCGGTCGGAAAGAGAAAGATTGCCGGTGCGCCCCACAATACCCCGGAAAGAAACAGCGAGAAAAGAAAGCGCATCTTCCACTTGGGAGAGTCGCGGGAAGAGGGGGCAGCCTTGCGGTAACTCGCGGTAATCGCCACCCGGACGGTAACTACCAGAAATACGCAGACCAGCCATGCTATCAAGTTCGGCGTGTATGACTGCCCCCATAAGATCATTACCAGAATACAGCCGTTGATGAGTGTTGCCATCGCACCCAACATGGCGTTGTCGTACAATTTACGAATCCGGTCCGCCAATTGCTCCTTATTCAAATTGCTTGGTATGCCCGATAATTTTCCGGGATGGCGATACTTATTGCTCATGAGGTGTCAACGGATGCCGCTTTGTTGCCTGAGGCGATCATCTCTTGTGGGGGTTCAACGATGATTGGAGATAGAAGCACATGGACATTATGCTAATTCTTTTTCTTTTGACAACAATGAGTCGGAAGATCTGGAGATTGACCGCAATCGTCCACCGAAAGCGACCGCGCTCCATTTCTTCGGCGGTTGAATCACACACGCCACAATGATTGGCGGGCAGTCGTTTTGTGATCGTTCTTGCTTTTGCTTGTTATTTGTGCCCAATTAGCATAAAAAAAGATCCGCTGTTCAGAAAATGATAACTGGAACACACTACCCACCGGCAATCACATGCTCCTTCGGCGGCTGGAAACTCTGCGTTATACAGGGCCCTTGAGGAGAAGAGCCCAATGTTGTTGTGAGACCAGAAAAGAACGAGAAGGAGCCACAACCGTGCGGGCACTGATTGCCATCATCATTTCACTGCTAACTCTTGTCTGGAGTAGCATAGTCCTCGGTTCCGAGCCGAAGACACTCACGATAGGCGGCACCGGCAGCGGACTGGGGTTCATTCGCCTCTTGGGCGAGAACTATAGCGCTCTGCATCCGGAGGTTACTTTCAAGGTGTTGCCCAGCCTCGGGACCGCTGGTGGTATCCGTGCAGTGAAAACCGGCGCTATCGATCTTGCGATTGCAAGTCGCCCGATACAGGAAATGGAAAGAGTGGGATTGAAGGGATATTTCCTCGGTGAATCTCCTTTTGTCTTCGCAGTACATCCTGCGACCGAGGTTAAAGATGTGACTCTGGCCCAGGTCGTCAATATTTTTAACGGTTCCATCCCCGCATGGCCTGACGGAAACCGTATTCGGCGAATTTTACGTCCCGATACCGATTCTGACTGGCAACTCATGAGCAGCCTTTCGCCGGAGTTGGCAAAAGCGCTCGAAATCGCCCAGGAAACCGAAGGATTGTTCCAGGCAGTAACCGATACTGATACGGTTTCGTACCTGGAGCGTATACGGGGAAGTTTTGGTGGATCGACCCTTACGATGATCCTGGCGGAAAAACGGAACGTGAAAATCCTTACTTTCAATGGCATCCAACCGGGAGTTGCGGAGCCCGGTAAAGAGAAATATCCGCTGGCAAAGCCATTTTATCTTTTGGCAAGAGCCGATGCATCGGCTGCCGTCGAGGGTTTCGTTGATTTTATTGGCTCTGACCAGGGCCGGCAAATATTGGCTCAAGTCGGAATCATGCCAGCCAATGAGCGATCGCAAAGCTATGAACAGCAAAAGTAGCAATCAATTCCAATGGGAATCGACAGTGCGGCCGTTGATCGTCGCCGTCGCCGTTCTCTGTGCGATTGCTCCTTTTATTCTCTATCTGCTCTTTTTCGTGGGAGAACAAAAGATCAGAATGGGCGCGGAGGCCGACGTCTTCGCGCACACCATCACCAACGAGATCAATAAGAATCCGGAGTACTGGCAATACGAGGATATCCGTTTCTCCTCAATCATAGGGCATCGTCCGCATGATGTGAATAATCGGGAGCACCGGCAGTTGTTTGACGGCAACAACAAACTTATTGCGGAAAACAAGGCATCTCTGCTACCGCCATTGATTCATGTCGAGGTTCCTGTTTTCGATGCCGGGGCGCCGGTCGGTATCTTAAAAATATCGCGGTCGATACGCTCAATACTCCAGACCTCGGCCATTGTTTTTCTGGTCAGCAGCCTCTGCGGAATCCTGGTGTACTTCGTGCTGCGTGTTTTTCCGTTAAAGATCTTGAAATCGGCCTTCGTGGCATTGCATACGGAAAAGGAACAGGCGACCGTTACACTCCAGTCGATTGCTGACGCAGTTATCACCACGGACACCTCCTTAAGGATCCTCTCTCTTAATCCTGCAGCGGCCCAGCTCGCCGGGGTGCAATCCGCCAAGGTGGTCGGAGAACCTTTCCAGGAACACTTCCAGATCGTTCATCAAGAAACGCGAGAGAAGATGGAAAATCTGTTGGAGGATTGCCTTCAATTCGGCGAGAAGCCCTGCCGTTTGCGAAAACAGGCCATCCTCGTTCGTCATGGGAATGGCAATGAGTTCCAGGTCGAAATCACTGTATCTCCACTCCACGATGAGCAGGTCAGATTGCTGGGTCTGGTCATCGTCTTCCATGACGTGACTGCCGCGCGCACGCTCGAGAAACAACTCAAGGCAAAGATGCTGGAGCTTGTTGTTATCGTAAAATATGCCGGTGTTGGAATAGCCTTTGTCCGGAACGGCATTGTTCAGGAAGTGAATACCATTGCCTCGGAGATCATGGGCATCCCGCCGGAAGCAATCATCGGTCAGCCGGCGGCATCCATCCTTGCCTCATATCTTGGGTATACCGGATCTATTGACCAGATCTACGAGCAGCTTGCCAAGGGTGAAATCTTTGATATCGAGCATCAAATAGTCCGTTCCGATCTGAAGCGGATCTGGCTGCGGCTTATCGGCCAGGGGGTTGATCCGATCCGGCTCAGCGAGGGGGGAAGCGTCTGGATTACCCAGGACATCACTCAGTTGAAGCAACATCAGGAGGAACTTCGCCTGGCCAAGTTCCACGCGGAGGAGGCAAGCAGGTTCAAATCGGAGTTTCTTGCCCACGTCAATCATGAATTGCGTAACCCGCTAAGCGGCATTATTGGGATGAACCGGTTGATTCTCGAGACTGAACTGACCCCTATCCAACAGCAGCATCTGACTATTGTCCAGGATTTGGCAGAAACTCTTTTACTGCTGATCAACAATCTCCTCGACCTCTCTAAAATCGAGGCGGGAGTTATGGAGCTGGAAGAAAAGCCTTTCAGAATTGGTTCAGTCTATGACTATGTACGCAATGTCGTTGCGTTGAGGATCAAAGAAAAGGAGTTATCCCTGACATTATCCATCTCGGAAGGTGTCCCCTTGGAGCTGATCGGCGATGAGTTGCGGCTTGGCCAGATTCTCCTGAATCTGGTCGGCAATGCTCTTAAATTCACCTCGACAGGCGGTATTAACGTCTTGTGCGAGAAGATTACGCAAATCGATACCACTGTTCAGCTTCGATTCAATGTGACCGATACCGGATGCGGCATAGATGAACCGACTCGAAAAAAAATTTTCGGCGCCTTCGTACAGGCGTCGAGCAGTGTGGCGAGAACTCATGGGGGCAGCGGTCTCGGCCTGACCATCTGCAAGAAACTCACGAAGCTGATGGGCGGTGATATCGCGGTGAGAAGTGAGCCGGGAAAAGGATCGACCTTTTCCTTCACCGGCTATTTCAGATATGAAAAGCAACCCGAAATTGGATCGACTCATGCAGATAATAAAATGCCGGAGCAGCAGGAAGAGCCTCGACAACAGGCCAGACAGATCCTACTGGTCGAAGATATTCCCTTCAACCAGACAATCGCCAAATTATTATTGGAGCAAGAGGAGCATTGCGTCCAAGTGGCAGCGAACGGTCGTGAGGCCCTGGCAGCCTTGGCAGAATCAACTTTCGATGTCATTTTCATGGATGTCCAGATGCCGGAAATGGACGGCTTGACAGCCACACGGTTGATTCGTCGCTGTGAAAAGGAAAAAAATCCGCTCGCCAGAAAGGATAACGACCTCATAAAGACTGTCTCCTCCAGATTACATGGAAAACATATACCCATTATCGGCATGACAGGAAATTCTACTGAGGACGGCAGGTTGGACTGTTTTGCAGCCGGAATGGACAATCTTATCTCCAAGCCATTTGAAAGGCAGGAAATATTGCGCATCCTGGACGTGGTGCGAGAAGAGCTTGCTCAATAGGATAAAAATACCCCCAACATTCGCGTGTGCAACTACCTCGGTCCAAAATGGACTGACTCAGAATAGCTGGGTGTGATCCTCTGCACTTCGAGCAAAATTTTCTGCTTTTGCGTGCAACTCTACGCCATCGCAAAAACAAAAGGCACTTAACGAAGATTTCGTTAAGTGCCTGATTTTTGGTAGACGAGGCGGGATTCGAATCCGGCTTTTCGGAAAACAAAAAACTCAAGTGCAACAGGCTTTTAGTTTCATTTCATGCTGTTATGCTAAGTCAAGATATCCTGTGATACGTTCTATCCGTGCGATATGTAGTATAGGTGTGAAGTAGATTTTACACCAAAATTACACCAAACAGCGTCGGTTGCCGATGGGGCGGCAGGTCATCCACAAATGCTCCCAACCTGTGCCGAGAAAAGCAACTACCAACATGGAAATTGATGCAAAAGCCATGTAAAATGCAGATTGGCTGTGGTTCTACAACAGTATGGTTTTCGTTAACGTAATGGACGGTGAGGCATGGGAAGGATTCAGTGGAATAATTCGTTAAGTATTGGCGTTGATGAAATCGACGACCAGCATAAGAAGTTGATCTGTAATGCTTCAGTTGGAATTGGAGAATCAGTTGTGTTGAGTTAGTTGGGTGACTTCTCTTTTTCCTTATTTCAATTTACATCCTAATTTCGGCTC
>Ga0209317_1001405_pt1 | contig 21251 bp, 16 predicted proteins | sample RifGroB2_FD_183994 | JGI IMG/M metagenome (GOLD analysis project Ga0209317, IMG submission 183994) | Soil microbial communities from Rifle, Colorado, USA - Groundwater B2 (SPAdes) (version 2) | ecosystem: Environmental > Terrestrial > Soil > Unclassified | place: Rifle, Colorado | collected...
AATCGCGAACTCCCGGCCGATCGCGAGCCGCTGGAACGGCTCAAGGACTGGAACGAGTTCCACCTGCATCTCCCCGAGGAGAAACTCCGCACCCAGGGAGCCCGTTGCATGGACTGCGGCATCCCGTTCTGCCACACCGGCATGCTGGTGAGCGGCATGGCCTGCGGCTGCCCCGTCAACAACCTGATCCCCGAGTGGAACGAACTGGTTTACCGCGGACTCTGGCGCCAGGCCCTGGCCAGGCTGCTGCGGACCAACAACTTCCCGGAATTCACCGGCCGCGTCTGCCCCGCCCCGTGCGAGGGGTCGTGCACCCTGGGATCGATCGACCCGGCGGTCACCATCAAGAACATCGAGGTGAGCATCATCGACCGCGCCTGGGAGGAAGGGTGGATCACCCCCAACCCGCCGCAGTTCCGCTCCGGCAAGAAGGTGGCGGTGGTCGGCTCCGGCCCGGCCGGCCTCTCCGCGGCCGCCCAGCTCAACAAGGCCGGGCACCAGGTGACCGTATTCGAGCGGGCCGACCTCCCCGGCGGCCTCCTGATGTACGGCATCCCGAACATGAAGCTGGACAAGCGTGAAGTGGTGCTGCGCCGCATCAAGCTGATGGAGGCGGAAAACATCACCTTCGTCTGCAACACCGCCATTGGCGGCGCCGACTACCCGGTGGAGAAGCTCCGCAGCGAGTTTGACGCCGTGGTCCTCGCCACCGGCGCCACCCTCCCCCGCGACCTCAACATCGAGGGGCGCCCGCTCAAGGGGATTCACTTCGCCATGGATTTCCTGACCGCCAACACCAAGGCGGTCCTGAACGAAGGTACCGACTTCATATCGGCCAAGGGGAAGGACGTCATCATCATCGGCGGCGGCGACACCGGCACCGACTGCGTGGGCACCTCGCTGCGCCACGGCTGCAACTCCGTGACCCAGCTGGAAATCATGCCCCGCTCCCCCGACACCCGCGCCGCCGACAACCCGTGGCCGGAGTGGCCCAAGACCCACAAGACCGATTACGGCCAGGAGGAAGCCGCCGCTAAATTCGGCGCCGACCCGCGCGTCTTCGTTACCACCGCGACCAAGTTCGAGGGAGATGCGGACGGCAACGTGACAGCGGTGCACACGGTCGAAGTGAAATGGGAGAAGAACGCCCAGGGTCAGTTCGTCCCCACCCCGGTGCCGGGGACCGAGCAGGTCCGCCCGGCCAGCCTGGTGCTCCTCGCCATGGGCTTCCTCGGACCCGAGCAGGAACTCCCCGAGGCCCTAGGGCTTGAGCGTGACGGCCGCAGCAACATCAAGGCGGACTACGATCGTTACGCCACCAGCATCCCCGGCGTGTTCGCGGCAGGCGACTGCCGCCGCGGCCAGAGCCTGGTGGTCTGGGCCTTCAACGAAGGGCGCGGCGCGGCGCGCGAGTGCGACCGCTTCCTGATGGGAGACACCGAACTCCCTTGATCGCACTTACTGCATAACGGCAACAAAAAAGGCACCCAGGAAAATCCCGGGTGCCTTTTTTGTCCAGCGTGCAAAAGAAGCGCGCATGATTTGCCATAATAGACCCCGCCTTGCTGCGATAAATTGGGTACAATTGACTGGACGGAACCGGCAGAGAATCTACCATCCGGCAGCAATGGGGGGGACCATGCGCGAACGTGGCTATTATGAATATGACGAGGTGGATCCCTGGGAAAGCGTACGGCTCACGAAGGAGGCAATCCGGGCGCGGGCGACCCTCATCCTCTATACGGCACTGGTGAGCGCGCCATTTGTCGCCCTGGTGGCATTTGGCGGCTTCATCTGCGGGTTGAAGCCCTACGAGGTGCTGGGAGTTTCCTGCTACAAAGCCATGATCTCAACCATCTTCTTCTTCGACACGCTCAGAAACGCAGCCCACGACTGCTTTGACAAAGCGCAGGCCGATGGGCTCGTTACCCGCCGAGGAGGGATCCCCGTCATCGACCCCGCCTGTCCCCACCGCCGTCTGGCCCGGCTCTCCTTCGCCATCGGCGCACGCGGAGCACAGAAAAATCCCCAAAAATAGTGGGCGCTTGGGGAGCTCTCAACGCCTTGGCAACGGCACCAAGCCTGCACCTGCTTCAACCCGGTCGCCCGAAACGTGCCGGCGCCTTAAACCCCGGCGGAGGCAACTCACCTTGTGGCCTGGCTGAAGGCCGCGTCTGCAAGTGTGACCCCATCTTTCAACTCTTTCAGTATCTCGATCTGGCGCTGGTAACTGAACTGTCCGATGATGGCGTCGGTTCTCCTGTCCGGTTCCATCCTGAAGACAAACACCTGACAATCGTCACTCCCCTTCAAGGACCTGACGAACGTGCCCGGCACGAGGATTGCGGTCGCCACGAGGGTGAAGCTCAACCGTCCGGACTGATTGCCGTCGATCGCAAGGAGATCCGGCGAGAGCACCGAGATCCCGGTTCCGGATATGTCCTTCACGAGTCCACTCAGCGTGCCGCCGTCGAAGCTGAAGGTAACCGGCAGCGGCTGGTTCACCGCGACCCGGACGGCTTCCCTGCGCTCCGCCCGGACCTGCGCATAGGAGAAGTTGTGCAGGATCGCCGTTTTCTTTTGCATGTTAGTGTAGGCGGCATAGGCGTGAACGGCCAACTCCTTCGGGAAATGAGCGCTCTTGACGAGCGTGTGCCTGTCGTGCTTGATGACTATCCCCTGGTGCTCGTGCATCAGGAACTCGACGTTGCCTCCGTCTACCGATTGGATCGTCGCGCCGTAGCTCACCGGGACTTCATGATAGTAGTTGAGAAATCTGAGGTCGTTACTCAACCTTCCTGACGCCATATCGGAAAATACCTGCAGTATGGCGTCGGCGTCGGCTTTACCATCGTCAAGAGTTACCAGACGATAAATGTCGCTATTTATCATGGTGATCACCCTCGGTTGATCTGGTGGCACTACTTTTTGTCCGTTCAGCGCATTTGAGAGCGCCAGGCATAGGCGTTCACTTGGGCCTGAAGTACGTTGTCCAACGTCAATCCGGTGCTGCCGATACTCGAAACTACGGTATCGTACTCCATTAATTCAAGCTGCTTGGCCACATGGAGCAGGCGTCCGAACTCACCGGCGTGCGAGACCAGCGCGTCCCTGATATCTTCGGAGAGGTTCAGGCTGCGCAGTACGTCATCCATGGGGACCTCGTAGATACTGTCCAGAATCGAAAGTATCCCCACGATGAAGGCCTTTTCCGCGGATTCCCGGTCGTCTTTCAATACCGGATGCTGACAGGCCAGGTTCTCCATGATGCTTGCCCTGACAGCGGCCATCTCGACGAGAGGATTTTCCATGCCGCGAGAGTCGTCGCCCGCGAAGAGCGCGAGTTGGACCCACCGTTTGATCTGGTGTCGTCCGATTATCGTGATGGCATGGCGTACGCTTTCGATCTTGTTGCAAGTGCCTATTCCGACCGAATTTACCAGCAGCAACAGTTTGTAGGTAAGTCCGGCACTTTTCCTGATGGTTTTCTCGATCTCCGCCAGATCCGCATCCTCGTCGAGCAGCCGCATCAGCTTAAGCATCGTGGTAGTCGATTCGCCAAGACGCTTCTTCTTCATAAGGGATGGCCTGGCAAAGTAGTAGCCCTGAAACAGGTCGAATCCGAGCGCCAGACAGCGCTGAAACTCCTCGTGGGTCTCCACCTTCTCAGCCAGCAGTTGCAGCGGATAGCGCTTGAACTCCCTTATCGCCTCCCCCAGCTGAGCGACAGGGCTTTGGATGAGATCGACCTTGACGATGTCGACGATGTTGTACAGTTCGTGAAAGCCCGGGCTGTAGTCGTGATCGTCGAGGGCCAGGGTAAATCCTAGTTCCTTGAGGCTGCGACAGTGTTCGATGAGTTCGGGGGTATCTTCTATGGTTTCGAGCAGTTCAATGACGATCTGCCCCTTGGGGAGGATGTTCAGCGAGTCATCCATCAACAGATCCAGGTCCAGGTTGATGAATCCCCTGTGCTGTCCGAGGAGGTTCTCAAGGCCGAACTCTGTCAGCGTGTTCACAATGACGCTGGCCGTCGCCTGAGTGGCATCACCGACCATGGAGAAAGGGGACGCCACGGATCGGAACAGCAGTTCATAGGCAACAATTGACTCATTGCGATTGAGAATGGCCTGTCTACCAATGAGACAATTTCCGACTCCCATTGACTCTCCTCCGCTGCCGGCATTCAATTGTTTGTATCAGCCTGTGGCATTACGGTACTTTTCGGCAGGCCACCAAAATTCTTAAACAATTTAAGTCATCGCAATTGGTGACTATCAGCCACAAACTACCGGCCTATGCCAGACAGGGTGATAATTGAAGAGCAACCACCTATTAATGCCTAAAGGTTTGTGAATCTCTTCCGATCCATCCTTATTGGAAATGCGCGCCGAAGGTTGCTCCCTGTTACTTTCCGGCGCCGTTCTTTTCTTTATGACTTCCCTAAAAAGCGAAAAAGGAGATCCCATGCTAAAGAATCTCAACATGCGGGCCAAGCTGCTGCTCATACTCTTCGCGCCTATCGCCGGCCTGCTTCTGTTTTCGATGCGGGACGTCGCTGAGAACTACAGGGTGCTGAAAAACATCAGATCCGTTAACACCCTGACCGGGCTTGCGGTGAAGATAGGCGCGCTCACGCACGAGATCCAGAAGGAACGCGGGCTTTCTTCCGGATTCATCAACGCCAGGGGAGAAAAGTTTCAAGACGAGTTGCTGAAACAGCGGGAGGCGGTCGACGGCGTAGCGAAGAGGTTGAGGGAATACACCGCGGCCAACGAGGCATCCATGGGGAGCGTCCGGAAGTTTCTGGAGCAGGCCACTTCCCATGGATGCCTCGTTCGGGAGACCCGGGGGCTCGTCGACACTCTCAAGCTGAGCGGGACCGATTCCTTCGGGTTCTATACCGGCTTGATCGGCTCCTACCTCGACCTCATGGCGGCGGTCTCCACCTCGACCGAAAAGCACGAAATCATGCGCATCTCCACCGCGTATTACGCGTTCGTGAAAGCCAAAGAGGAAGCAGGAAAAGAGAGGGCCACCCTGAACGCGATCGTAGCCGCGGACCGGATGGACGCCGAGAAAGAGCAGAGGGTCCTTTCCATAGTGGCGGCCAACGCCACATATCTCGACCTGTTCCGAAAGTACGCTTCCCCTGACGAGCTTGCCGCGTTCGAGGAGTGCGCCGCCCAACCATCCTTCAAAAAGGTGGAAGAGCTGCGCAGCGCCGTGCTCGACAAAGGGGCCTCCGGAAATTTCGGCATCACCCCGGAGCACTGGTTCGCCGCCGCCACTGAAAAGGTGAACGCCATGAAGGGGGTGGAAGACCACCTCTCCCGGGACATCGTGAAGGTCTCCGACGAGCTTGCCTCTCAGGCCAAGGCGAAGCTCGCCTTCAGCCTGGCCCTGTCGTCGCTGCTGATCGCGGCCGCCCTCGCGGTAGGATTTATGGTCTTTGCCAGCATCGTCAGACCCCTGTCCCGGATGATGGTGATGCTCAAGGATATCGCCGAGGGGGAGGGTGATCTCACCAAGCGGCTGAATGTGGAGGGGAAGGACGAGATCGGCGAGGTGTGCCTTTGGTTCAACCGCTTCGTAGATAACGTCCAGGAGATCGTCTCCCAGGTGGCTGCCAACACCGTCGTCATCGCCAAGGCTGCCACCCAGCTCAATTCCACCGCCGAGCAGATCGCCACCGCAGCCGAGGAAGTGGCTTCCCAATCGGTCACTGTCGCGACCGCCAGCGAAGAGATGGCCGCCACGTCAAACGACATCTCGGGCAACTGCGTGCTGGCTGCCGAGGTCGCCAACCGCGCCACGGGTACCGCCGGCGATGGAGCGGAGGTGGTACAGTCCGCCCTCTCCGGCATGGAGGAAATTTCCCGCTGCGTCAAGGCGTCGGCGATCATCGTGGAAAACCTCGGCGAGCGCTCGGACCAGATCGGGGAGATCGTCGGGACGATCGAAGACATCGCCGACCAGACCAACCTGCTGGCGCTAAACGCCGCCATCGAGGCGGCCCGGGCCGGGGAGCAGGGACGCGGCTTTGCTGTGGTCGCAGATGAAGTCCGCGCCCTTGCCGACCGCACCACCAAGGCGACGAGGGAGATCAGCGATATGATAATGGCGATCCAGCGGGAAACGTTAGGCGCGGTAAGCGGAATGAACGACGGGGTCCGCGAGGTGGAAAAAGGAATGGAGAATTCCCGCAGATCGGGCGATGCCCTTCGGGACATCGTAGAGGCGATCGGCAACGTTACCGGCCAGGTGCACCAGATAGCCACCGCAGCCGAGGAGCAGACCGCGGTAACCTCCGAGATTACCGGAAACATCCAGCAGATCACCGAGGTGGTTTCGGAAACCGCGCGCGGCGCTCACGAAACGGCCAGCGCCGCGGCGCAGTTAACCGCGATGGCTAGCGGCCTTGAACGGATCATCGGGCGCTTTAAGCTGGCGTAAGAACGATGGAACCGTTTTGAAGCGAAGAAACAAAGAGCGGCAAGGGGACATTCTTCACCTTTATTCAGTGAATAACGATCCGGCTGATGTTATGCGCAGAGATCTGGTAGGCTCCGTCCCCCGTGTCTCCGTGAAAGACGGCGCCCTTGCGTACGTTGAGTTGGACGCGACGCCCGGATTTGAGCAGCAGATCGGCCGGCACCGTATCGCCACTCACAATGCCGAAGCCGACTTCTTTCAGGTCGCGGAAGAAGACACTCATCTCCCCCGCCCCTCTTTTCCCTTCAAGAAAGACTTTGCCGTTCATGGAAAACCTGGTCAACTCGATTGTCACCCCCGAGCGGTCAATAAGCTGCGCCTTGATGTTCTCATCGGTTTTGGGCACCTGGCCCTCCGGTGTGCCTCCCAGGTTACCCATGCCCATCAACACGGCGACTGTCAAAAGGACAAGCACGGCTGTCACTATGATTCTCATAACGTCACCCCTTTCCATAGTCAAATTGCATACAGGATAGCACTGGACGGGGCTATGTAAACCCGGTTTGAACAGACAGATAGGTATCGTTCCTACGCTCCAGCGTAGGAACGCAAGCCCGAGACGCTCCAGCGTCTGGTCAGGCGGACGCTAGATCGTCCGGAAAAATAAGAAAGGCGGGAATTAAAATCCCGCCTTTCTTGTTTACCTGCATGCTGGCAGAAGATTTACCTTTTCTTGTGTTCCTTGCGTAGGCGCTCGGCGTCTTCCTTGATACGGGTAGCAGCTTCTTTTACCTTGGCCCAGCCGTACCAGTGCATGTAGTCAGGGTTATTGTGGAAGGCCCCTTGGAAGGCTCTCTGCCGGTATTCGAGGAAAATCAGGTAGAGCTCCTGTTCGGCGGCGGTTTTAGCCTCGTAAAACTGGAGCAGATCAGGGGCGTACTTCCACCCTTCCGGTTTTTGCAGGATGCCGTCGTCGTACAGACCCTTGACGGTCCTGATGGAGTCGGCGAAAATCTTGTCCACCTCACGGATCACATCATCACCGGCGCTCAGGTTCGCCTGGGCATAACTCCTTGAGTGACACTTGGAGCAAATCTCAATCATCTGACTGCGCTCCTTGTCAAACTCCTCTTTCGTCAAGCGGGCAACCCTAGCGGCCTTGACCGCTTCGAGGCGTTCCGTCGGCTGCCCATTGTCATCCAGTACGCCAATTGCCTTGAGAATAGTTACCCGGTTGTCCAGCCACTCCTTGTCATCCTCGGGGAGTCGGAGTGCCAGGAAGCCCCAGGCGGTATTGACGTTATGCTTGCCGCCCGGCATGTGGCAGGTAGGGGCCCTGCCACTCTTGGGCTCGATCTCCCAGATGGTGCCGTGTTTGGAGGTCTGCCACATCTCCCACTGGGGATGATCGAAGCCCATGTGGCAAGTACGGCAGGCTCTTGGATCCCGCGCTTCGGCCACGGAGAAGCTGTGACGGGTATGACAGGAATCACACGCGCCGGTACCGTAGCGCTTTAGATCGGTGCCGGGCTTCTCTCCCACTTTGTGGCAGGCGGAGCACCCCTTCAGGTCGCCTCCACCCACTGCGCTCGGCTGATGGCTGATCATCGGCATCGCTTTCATGGCGGCCCAGGCCAGGGAGTGCTTCCCTTCGCGATACTCCTTAACCCGCTTCGCATGACACTGGGCGCAGGTTTCCGGGCTGGGGAGCTTCACCTTGGCCACATCGGCAGCCGACTGGTGCTCAGAACCGTGACACGCGGAGCAGTCCAATGACTTTCCCATCTTGCCAGAGAGAAACTGCTGGACGATTCCCGGCGTTACCTTTTCGTGGCAACTGACACAGTTGGACTTCTTCATCGGTTTCTTCGTGACCGCCTGTGCGGGCAGAGCCGCGAGGGCCAGCAGGGTGACGGCCAGCAAGGCCATCCAGATAGCGTGTTTTCGTTCCATGCACTCCTCCTTTGACAAGTTGAGTTGCGGCAGTGTTCTATCCAGCCTGGTTTAGAGTTTCATTGACTTAGGCTACTAAGAACTTCCGTTCTCCATAAAGAGATTTAGGGTCAGGGATTCGTAAGCCTGGAAAGCGTATACTGTAACCGACAAATGCAAGGTTGCAACACCCCGCCGGGTACTCATATCCATTTATGGTATGCCAAGGAGCCAACGACCGTTGCTCTGCAGCCCCGCTCATGATGTTGACAACCCAGCCGCGCCCTGCTATGGTGCCGCCATGTACTATCCTTACTCCAGCATATTACCCCCTCCCACAGCCATTCTTGCCTAGCAAGGCAGTTTGGCCGTCTTTTCACCCCTAGTTCGCTTCCAGCGTTCCCACTTGAATTGCGCCTTGCTGCCTTGATCTCAGATCCTTCCACCTTTTTCTGAGTTTCAAGGAGGCTTCACCATGCAGTCTACTCACACTGCCCGTGCCGAATCGCGTCGCGGGTTGCTGCTTATCATGCTCGCCGCCGTACTCTGGGGCACCGTTGGCATCTCCACCAAGACCATCTATGGGCTGGCGGCGACCACTCCGCTCACAGTAGGCTTTCTCCGGCTCGCTCTCTCGCTTCCGGTACTGCTTATCCTCTGCTGGGCCCGAGTGAAGCGCAGGATGTTCCGCATCAGCGCCGCCGATTTCGCCCTGATGTTGCTGGTCGGCCTGATGACCGCGCTGTACCAGGTCTGCTATTTCAGCGCCATCGAGCTCACCGGTGTCGCCGTTGCCACCCTGGTAACCCTCTGCACCGCCCCCGTCATGGTGGCCGTCATCTCAACCGCCGTGACCAGGCGGCGGCCGGCAGGCTACGTCCTTATCGCCTTACTGGGCGCCCTCACGGGAACGGCGCTCCTGGTGCTTTTCCAGCACCAGGGTGGAGTTTCCGGCACCAATACAGGCGGCGTCCTGCTGGCGCTCGGCTCCGCCTTCGGCTACGCGCTGGTGGCCGTCGTCTCGCAGAGGCTGTCGTCACGTTATGATCCCTTCCAGTCCATCGCCATCAGTTTCAGCCTTGGTGCGGTGACACTGTTCTGCTGCACGCAATCCCAGGGGCTTGAACTGAACTTCACCCCCGCCTGCTGGCTGCTGTTGGTGTACCTTGGGACAGTGCCAACAGCATTGGCCTATGCCCTGTTCTTTTCAGGCATGCGCAGCACCCCGGCCACCGTCGCCAGCGTCAGTACGCTACTTGAACCCATGGTCGCCACCCTCCTTGCCTGGCTCATCTTCGGCGAATCTTTCGCACCGATGGCCCTTCTCGGAGTCATCATCCTTTCCGGTTCCCTTGTCATCCTCTATCGGGGAGGCACAAACCCCTTGCGCAAAATTCGGGAGAGCCGCTTGAACTAGGCACGATTGCAGCAGCGGCAGAAAACCATCGAACTTAACTGTTAAAGGGGTTACCCCGAATTGGGTAACCCCTCTACATAGTAGCGGGATGCTCGCAATGGCTAGCGGCTCATCACGCCGTGGTCAAACATTGAGGAAAGGGATCGCGCAATCCCGGACAAAGCTATGTCAATGCAACGGTTTCTCCCAGTTATAGGCGTACTTTTGATATAATAAAACAAATGCAAGGGTGGAGGTGAGGCATGAATACACTGAGAATAGTCACGCGTTTTTGCTGTGTCCTGTCGCTCGTTGTCAGCCTTTCCGGCATTGGGTACGCACTTGCGGCTGATGAGAAGACCCCTGATCCGGCGAAAGAGTTGAAGGAGATGCCGGTGCTGACAGGAGAAGTATGGCAGACCCTGCGACCTGACACCAAAATAGCCTTCATTTGGGGGGTCGGACACGTAGTAACCATCGAGGAAAATGTGATTCAACGGCACCCCGAGTTGAGCAGGAAGGGGTTCACGGCGAAACTGGCCGAGGGACTTCGTGGAATGCCAATGGAGACGATCATTCAGGACCTCGACAGCTACTATCAGAGAAACCCGGCCGATCTTGAACTTCCAGTGATGCAGGTGATCTGGACGCAGCTCGTTAAACCGAAGGTGAAAACAGGCATCGCCGACCGGCCATTCGCCGGTTCCAGCGAATAAATAGGACAGGCAAGGAGGCAGCGCATGAAAGCTTTGAGATATCTGGCAGTCGTGCTGCTGGTAGCGTTTAGCGTTGGATGTGCGGGGATGTCGCGCCAGCAGCAGACCACACTTAGTGGAGGCGCCATAGGTGCCACTGGCGGGGCCTTACTTGGAGGAGTCTCTGGAGGAAGCCCTGCAGTCGGAGCGGCGCTAGGCGGAGCTGCAGGCGCATTGACCGGGTTTATCCTGGGCGATCCCCGTCGCTGAGGCACGTGACCCGGTTGACCCGGTTTACGGTACATGCAGCCGTGCAGCATGAAACAACGCTGTCCCGGTCGCTCAGGGGGCCGACGTTTAGGTCGACGAGCTTCTCATCCCAGGACCGGGGCAGCATAGCGGCAACAACCGGCAGTTCAGCTGCCTGACAAGGTAGATTTATCGTAAAACTTAAAACTTGGGGAACCGTATGCGGCTCACCATAAGCGAACCGGAGAGCGCGAAAAGCAGCACAAACGGGTGCAGAGTGAAACCGCCCAGAACGACCCGTCCGAACCAGAGAGACTCGCCCAAGGCGCCCCGCCAGGCAGCAACCAACATCAGCATGACCAGCAACACCGAGGTCGGGATCGGGGACCCCTCGAAGTAGTTGACCTTGCCGCTTTCCCCGGAAAGCGCGTCGGCCGTGATGTTGTAACGCGCCAGGCGAGATACCCCGCAGGCAACGAAAAAGGTAAGGATAATCCGGTCGTACAGCCCCTGCATGCCGCAGCCGTAACCTATCATGGCCGGGGCTACACCGAAAGAGATGATGTCGGCGAGCGAGTCGAGCTCCCGGCCCATGCCGGAGTGCTTCTGCCGCCAGCGGGCGATCCGTCCATCCAGGACATCGAAGATCAGGGCGGCAAAGACCATCCCGCAGGCATAATAGACATGGCGTACCCCGGTGTTTTGCAGGTAGGTCAGCATGGAAAACAGGGCTCCAGTGCCGCAGACCGCGTTCCCCAGGGTGAACCAATCGGCGAGATGGAATTCTCGGATCATGGAAAAGGGCTTTGGCTTATGCATTGAGATACATCCTTTTACGCCGGTTATTTTTCGGTCAGATCATAATCCTTAAGCTTATCCCTGAAAAAACCTCGGAAGTCATTATACTGGCCGCAACCACACCTCACTGGGAAAAGATCAGCACGCTGTAGGGTCCCAGGGAAATTGCGGCGTGACAGGGGAGGCCGTCGCACTCGCCCGTTTCGGCACTGGCGTCGCTGCTCGGATGGTCCGCGAAGGCTTCGCTGTAGCCCTGCCAATCGCTGTTGAAGCGCAGCTTCCAGGTCCCTTCGGCCGGGAAGCCGACAACGTAGCCCTCCTGCGGCTCTCCGAGGAAATTGGCGACCACAACGACGTCGTCCCCCGCTCCACCCTGGTCCCAGCGGTGGAAGGCGATGACCTTGGCCTCCTCGTTCAAGTGATGCACCTGGGTGAACTGCCCGCACAGGCCGCGGGTGAAACCAGCGCGGTTGAGCCGCAGATGGATCAGGTCCCGGTAGAGCCGGACGATGCCGCGGAACTCGTCGCGCTGATCCCAGTCCAGCGGGACCGTGTCCCGGAACCACTCCCCTTCGAGAAACTCCTGCCCCTGGAACAGCATCGGTATGCCGGGAGCCGTGAAGACCAGGGCGGCGGCCAGGGTCGAGCGTTTCTGGGCGAACCATCCCTTGGGGTCCCCGGGGTTTATCTCCTGCGGCACGCGGGCCTTGCCGTTGGCCACCTCGTCGTGGCTTTCGCTGTAGATGACCCGATCGAAGGCGTCGTCGTTGTAGCGGTAACAAAGGGCGTCGCGGACGGCGGAAAGCGAGCGCTCTTGGTCGTCGGGGGTTATCACCGCCTGGCGTATGGGATGCACGAAGTGGGCGTCCCACTGTGATCCGAAGCCGGCGCCCCCGGCACCCACGGACTTGGTGAGCCAGTTGTTGTTCTGCAGGTCCTCGGCGATGATGATGCGGCCGGGGAACTGCTGGGCGACCTGTTCGTTCAGCCACTGCAGGAGACTCCACCCCTCGGGAAGGTCGTTTTCGACTGCCCCGTCGATACTCCTGATGAACTGGGTGCAGTCGTAGCGCAACCCGTCCACGTGGTATTCCTGAAGCCACATGAACACATTGTCGGATATGAACTGGCGCACCTCGCCCACGCCGTAATTGGGGCGGGTCTCCCCCCAGGGGGTGTGGGACCGGCCGTCGTTGTAGAAGTAGATGCCGCCCAGCCCGTTCTCGGACCAGCCGTCGAACTGCCACAGATCGAGGTCGCTTGGGCCCAGGTGGTTGTAGACCACGTCGAGGATCACCGCGATCCCTTGGCTGTGGGCGCGTTTGACGAAACGCTTGAAGGCCAGGGGCCCTCCGTAGCTCAGTTCGACGGAGAAGATATGGGCGGGGTTGTAACCCCAGGACCGGTCGCCGGCAAACTCGCCCACCGGCATGATCTGGATGGCGTTGACGCCGAGCTTTTTCAGATGTCCGAGGCGGGCCGCGATCGAGTCGAACTGGGCGGCCGCGTTGTCATCCTCCTGGTCGTTGAAAGTCCCGACATGCAACTCGTAGATGACCAACTCGTTCCAGGGAGCCAGGTGAAAGTCGTCGCCCCAGTCAAAGCTCGGATCGTGGACCACTGCGTCGCCGGTCGAACCGGTCACCTCGCGGGCGTAGGGGTCGATGCGCTTGAACTCGCCCTTTTCGGTAGTGAGCAGGAACTTGTAGGGATCGCCGATTTTGGCCCCCGGCACATCGGCATACCAGTTGCCATTCTCCTCGGCCTGCAGCGGGTTCTTGGCGCCGTCCCAGTCATTAAACGCCCCGATGACCGATACCCGCGTTGCATGCGGGGCCCAGACGCGGAACCCGACTCCCCCCGTGTGCGGGGTCGCCCCCATCCCCTCGCTCCTTTTCCCCTTGAGCTCTTTCTCCTTGATATTGGTCTCTTTGCTCATAGTCACTGTCCTCCGGTAGCCCTATCTGCGCCTCCCCCTTCGCGTATCAGGAAACCAGGATCCACTCGGGGCGGATTTCTATCGATTCGCAACTAGCGTGCCGGATTAATCTAATGAATCTTGAGAGCACAAGAGTTTGATTGCACGAGGAATATTGAAGGGAACGAGAATGGGTGCAGGAAACAAACGCAAGCGGAACCCGTCATGTTTGGCATAACTGCCATATATGGCGGCCAGAGCTGGGACGGGCCTCGTAGCCGATACGCAGGGATTATCGCGTATTATCTGAAAAATCAGAGTATTACGCAAGCCACAGCCGCGGACCTTCTTTGGCGCGCTAGTTGCCTTGTACTAAACCACTATCCTCCCCTTGGTAGTGGTGGCCGGATGGAGTTAGAATAGAGCGAGACGCGCGGCAGAAAATGCTCTTCGAGTGACAGGTGTTACCAGATCTGTGCAGCAAGCTATATGATCCGGAATCGACGCGAATCGTAGGCCGGCCCGCAGTGGCAGGCCCTGAGTAGGAGAGCATGACCGTCGAGCTGAAACAAGAGATAACCTATGAAACGATGGATGTGGGTGTCGCTCCTTTTCGTCGGCAGTGTCCTTTGTCTCGCGGGCTTCGTCACCTTCCTGCTTCCTGAAATTCTCAAAAGCCAGGTGATGCAGAGGGTGGAGGCGGCGACCTCCAGAAGGCTCGAGATCGGAGAGCTTTCTATCAACCCCTTTACCTGGACGTTCGAGATCCGGGATTTGCGCTTCTCGGAGCTGCGCAGCAGGGAAACCTTCCTGACCTTCAGCAGCGCCCGGATCGCGATGAGCCCCATGTCGGTCTTCCGGAGGGCACCGATCGTCGCTTCGGCCCATTTGGCATCTCCCCGTCTTCGCATCGTCAGGACCGGGGCCAACAGCTACAACTTCTCGGACCTCCTGAAGTGGCTCCCCAAGCATCCCCGTCTCTCCGTCAACAACCTCACCATCGGCAACGGCTCCCTCGATTTCATCGACCGTGGGCTTGCCGTCGAGAAGCACCATGAACTGCGCAAGATCGAGCTTGCCGTTCCCTTTGTCACGACCATTCCCTATCTCGCTAAGCGCTACGTCGCACCCAGGCTGAGCGCCCTGGTGAACGGCTCCCCGGTATACCTGGAGGGGAAGCTCAGACCATTCCCCAGGGCGGTTGAGGCCACCGTCACCCTTGATCTGAAGGAGGTCGCCCTACCCTACTACCTCGCCTACCTCCCCAGGGAGCTCCCGGTCAGGGCCGCCTCGGGAAGGCTTTCGGCCCGGGTTGCCCTGAGCTACCTTGCGGCGCAAAAGCGCAATCCCGAACTGACTCTCAGCGGCAACGCGACCCTTGCCGACCTTAAGCTCGCGGACCGAACCGGTGCTCCTTTCCTGGAGGCCAGGCGGCTCGGCGCGGTTATTGACCGCGCCCGGCCTCTGACGGGAGAGTTCGACCTTTCCTCCTTGTCAGCCGACGCTCTGGAGGTCTTCCTGTCGCGCGACCGGAAAGGGACCTGGAGCCACAGCCGGCTTGCCGGCGGGTCTTCCCCGGGCGAAGCCGCGCCAAGGAAAATCCAGGCCAGGGTGACCCGAACGCAGCTTAGAAACGGAAGATTCCACTTCGTCGACAGCCTGTGCGCAGGCGGCTTCAGAGCCGACCTGGAGGGGATCTCCCTTGATATGACGGGCTACTCGACTTCACCGGGAAAACGGGCGAGCTTTGCCCTCTCCTTTGCCACACTGCGCGGGGAGCGTGCGAGCCTGAAAGGTGAGCTCTCAGCGATTCCGCTGACGATCTCCTCGACGATAGATCTTGCCGGAGTGAACCTGGAGACCTACTCTCCCTACCTGGTCCCGATGCTCGGCACCAGGGTGCAGGGGAGTTTCGACGCCTCCGCCCATCTGGACTTCGGCGTGCCGGGGGAAACGAGGCTGGATCAGGTCATGATCCGGGCCAGGGGGCTTTCCGTGCCGCTCGGGAAAAAACAGGGGCTCAGCCAGGCCGCTCTTTCCATCGAGGGGGGGAGCTATAGCCAGAAGGAGCACCTGCTGCAGGCGGCCGATGTCGTCCTGAGAAACGGGGTGCTCCGGCTCTCCCGCGACCGGCAGGGGACTTTCACGCCCCTGGCATCCCGGCAACCAGGTGCAAGGCGGGCGGCACAGGGGAAAATACCACCGGCAGCGCCGCTGGGTTTGCGGATCGGTCGCATCTCGGGGGCGGGAATGAACGCCGTCTTTACCGACGAGAGGGAGTGGACCAGCTTCACCCTGAAGAAGATGGCATTTTCCCTGGAGAAGCTGACCCTCCCGTCCGCCGGGTCGATCCCATTCAAGCTTTCCGGGGCATACGGGAAAGCCGGATCGCTGGGCGCCTCCGGAAGCTTCAGCCCGTCCTCACGACAGCTTAAAGCTGCCTTAAACGTGCGGGGCATCCCGCTTGTCGACTTCGGCTCCTATATGCCGCAGAGCATCAGGGCGACCATCGCCGACGGCAGGCTCGATGGACGCCTCACCGTATCCCTGTCCGGCAGTGGAGAGCACCAGACCGGTTCCTTTGGAGGTTCCGCCGGCATCCATAACCTGCATTGCCTGGACGCCAAGGGGAAGGAGCTTTTGAAATGGGAGAGCCTCGAGATGGACCGGATCAAGGGAAGCCTCCCCCCCTTGGCCCTCGATATCGACGCGGTGGCCCTCACCCGGTTCTATACCCGCATCGTCGTCGAGAAGGACGGGCATCTCAACCTGGCACAGCTCTACGCCCGGCAACCCGCGCAAGAAAGGGGGGAGCCTGCGGCCGCAGGGGGCAAACTTTCGATCCGGATCGGCACGTTTACCATGCAGGACGGCACCCTGGCCTTCACCGACCACCACGTGAAAGGGGGATACGCCACCACCCTCTTCAACCTGGGGGGACGCATCAGCGGCATCTCCTCCAAGGAGAACAGCTTTGCCGACGTGGACCTGCGAGGCAGCCTGGAACATGCCTCCCCCCTCAGGATAACCGGACGGATCAACCCGCTGCAAAACGAGTTATTCGCAGATCTCAAGGTAAGCTTCACCGATATCGAGCTCCCCCCCATGACCCCCTACTCCGGAACCTACCTGGGTTACGCGGTGGAGCGGGGCAAGCTCTACCTTCACTCCGACTACCGGCTGGAAAAAAGGAAGCTCAACTGGACCAACCGGGTCTTCATCGACCAGCTTTATCTGGGCAGGCGCATGGAAAGCGCCAAGGAGACCTCCCTTCCGGTCCTTCTCGCCCTGGCGCTTCTCAGGGATCGCAACGGTGAGATACACCTGGAGCTTCCGGTCAGCGGTCAGACCGACGACCCGCATTTCGGTATCCGGCACATGGTGCTCGAGGTTTGGAAAAAACTGGTGCATTCGGCGCAGCAATCCCCCTTCGCCCTCATGCGGACACTGTTCGGCGAAAAGGAGGACTTAAGCGGCGTAAGTTTTGCGCCCGGTTCGGCCGAGCTTTCCCCCGACGAGCAGGGGAAGCTCCTCAGGCTCGCAAAGGTGCTGAACGACAGGCCGACGCTGAGAATCGGGGTTGCCGGCTTCGCGGACCAGGCACAGGACGCCGAAGGGTACCGGTACCATCTCTTGCTTGGAAAAATGCGCGTCGCGAAGTCCCTCGACCTTATGAGGCAGCAAAAAAAACCGGGTGCAGGTCCCGGCTCGATAGAGATCGCACCCGAGGAGTTCTCCAGGTACCTGAAGGCGGCCTACGCCCGGGAGAAATTCCCCAAGCCGCGCAACTTCCTCGGCCAGGTAAAGGCGCTCCCCGACGACGAAATGAAAAAACTGATGCTGGCACATACCATCGTGGGTGAAGAGCATCTGCACGATCTTGCGACCGCCAGGGCTGCAGGGGTTAGGCGGTTTCTCGTCGAGACGGGGAGAATAGCAGCGGAAAGGGTCTTCCTGAAGAAGAGCGACCTGTACCCGGCAGAGGCTCAGGGGCGGGTCTCCGGGAGCCGGGTCGAACTGGAGCTTGCAGTGGAATGATGCTGAAAGCAACCTGCAACATATAAAGGTTCCGTCACATGTGGTGGCCGGTAACCCCTTACCAGGTCATCCCGTGGCTTCCCCTGACAGCTAAGGATCTGCTATGACTGGTTAATATTGCTGCCTGACGATTATCCGGCAATTGGCTTGTCAATTGCAGTGTAAGGGGTACTACAGCGGATTCGAATTGGTCATTAAAAGGAGACGACATCATGTCAAAACTGCAGCGTATTTTGAGACTACTGGTTTGTGCCGGGTTGGTAACAGCGTCCTTTGGGTGTGCCTCTACCAGGACCCATGAGAGCACCGGCGAGTATGTCGACAACACAGTCATCACAGCCAAGGTAAAGGCAGCCATCTTCAACGAACCCTCGCTGAAAACCTTGCAGATAAACGTCAAGACCTACAAGGACGAGGTTCAGTTAAGCGGTTTCGTTGATTCGGCTCAAAGCGTTACCAAGGCGGGAGAAGTTGCCAGGAGCGTTCCAGGCGTCGGATCGGTAAAAAACGACCTGCTGGTAAAATAACCGCGCCATCCCTGGGAGATTCGAGACCCGCTGCGGCGGGTTTCGAATCTTGACGTTAAGAAGAGTTTCCAAACCGGCTGCGGCTGACGGCAGTTAAACAAGTCACCTGGGGAGGTTTAGTATGCTTTGGACTATATGCGCGATCTTGATAGTACTTTGGCTGTTAGGGATAGTTACCTCATATACGATGGGCGGCCTGATTCACATTCTGCTCGTGATTGCCATCATTGTAGTACTGGTACGGCTCATCCAGGGACGCGGGGCCATTTAGGTCGCTGCACCCAGGCAGAAACGGCAATGATTTGATAAAAAGGCTGGCTGCGCCGCGGCCTGGAACCGTCACAGCCTGCGCAGGAACAGATTGATAAACCACTCACCCATCCTGTGGATCAGGGGCCTTTTTTCCCACTCTTCAAGCAGAATCGGCTTGGAATCGGCCAGATCCTTGGCGAACATCTGCTCCATCTGGAGTGCGAGTTCCTTGTTGAGGATGACCGCATTCACCTCATCATTGCTTAACAGGCTCAGGTAGTCCAGGTTGGTCGATCCTACCGTGGACCATACTCCGTCTATCACCGCAGTTTTCGCGTGCAAAAGGGAACTGCTGTGCTCGTACAGCTTCACCCCCGCCTTCAGAAGCTTCGAATAATGATGCCTTTGTGCATAGAGCGCCAGCTTGGAATCGGTGACGCTGGGCAGTACGATCTTGACGTCGACCCCGCGCCTGGCGGCATCGATGAGCGCCTCTTCTATCTGGTCGTCGGGTATGAAATAGGAATTGGTCAGGTGAACGGAATTCTCGGCAAAGGAAATGGCCGACACATAGACAACAAACGGTATCCTGTTGGTCTCTCCCGGGGTACTGCCGACCACGCGCACCAAGGCGTTACCCTGCTCCTTCAGATCGGGGAAAAAGTTGCTCTTGGAAAGCGCAGGTCCCTTTTGTTTGAGCCATGTATCGAGAAAAAGCTTCTGCAGTTCGGCAACGGAGGGGCCTTCGATCTGAAGGTCCGTGTCACGCCAGTGGATGGGCGCCTTGCCGGTCTTTTGCCGCCTGCGGTAACCGCTCGAATAGACCTTGCTGATGTTGACGCCGCCGATTATGGCGACCCTGCCGTCGACTATCAGGATCTTTCGGTGGTCCCGGTGTGTCAGGCCCCACTCCTCCCGGTCCTCCAAGGGATTAATCGGGTTGAATTCAACGACCTGCACCCCGGCGTCGCTCAGACGCTGAAAAAATGCGGCGGGCGTACTGAGACTTCCCACGCTGTCGTAGATGAGATGCACCCGAACGCCTTCGGCCTGTTTCTGCAATAGCAAAGCTGCGAATTTGCGTCCTGTTTCATCATCTTCGATGATAAAACTTTCCAGGTTGATATGGTCCTTGGCGCTGCGCAGTGCTTTGAACATGGCGGCATAGGTAGCCTGGCCATCGGCGAGCAGGGTGACCTTGTTCCCTTTGGTCATCGGGCTGTCAGATATCGATTCCACCACGGCGCTGTAGCGCTCGAGAAGGTCCGTTGGGGCGACCGATCTTTTCAGCCGTTCCATGATGACTTTGCTTTTCTGGGGCGACACCGGTCCGCGGGCGGAATCGATTTGAGGCGACTGTGCGACCGGCGCGTCACCGATGATCCGGGAGACGTTGGGCAAACTCGCACATCCGGAGTCGAGGCTGACTGTTAAAAGGAGCGCAAAAAATAGGTAAGAGAATCTGAAGACTTTCATAACTCAACTTTAGCACTGCGGCAATCTCTTCTCCAGTCAAAGCTCTTGTTGGCCCCAGTTTCAGAAGAGTGGACCTCTCCCCGGGTGGCATCCGCCGGTGCCGCCGCGCCCATCTCGGAAGAGCCGGGGACACCGGGCTCCGACTCTTTGTCACGCCGCCAGTTGAACTCGGTGCCGTCTGACTGCAGAACGAGGAGTTGCGCCATCGAGAAGGAAGGGTACGGGTCGGACAGGATATTCCAACCCCATTTCGCACAATCGCGGGCGGAGTAACACTCTTCGGGACCGAATAGCACTATTCCCGACGGAATAAGGTTATTTTAATCGGAATAACACTATTCCGAACGGGTTTGCACTATTTCAATCCGAATAGTGCTATTCGGGACCAGGTTTGCACTATTTCAATCCGAATAGTGCTATTCGAAACCAAGTTTGCACTATTCCAATCCGAATAGCGCTATTCCGAACCAGGTTTGCACTATTTACAACGGAATAGTGTTATTTCGAACGGAATAGCGTTATTCCGGGGGGGATTTGCACTATTCGGAATGAAATAAGGAAATTCGAAACGGGATAACGCTATTGCAACCGCAATTTGCACTATTCCGGTTCGTACTGCGATTCACACCAGGACTGCGGTCGATGGTCTGGTTTTCGGCGGGAATATGTGGCGGGGGAAATGACAAGGCGGCTGCATCTTGATGCAGCCGCCTTCGTGTTTCAGAGGATGATGAGCTCGACTACGTCGGACCAGGGGCCGACGCCGGCATCGTTGAGTAACCTCACCCTGAAGTAGGTTCTTCGCGCCGGTTCCAACCCTTTCATCGTAAAGTGGCAGGAATGGAATAGCTTCGAAGTCTGCCAGGATTCTTGCAGCGAAGGATCGCCGTAACAAATCTGCACCTCCACGCTCCCCTTGCCTTCCCAACTGTTGACGTAAACTTTGACGGTTCCGGATTCCTTGCCGTGCGTTACGGTGGATTTCTTGAATCTATCCGGAATTTTCACGGCCGTGCTCCGAGTGGCTTTGCGGACTCTTTCCACGCCGACATTGTCCAGCAGGCTCGGGTCGTTTGCGTGCGTCGAAAACATCACCACGTACTGGCAGGAGAACTTGGCGGACTGTACCGCTTTTTCCCGCGCCGCCAGCCTCTCGGGCTCTTTGGTGGTATCCAGTTTCGCTGCAGTCGATGTCTGCTTGATCTCTAGCGCGTGCGCCCTGATCTGTGCAGGTCCGGGGATGCAGGGGGAGAGGTTTTGATCCTTGAAGGCGAGGTGCTCCTCCATAAGATCGGCCATGGTTTCGAATTCCAGCGCCAGGTCCCCGTCGCTGAGATCCTTAAGCCGCTGGGTATCGTACGTATCGCTCATCATTGCCTCCAGTAATGGCGTTGAATTTACAGAGGCTATTATTAGATATAGTTAAGAAATGTCAAGCAACCCTGATCGGTTTTTCATATGGGGTTGGATAAAAAGCTGCGCCCACATCTAAGGCTTAAAATTGCGGCTCGCGGAAAGGGGGAGGTGAAGTAAAG
>Ga0209317_1001406_pt1 | contig 21249 bp, 19 predicted proteins | sample RifGroB2_FD_183994 | JGI IMG/M metagenome (GOLD analysis project Ga0209317, IMG submission 183994) | Soil microbial communities from Rifle, Colorado, USA - Groundwater B2 (SPAdes) (version 2) | ecosystem: Environmental > Terrestrial > Soil > Unclassified | place: Rifle, Colorado | collected...
CAATAGCAAGAAAAGACAAACCGGAAATAATTAAACTGACAGGATTTTTTAAATCGGGAAAAGCAATTCCATGGAAGAGAATTCACCGCGTGCCTGATTATGCTTATTTCAATCATAGCGTTCATGTTAACAAAGGAATTGACTGCAAGAATTGTCATGGTGATGTGGCAAGGATGGATGTGGTTTCGCAGGTTCACTCGTTTACGATGGGCTCATGCCTTAACTGCCACCGCAATGCACATGAGAAATTACCTGAACTTGCAAGGCAGATTAAGAATGGTCCTGACAACTGCAATGCATGTCACAGATAGAGAATGAAATGCAAAGTGAGTATATATGAAAAAAGAAAATATAAATAATGAAATTTTGAAGAGGCGAAAATTCCTCGGTGTGCTTGGAATAGGCACAGCAGGACTGGCGGCAACTAAGCTTGTCGGCTCCGGGAAAAAAGATAGAAAAGTGTCTGTACATCCTGAAGCTGTTAAAAGAAATAAAAGAGGTTCGGTTAAATGAGCAGGAATGAAGAAAATAAGAAATTCTGGCTTAGCTTGGATGATTTAAAGAACAGCCTCAATTTTGCGAAAGCAAAAGAAAATGAGTTTGCTGAAGGAATGACCGAGGAGTTCAATCTCGATGCTCAACCTTCTCACTCACGCAGGAAATTCCTTGCACTGGCAGGTGCTTCTGCGGCTTTTGCTGCAACTGCATGCACTGATTACCGGGATAAAGGCGAGATTATTCCTTACAACAAAAAGCCTGACGACTTGACAATCGGTGTAGCAAACTATTATGCTTCGACCTGCACAGGATGTTCAAATACCTGCGGAATTTTGATTAAAACCAGGGAAGGAAGACCTATAAAGATTGACGGCAATCCCGACCACCCAATTAGCAGAGGAAAGATTTGTGCGGCAGGACAGGCAAATATTCTTAATCTCTATGACCCGGAAAGGCTGAAGGAGCCTTTGTCGGGAGCTAACGGTAAATTCAAACCGGCTAATTGGAAAAATATTGATAATAAAATTATAGAGGCTATGAATAAAGCTTCGGCAGATAATAAAGAGATTGCTATTATTACTCACTCTGTTCTATCACCTTCACAGAAAAAACTATTTGAAGATTTCAAATTAAAATATCCGACAGGGAAAGTATATTCTTATGAACTTTTCAATGATAAAAACAGGCAGTCTGCATGGAAGCAATGCTATGGTGAATCAAACTTTCCTGTGATTAGCTGGGGTGATGCAAATGTTATACTTTCACTTGAATCAGATTTTCTCGGGAATGAAGGAAACTTTGTCGAGCAAATAAGATTGTTTGCAGGAAAGAGAAATGTTGATGATGCAAAGAATTTCAACAGGCTATATGTTGCCGAAGGTGGTATGAGCCTTACGGGAATGAACTCGGACCACAGGCTTAGAATAAAACCTGATGCGCAGTTTGAGTTTGTAATGAGCCTCCTGAATGAAATTATATTTGTCAGGAAAGTTACTTCGACAACACTTAATCCATCACTATCAGCAAAAATTGGGCAATACAATCTCAAAGGAATTACAAGTAAATATAAACTATCCGAGAACGTATTAAATTCTCTTGTGAATGATTTGATTTCAAACAAAGGGAAGTCAATTGTTTATGCTGGGGATATTCTTTCCGAAGAAGTTCATATTGCTGTGAATGCTTTGAATGATGTACTTGGAAATAATGCTTTATATAATAAGGAAAGAGGAAATGTTAAACAAATGCCTCTTTCCGAAAATGCTGAAATTGAATCGTTGATTAATTCAATGAATGGCGGTAATGTGGCTGTTATTCTGCATTTTGATACAAATCCTGTTTTCCATTTTGCACCTGATTATGGATATGCATCAGCATTGAAGAAAGTACCTGTTGTTGTTACAATGTGTGAAAATGAAAATGATACTTCTGTCAGAAGCAATTATGTTCTGCCGATTCATCACAACTTTGAAAGCTGGGGAGATTTTCAGACAAGGACAGGTCTATTTAGTTTGCAACAGCCTGTTATTGCACCTCTATATAATACAAGGCAGAAGGAATCAATACTTCATCTATTGATAGGTGGAAATGCAGAGAATTATTCTGAAGACGGCTACCATCAGTATATGATGAAAAACTGGGAACAGAATATTTATCCTTCGCTTTCAGTTGCATCGGATTTCCGTTCATTCTGGTTTGCCGCACTCCATGATGGTGTTGTGAATTATAAAGCACCTGCTCAAACAATTGGAGAGATTTATACGAGTGCAAATGAATTGCTCCACTACCCAGATTCAAAAGGTGTTATCCTAATGTTAACGAGGAATTACACAATCGGTGACGGCAGGTTTGCAAACAACGGATGGCTTCAGGAGCTTCCTCATCCTGTATCAAAAGTAACATGGGACAATTATGCATCAATTTCTCTGAATACATCCAAACAACTTGGTGTAAAAATCGGCGACTACATAGAAATCAAAGCAAGTGGAAAGAAATTATCAGTCCCCGTTATGATTCAACCTGGTATGGCTGATGGTGTTGTTTCAATAGAACTGGGTTATGGAAGGAAAGTTGGCGGAACAGTCGGCTCAAAAGTTGGTTTCGATGGAATACAATTCATTTCAAAGAAAAATTATACTCCAATGCTAATTTCAGGTATCAGCATCTCAAAAGCAAGTGGGAAATATAAATTTGCTTCGACACAGGAGCATCATGCAATCAATGAACCTGAGGTGATGGAGTTTCATAAACAAAGAAGCATTATACAGGAAGGAACAGTTGCCGCTTATATTAAAAATCCGGATTTCTTTAGAGAAGGAAAACCGAAAATAGAAGATATTTCGATAGTTAACAGGGTGCAATACACAGGCACAAAATGGGCAATGGCAATTGACCTGAACAAATGCGTTGGATGCGGCATCTGTGTATCTGCTTGCAATGTCGAAAACAATGTTCCGATTGTCGGGAAAGACATGGTAAAAGTAGGAAGGGAAATGCACTGGATTAGAGTTGACAGGTATTACAGCGACTCGCCGGAAGAGCCTGAAACCAGTAACCAGCCTATGCTTTGCATGCACTGCGATGATGCACCATGCGAGAATGTTTGTCCCGTTGTTGCTACTAACCACAGCCCTGACGGACTGAACCAGATGATTTACAACAGGTGCGTCGGAACACGTTACTGCTCGAACAACTGCCCTTATAAAGTAAGAAGATTTAATTTCTATAATTTCAGAAATCATTTTGCAGACGGCTATTATAATAAGGATTCACTGAGCCTGATGCAGAATCCCGAGGTTACAGTCCGTTCGCGTGGTGTGATGGAAAAATGCACTTTCTGCGTTCAGAGAATAATGGAAGCAAGGCAGGAAGCTATAAAGAACGGAGTACCATTAAAAGGAAGTGAAGTCAAAACCGCATGCCAGGAAGCATGTCCGGCAGAAGCCATTACTTTCGGCGATGCACATGAAAAAGATTCACCAATTGATTATATAAGAAATCACAAACTTGGGTATCATGTTTTGGAAGAGTTGAATATTAAGCCAAATGTAACATACATTGCAAGATTGAGGAACAAAGCGGCGGAGGGTCAATCGTGAGTGTTGATTATACACGGGAACTATCGGTCATTGAAGGCAGGCCAACCTTTGCCGAGATTACCGATCTTATATCAAAGCCGCTTGAGACCAGGCCTAATAAGAAATACTATATTGCATTGACAATATCTGTTACCTTAATGCTTTTCGGAGCAACATGCCTTGGATTGACATTTGTGTATGGTACCGGAATGTGGGGAAACAACAATCCGGTGGGCTGGGCATTCGATATTGTGAACTTCGTTTTTTGGGTTGGTATCGGGCATGCAGGAACATTAATATCGGCAATTTTATTCTTATTCAGGCAAAAATGGAGAACGGGTATAGCACGATTCGCAGAAGGTATGACAATATTTGCCGTTATGACGGCAGGACTATTCCCGTTAATTCACGTAGGCAGGCCCTGGTTAGACGGATGGTTATTCCCTTATCCGAATCAAAACTCGCTTTGGGTTAATTTCACGTCACCGCTTTTGTGGGACGTATTTGCAGTGTCAACATACTTTACGGTGTCATTCATTTTCTGGTATGTCGGTTTGATCCCCGACTTTGCAACTCTACGAGACAAAACAGTAAACAATATCAAGAAAGTTATATATTCAATCGTAAGCCTTGGCTGGAGACATTCTAACAGGCACTGGCATCATTACGAAATGGTTTACCTGGTTCTCGCAGGATTTGCAACACCGCTTGTATTGTCGGTTCATACAATAGTAAGCTTTGACTTTGCAGTGTCAATACTTCCGCCATATTTCGTTGCAGGAGCTGTGTTCTCGGGATTTGCTATGGTGCAGAACGTTCTGATATTTGTAAGGAAAATTTTCAATTATGAGCATATCATAACGCTTGATACACTCGAGAAAATGAATAAAATCATTATCGTTACAGGTTCGATGGTCGGTTATGCTTATGCAATGGAATTCTTTATAGCATGGTACAGCGGCAATCCGATAGAAACATTTGCGTTTGTCAACCGTGCATTCGGCGATTACGCATGGGCATACTGGACGATGGTAAGCTGTAATGTTATTTTTCCTCAATTGTTCTGGATTAAGAAAATCCGGCGTTCAATTCCGATAATGTTTATAATAGGTGTACTTGTTAATGTTGGAATGTGGTTCGAAAGATTTGTGATTATCGTTACATCACTTTCACGTGATTACCTGCCGTCAAGCTGGGGTATTTACACACCGACAGTGATTGATACAGGAATTTTGATAGGCAGTTTCGGATTTTTCTTTACATGGATTCTGATATTTATCAAGACAATGCCTGTAGTCTCAATAGCCGAAGTTAAGAGTGTTATTACCGGGGGACAGCCAACTCATCATGGAGGTGCTCAATAATGGAAAATAGAAATTTATATTCAGTTACCGGTCTATTTGATACACCCGATGAAATCGTTCAGGCTGTGGAAGCAGTGCAGAAGGAAGGTTATACAAAGTATGATGTGAACACTCCTTATCCCGTGCATGGCTTGGACATCAAGATGAAACTTCCGCCTTCAAAGCTTGGATATTTCGCACTGGCACTCGGTTTGACGGGTGCTATTGGTGCATTATTTTTCATGTGGTGGTCAATGTCTATGGACTATCCTGTCGTTATAGGGGGAAAGCCTTTCTTTGCTTTTCCCGCATTTATTCCGGTAACATTTGAGGTTACTGTTTTAATTGCCTCTGTCGGTACAGTGCTGACAATGTTATTTCTTTATTTCAGATTTCCGAATTTAAGCCATCCACTGCATGACACTGATTATATGAAAAGCGTGTCGAATGATAAATTCGGTATAAGCATCGAAGCAGAGGATTCCCTATTTGATGTAGTTAGGGTGAAAAAGTTATTTGAAAAACTTGGTGCAAAGAGAATCAGTGAAATTAATTTTGATATTGCAGAGTTAAATAAAAAGCCGAAAATATTTGAATTAAAATTTATGGTTTTTCTTTTATTCACAGCTATTATTATTTCGGGAGCATCATATTTCACATTGAATAAATTACTTTATATGGAGCCATTCAACTGGATGATGGAGCAAAGCAGAGTTATGCCTCAAAGTCACAGTAAGATATTTAAAGACGGATTCGGAATGAGAAATCCTGTTTCAGGGACGGTTGCCAGAGGTTCTATGCCGTACATGTTCGCAGGACAGCCTGATATTGCAGGAGAAAAGTTAGTGAATCCGTTTATTCCCGATGAAAAGACACTTACACTCGGTAAGAAGAAATATAATACGTATTGCAGTCCCTGTCACGGAAATTTTGCCAAGGGAGATGCAAGGCTCAACGGGCAGTTTCCTAATCCTCCCAGCCTACATTCGGATAAGGTAAGGACTTGGACGGACGGGAGAATTTTCGCTGTAATTACGGAAGGACAAAACATAATGCCTTCTTATGCTCAACAACTTACTCCCGACGAAAGATGGGCTGTCATTCTGTATGTCAGGGCTTTACAAAGGGCAGTCAATGCTAAGGAGGATGATTTGAAATGAGCGATAAAGGCTTCACATTGGATTATCAGAAAAAAGAATTGCCCATAAAAGCAAAATATGCAGGCTTGGCATTTACTATCTTAGGTTTGATTATTGTCATTGTTTCTTATATCACAAATCCCGAAAGAACTGCATATAACAGCATAATCGGTTCGTCATTTGTTCTCAGCATCGGAGTTGCTTCACTATTTCTAATTGCCTTGGAATATCTTGTAGGTGCTGTATGGAGTGTTGTATTCAGGAGAATAACAGAGTTTTTAAGTGCAGTAATTTTTATTGTACCGGTTCTTGCCCTGCCATTTTTGTTAAATATGCACAGTGTGTTCCATTGGTCACACGTTGAAGCAGTTGCAAAGGATGCTATTCTTGCGGGGAAATCTCCCTATCTGAATGAAACATTCTTTTTTGTAAGGCTGGCGGTTATTTTCATTATATGGTGGTTATTCTATTTTATTTTCATTGGCAATTCAAAGAAGCAGGACAAAACCATGGAACAAAGCCTGACAAAGAGGAACACAATCTTTGCCGCCATCTTCATGCCTTTCTTTGGTATAACAATAACGATAGTAGCTGTTGACTGGCTTATGAGCCTCGAGCCTCACTGGTTTTCGACAATTTTCGGTGTTTATTATTTTTCCGGTAGTTTAATGGCAGCACTTGCCGCTACAACTTTTGCAGTTGTCAGGTTAGCCAAGCTTGATTTGTTTGGAGTGAAAATAAAAAGCGACCATTATTACAGCCTGGGTGCATTGATGTTCGCCTTCACAAACTTTTGGGCATACATTGCTTTCAGCCAGTTCCTGCTGATTTGGTATGCTAATTTGCCTGAAGAAACGTATTGGTTCATTAACCGCTGGGAAGGTAGCTGGAAATACATAAGTCTTGGAATGGTTGTTTTCAGGTTCGTAGTACCTTATGCTTTACTTTTAACCCAGCCGTCAAAAAAAGACCCCAAGAGATTGAAACTTGCAGCAATCTGGATACTGTTTTCACATTATTATGATTTGTATTGGCTGGTGATGCCGAATTACAGCAAGTCGGGAATTGCATTTAGCTGGAACGAGCTTGGTTATCCCATTCTTTGTGTAGGAATAATAATATTAATTTTTACAATGAGGGCAAAAAATACAAACCTATTGCCGGTAGGTGACCCGAAACTGAAACGGAGCATTGAGTTTCATTTGTAATGTAGATTAGGAAAAAAGGAAAAACAAATGCAGGATATGAAAGATAAGGAAATAGAAATAAATTTCAGGAATGTGCTGAGAACACCTGTCAGGTGGTTCGGCATAATATATCCGTATTTTATTGCAGCATTTGTTTTCATCGGCCTTATTTACATTCATAAGCTCGATATTATTCATACAAACGAGACACCGCCCGTACTGAAAGATACTACAGAAGTTATTGAAGATTTGACACCTGTTAAGGGTGAAGTTTCGGTTGGTATTGATTTAGTTACAATAAAGAAGCCAAGTGAGAAGCAAATTCAAAAAGGCGAAGAGCTTTATATTGCTAATTGTGCCGTTTGCCATGGAGAACAGGGCAACGGCGATGGCCCCGGGGGAATAGCATTACAGCCTAAACCAAGAAATTATCATGAATCGGAAGGATGGAAAAACGGAAACAGCTTTTCCCAAATATTTAAAACTTTGCAGGAGGGAATTCCTAAAACGGGCATGACTTCTTATGATTTCCTTTCGGTTGAAGACAGGCTGGATATCATCCATTATATGAAAACAATAACTCCTGAGCTTCCGGGTGTAACTGAAAGTGAAATTAAAGATATGGACCAAACTTACAGTCTGTCTGCCGGAAGAAAGGTCCCATCACAGATACCAGTCAGCATGGCAGTCGTAAAATTGGCAGATGAATCAAAATCTGATAAAGATAATGTGAAAAAAATTATCGAACATATAAAAAATAATCCTAATGAACCAGGATATGATATATTCAATACGATTGCCGTAAATAAGATGAAAGCCGTTTCAACTTTATTGAAATCTCAGATTTGGAGAGGAGGTGCTAACGAATTTTTGAATTTTGTTATAACAAACAGACAGAGCGGCTTCAAACCTGATATTATGCTGTTGTCTAAAGATGACCTGTCAATTTTATATAATTATCTATCAGGATTAATAAAAGTAAATCAAACAATTTGAAATAATGTTATGAAACTAAAAAATTTAATATTGCTGTTAATCCTCATGTTTACGTGTATTGTTAACTCCTACTCGGATTTAAAAAAGAAACCTGTAGTCGGACTCGAAGAACAATTAGATAAAACGATACCAATGAACCTGAGATTTGTCAACTCAACAGGCGATACATTAAGTTTGGATTCAATAATAAACAAGCCGACCGTTCTTGCACTCGTTTATTATCATTGCCCGAATATATGCACGCCTCTTCTTAACGGATTGAGCGAGACAATAGACAAAATGGACATGGAAGCAGGAAAGGAATATCAGATAATTACATTAAGCTTCGACCAAAATGAGACAGCTGCCGATGCTTATAAATGGAAGAATAATTATCTTGCAGGATTGGAGAAGAAGATACCGAAGGATGCGTGGCAGTTTATGGTGGGCGACAGTGCAAGCATCAGGGCTTTAACTGATGCCGTCGGCTTTTATTTCATGAGGGACACAGCCGATGATTTTATTCACACTTCTACTGTTATCGTTCTTTCACCAAAAGGTGTAATATCACGTTATTTATTCGGGACAACGTTTTTGCCCTTCGACTTGAAAATGGCTCTGATTGAGGCTAGCGAAGGGAAATCATCACCGACGATTAACAAGGTTCTCCAATTCTGTTACAGCTACGATGCCGATGGTAAAAAATATGTTTTCAACTTTACAAAAGTTGCAGGTGGTATTCTCCTGTTATTCGTGGTTGTATTTATATCAATTTTATTAGTTAAAGGAAGAAAAAATAATATCGCAGGCCAGGAAAAATGAGTGAAAATAGTGAATCAAAACCATATATAAACTTTCTGCAGGCAGAGAGCAAGCACAAGGGAATCTTCAAGTGGATTCTATCTACAGACCATAAGAGAATCGGCATAATGTACATGACAGGCATGATGGCATTTTTGCTTGTTGGTATTACGCTCGGTTTTTTAATGAAACTGGAAATGCTGACTCCGGGTAAAACTATAATGGATGCACAGACATATAATGCATTCTTTACACTTCACGGTGTCATAATGATATTTTTGTTTATCATTCCCGGATTACCCGCCGTTTTCGGTAATTTCATGCTACCCCTCCAGATTGGTGCGAGGGATGTTGCTTTTCCACGTTTGAATTTGTTATCGTGGTGGTTATATGTTGTTGGCGGTATTTTTGCGATTGCTTCTCTTTTTCTTCAGGGAGGACCAATTGACACAGGCTGGACATTTTATGTGCCGTACAGTCTTAGAACTGGAACAAATGTATCATTGCCATTGTTTGCGGCTTTTATACTCGGCTTTTCTTCTATACTGACCGGTATTAACTTCGTTACAACAGTTCACAGGCTGAGAGCACCCGGAATGACATTTTTTAAAATGCCATTGTTTGTATGGGCTATATATTCGACTGCATGGATACAGGTGATTGCAACACCGGTCGTTGGTATAACAATTATACTTGTTATAGTTGAAAGGGCATTTTCACTTGGTATTTTCGACCCTGCGTTGGGAGGCGACCCTCTTCTCTTTCAGCATTTATTTTGGATTTATTCTCATCCTGCAGTATATATAATGATTTTGCCGGCTATGGGTGCGGTTTCTGAGATAATACCTACATTTGCAAAAAGAACGATTTTTGGATACAAAGCTATAGCATTTTCGAGCCTTGCAATAGCATTTATAGGTTATTTCGTTTGGGCTCACCACATGTTTACTACGGGTATAAGTGATACTTCAAGGTTTATTTTCTCACTGCTGACATTTTTAGTGGCTATACCCAGCGGAGTGAAAGTGTTTAACTGGGTTGCAACTTTGTATAAAGGCTCAATCACACCCGGTGCCCCATTGTTATTCGTTATGATGTTTATCTTTCTGTTTTCAATCGGCGGATTGACCGGACTGGTTCTCGGTTCCCTTGCAACAAATGTTCATGTACACGATACATATTTCGTAGTCGCCCATTTTCATTATGTGATGTTTGGCGGCACTGTCATGATTTTCTTTGCCGCACTTCATTACTGGCTCCCGAAAATGTTCGGAAGGATGTATAATGAAAAAGTGGCAAAATGGTCAATCGCATTGATTTTTATCGGATTCAACATGTTGTACTTTACAATGTTCATACTTGGATACGAGGGACAGCCAAGAAGATATTGGGATTACCTGCCACAGTTTCAGACATTACAAATAATATCAACGGTCGGTTCATGGATACTGATTTCGGGAATATTACTGATGTTTGGAAACCTTCACAGGAGCATAAAAAGAGGAGCTAAGGCGGAAGCCAATCCATGGGGCGGTAAGACACTGGAATGGACGATACCTTCGCCGCCTCCTGTTCATAATTTCGATGAGATACCTGTGATTACTCATGGGCCCTACAATTATGGTGAAGAGGAGGCTAAGTGAGCGATACTGTTATAAAAAATCATACTGAAAATTTACATGAAGAGCATGTTCACCGCGACGACACAGGCGCCAAGATGGGAATGTGGCTTTTCCTGTTTACCGAACTTCTTTTGTTTGGAGGTTTATTCTTGCTGTATATGGCATACAGACTACAGTATTATCATGAGTTTCATATTGCGGCAAGAGAGCTGAATGTGGGGATCGGAACATTCAACACAATCATTCTGCTTACGAGCAGTATGACAATGGCTCTCTCTATTGCAGCGATGCAGAGAAGCAGGAAAGGATTGTCACTGTTTCTTCTCGCTTCTACGAAAATTCTTGCTCTCGGTTTTTTAGTAAATAAATATTTTGAATGGTCGGCAAAATTTGAGCATGGCTTTTTTCCCGGTTCGGATGTATTAATTGATAAACCAAGGGGTGAATATTTGTTCTATGGTATGTATTATGCAATGACAGGGCTTCATGCCCTGCACGTAATCGCGGGTATGACGATTCTGGTGTTTATGTTTGTCTTCATCACCAGAAATAGTATTACACCTACAAATTATGTTAAGCTCGAGAATTCGGGATTATACTGGCATTTGGTTGACCTGATATGGATATTTTTGTTTCCGTTGTTTTATTTAATGCGCTAAGGGTGAAGGATGGCTAACGAACATTCTGAAAAAAATCATTCGGTTGGTTATGGAACTTATGTTCTCATTTGGCTTGTGCTGGTAGGTTTAACTGTAACCACTGTCAGCATATCGGGAATTAATTTAGGGAACATAGCTTTAGCGGTTGCTTTGTTAATTGCGGCTGTGAAATCCGCTTTTGTTATAAATATATTCATGCACATAAAGTTTGAAGAGAAAATTTTCAAAGTTTTTATTGCAATAGCCCTGATGACGCTGCTATCTGTGTTTGTATTAACTGCTTTCGATGTATTCTTTAGATGAGGTTGTGAAATATGCTTGGTGAAGCTACTAAATATGCAGAATCGGTTGACAGCGTTATGCTGTTGATTGTAGGTATTTCTGTTCTTTTTCTACTTGGAGTAACTGCTGCGATGATATATTTTGTCATCAAATACAACAAGAAAAGAAATCCGAAAGCATCTCAAATCGAAGGTAATAATACTCTCGAAATTTTATGGATTGTTATTCCCACAATACTTGTACTTGTGATGTTTTACTTCGGCTATGCTGTGTTCCACGAATCACGTGTAGTACCCAAAGGAGCGATGACGGTCAAGGTTATAGCAAGAATGTGGGCTTGGGAGTTTGAATATAACAACGGAAAGAAATCGAATGAGCTTTATGTGCCTGCTAACAGGCCAATAAAACTTGAACTAAATTCGATGGATGTCAATCACTCTTTGTATATACCTGCGTTTCGAATCAAAGAAGATGTGATTTACGGTAGGCAGAATTACATGGTCATCCACCCTGAAAAAGTTGGAACTTATATTATTGCTTGTGCTGAATACTGCGGATTGAGGCACTCGAATATGTATTCAAAGATACATGTTTTAACACAAAAGGAATTTGAAAAATGGATTGCCGATTCTACAGGTGCATTCAATTATTATAAGACTACAACTGAGAAGTATGCATTATTAACATATTAGTCATCAATTAATCTTGAAAAATATAGTGCAAAATATTACATATTATCTTAAAATAATCCTCGTGCTGGGGAAAGTCAGAATTACATCTTTTGTTGCAATATCCACAGCATTGGGCTATGTATTGGCATCCGGAAAAATTGACGAAGGGATAATTTTACCGATTCTTGGTGTATTCCTGCTTGCATGCGGTTCATCTGCATTTAATCAATTTCAGGAGTATATGCCTGATTCATTAATGAAGAGAACGATGAACAGGCCCATACCCTCGGCAAAGCTTACACCTGCGCAGGGTTTTATGATAGCATCAGTATTGTCAATGGCAGGTGCAGGTTTACTCTTTGCGACAGGTAATATCATACTTTTCCTGCTTGGAGTTTTCACTTTATTATGGTATAATTTAGTATATACGCCATTAAAAATGAAAACATCGCTTGCCGTAATTCCCGGTGCATTAATCGGTGCAATACCACCCTTAATCGGCTGGGCAGGGGGCGGAGGTGAACTATCAAATCCCCAGGCTTGGGCGTTAAGTTTATTCTTTTTCATTTGGCAGATTCCCCATTTCTGGCTTCTGCTGCTGATTTACGAAGAAGATTACCGTAGAGCAGGATTTCCAACTCTTACTGACATTATAAGCAGACAGAATTTAACGGGAATAACGTATGTGTGGATTGCCTCTCTTGCAGCAAGCTGTATGTTGATACCACTGTTTGGCATGTCGGATAATTTGCTGTCAAATATTATTTTATTTGTTGCAGGCTGCTGGCTGATGTGGAGAACAAGAACCCTGCTGAAACAATTTGAACAAAAGAATATTATCAGATTTGCTTTTATGAATGTAAATCTTTATGTGCTTGCCGTAGCACTTGTGCTGTCGGTAGAAAAACTATTATGATGATAAGGATGAAGAGGTTATTATATGGATTTTTTTGATAAGCTGATTATTCCAAGTTCGGGAGCCAACCTCGAGCTTCTCAAATATCTTTTAAGTTTGGCTCTGATTATTTTTTCAATATATTCCGGAGTTTTACTGGCCAGCCTGATATTGTCTTTTATATATAAAATCACAGCTTCAAGAAAAAATAATAATAATTATTTCAAATTATCAAAGGATTACATAGGACTCATTACCCCAAACAAAACTATGACTCTGGGATTAGGCGTTGTCCCGATATTCAGCATTATATTAATATACATCCAGATTTTGAATAAGGTCAACAATGATATTATTCTATTTTTCATCATTTCATTTTGCGTATTCTTTTTAGCACTTGTTTTTATATATTTATACAAGTTCACATTAATACCCGTTGAAGTGCAGAACAATGAAAACCGTACAAAAAGGATAAACACTATCGCTGGAATTGCCGGAATAGTTTTTCTTATGGCTTCATTAAGATTATTTTTCGGATTGATTAATCTGTCATCCGACTCGGATAACTGGAGCTTTACAGGTGGTTTTTTCGATATTGTGTTTACAACCCAGGCTGTGATTAAGTTTATTCAGTTCATTACTATTTCGTTTTCGATATCGGCAACTGCTTTTATTGTGAAATATTTTTATTGGGATAAGTTCGAAGAGAATGAAGCTCAGGATTATTCGGATTATGCAAAAAAAATCAATTCCTGGCTCGCCCTGGGATTTGCATTCATACAACCTTTTATTCTCGCAATAGACATTTATGCTACACCTGATAAACTAATGAATAGCGGCTCTTTCCTGTTTGGAATGCTGTCTTTAATAGCACTGCTGATTTTCATGCACTTGTCTTATGCGGGCGTCAGGTACAACAAATACCAATCAATTTCATATTCATTTTACTTAATATTATTAGCATTTACCTTTATAATATTGAAAGACCAGTCTGCATTATCATTAAGTTCAAGACAACAAATTCTGACTCTTGCAGATAAATATGGCCAGTTTGAGATTGCTTTACTCGAAAAAGAAGGAAAGAAAGCACCTCAGGTAAACGGTGAGGAAATATATAAGGCAAAATGCACAGCCTGTCACAGGTTCGACCAAAAGCTTGTAGGCCCGCCGCATAAAGAAATATTAATAAAATATCTAAATAATAAGGAAGGCATGGTGAAATTTATATTGAATCCTGTAAAGGTGAATCCCGAGTATCCCGAAATGCCGAATCAAGCCCTGAAACCCAAGGAAGCGGAAGCAGTAGTTGAATTTATGTTCAAGGAATATGGAAATAAATTGAAGTGATTATTCCATTATGTGATATTTTACTTTAATAACTCATGTTACGCAATATTGAAAACTTTATTACTACTCATTACCTATGTAATTTTAAAAACCTTATTAGTACATTTAACCTTAGTAAAAAGTAAAGTAACCGGCTATATTAACCTTATTAGCCTATTCAACCAAAAATCAAAATCAAAATAAGGTAATAAGGTTTGATTTGTAGAATAATAAGTTTTGTTACTAAGGTAAAAAGGGTGAAATAAGGTTTTGACTAAGGTTTGTAAAATTTATGCGTAAGGTGAGTTAATAAGTATTTCCGTATTTATTTAGGAACAAATTTGTATTGCCATTTCTTAATAGTACATTGTAACAAAATAACTTCTAAAAAGAAATTTGTCCTTTTAATAACCAAAAAATAAGAAAATAATATTTTTGGAATAATATTATTTATAAAATAGTTGAAAAAATAAGAATTAATAATTATATTGAGTTTATCATATTACATATTATTTATAATGAATATAAATAATGGCTGAGATTGTTGCTACAAATAATGTTAATGCCGGAATGGTTGTTAGCGAACCTGTTGTTAACTCTTTCGGACAGACGCTTATTTCAACCGGTGTTGAAATAAACGAACAGCACATAAAACTTCTAAAGATGTGGAATATATCATGTATTTCCATCAAAACATCAGACAGCGACGAATTAGATGAGCTAACCGAGGATATGATAAACCTTGGCTTAGAAAGATTGTCGAAAAGGCTTAACTGGCAGCCAAGAAATGATAACGAAAAAGACCTGATTGACCTTGGTATTATTAGTGCGGTGAATATAATTGCGAGAAAATAATAGTATGACAGGCAAACTTGATATAAGTACAATGGTAGATAAGATTGGTGATTTCCCAACTCTACCGACAATATACACATCGTTGCTGGAAGCCTTGTCGAACCCGCGCTCTACTGTACAAGATATTGCCGATATTATTTTAAAAGATCAATCTTCAACGTTAAAAATTTTGAAAATTGTAAACTCAGTTGCATATGGATTGCAAAGCAGCGTCGATACAATTTCTCAGGCAATCTTTTATATTGGATTCAGCGAAATAAAAAACATTGTTCTTACACTATCGGTTATTGATGTATTTTCAAATATTAAGTCTCTTGCTTATTTTAACATAGTTGACTTCTGGAAACATTCGATAGCCGTAGGGATTATCTCAAAAAAACTGGCAAAATTGATCGGCATAAAAAATACAGAAAATTATTTTCTTGCAGGTGTTGTCCACGACATTGGTAAACTATTTTTCATACGGACTTTTGGCGAAGAATATGACAAAATCATTAAATATGGGCTTGATAATAAGCTTTTGATTCGGGATGCCGAAAGTAAAATCTATGGCTTCACTCACACTGATGTTGGCGAGATGCTTGCCGATAAATGGCAGTTGCCTTCGTCAATTAATCATGCAATCAAATATCATCATAGTCAGGGTATTGGCAAAGGTACTCCCGAGTTGACGGCTTGTGTTCATTTAGCCGATGTAATTGCCAGAATAATGGAACTTGGGAATCCGGGCGATAATCTTGTTTATACTCCCAGCGAAGAAGTATGGAAGATATTGAATATTCCGCCCGATACTTTTGCGAAAATGTATAATAGTATTATTTCCGAATACAGGCAATCAGTTGGAATTCTTTTGTTAAAATAATTTTTTATTTATTTATATGGCAGAAGATATTAAACTCAAAGAAGATTTAAAAGCTTTTTATAAAGCCACCGAAGAATTTGGTACTTCACTTGTCAAGGAAAAAAGCATATCCGGATTGATAAGCCAAGGCTTAGGTGTTTTGTTGCAGTTTCCATCTGCAAGTTATGCGTCTTTATATTTACTTAATCAGGAAACATTTGAATTTGAATTTAACTCTGTTCTACCTGATAACTATCAAGGCGAAGTTACACGGTTTTTCCAAAAAATAATTGATTCCGGTTCACTTGGGAAATCGTTGCAGACAGGAAGCATCGGATTTTTTACCGATGAGGTTTCAAATAAAAAGAATAATTATATAATATGTCCCGTTGTCGCTTCAGGCGGTGTAACAGCTTTAGTGTTAATTAATGTTCTCGACAATCTCTATCCACCGGAACATCACCTTTATCAACATGTAAAAATGTTTTCTATGTTACTCGGAATCTCAATTGAAAAATTCACATTGCAGGAAAGCCAGTCGAAAGCTCAGGGGATGTTTGACCAGATGGTTGCTTCGAGAACGATGAAACTCGCACAAAGCAAAGTCCAGCTCGGTGAAAAAATCGAAACACTCAAATCGGACCTCACAATGACCATGCCCCATGAAGTCAGGACACCTATTAATCAGATTCTTGGTTTTTCAGACTATCTTATTAAGACATTCAGTAAATCCGATATAAAAGATTCGGAAGATTATTTGGAAATTATAAGAGATATTCATTCTTCAGCAGAAAGACTAAAGAGACTGTTCGAAAACTACCTTTTTTATGCAAGGCTTACAATAATTTCCACTAATGTTTTCGACATTCAAAACCTTAAGAAGGACATTAGTCCTTCAGTTCAGCCTATTATTTATGATAGAATCATGATGAATATAATGCAGGCAGGCAGGCAGGACGATATTAAGATTGAACTTGCCGATTCACCTGTGGCAATGAATGAAGAATATATAAATAAAATAGTCGAAGAAATTATTGGAAACTGCAATAAATACTCCGACCCGGGTACCGGAATTGAAGTATTCTCGTTTGTTAAAGATAATAATTATATACTAACCTTCATCGACCACGGCAGAGGAATGACTACCGAACAGATTCAGGGCATCGATGCTTATATTCAGTTCGACCGCAGAGCTCACGAACAGCAGGGTTCCGGTTTGGGCTTGTCAATCGTTCAAAGGATTCTCGACCTTCATGACGGGGAATTTGCGGCAGAAAGCGACCCGGGAAATTATACACGTATTATGATTAAACTTCCGATACCTACCGATTATGAGTCTGATAATTAATTTTAAATTGACTCTTTAATTGAAACTTTGCTATATGCTATAGCAATGAAGAAAATTAATGCCTGAACGAGTATTATTGTAGCTCCGCTCGGAAGGTCGAATATATAAGATGTTATTAAACCAATTATTGAACTAATAACGCCGAGGCATATTGAAATAATTGTCATACTGAAAAATGTTCCCGCTATTAGTCTTGCCGATGCCGCAGGTATAACAAGAAATGCCGCTACGAGTATAATGCCTACGAGTTTGACTGAAACAACAATTGTTATTGCAAGAAGGATGTTCAATACATAATCATCAATAGTTACGTGTATTCTATCGGTGCTGGCAAGTTCCCTGTCGAAAGTTGAATAAGCCCATCGGGACCAGTAAAAGAAAAATGTCAGAACAGTTAATAAGGCTAATATCATTGTAACTATTAAGTCGGAAGTTTGAACAGATAGTATTGAGCCAAATAAATAAGCAAAAGCATCGGCAGTGTATGAGCGTTTCAATGAAAGAAAAATAATACCGAGAGCAACAGAAATAGCAAACAAGATGCCGATAGACGTATCGCTACCGAGTTTTGTCTTGTCTTTTAATAATGTGATACCAATTGATGCAATGATTGTAAATGGAATTGCTATCCAGAGCGGTTCTGTACTTAGAAGTATGCCGAGAGCCACGCCTCCGAAAGCGGCATGAGAGAGGCCCGAACCCATAAAGCTCATCCTTCTCTGAACAATGAAAACACCAAAGTAGCTCGACATAAATCCAACGAGAATGCCCGCGAGCATAGCTCTTAACATAAATGACTGCATAAATGCTTCAATCATGGTGCCTCCCGACGAAAATCATTTCATGGCGATGTCCGACATGTCCAAAAGTCTGCCTGAGGCATTGTTCGGTAAATGCTTTATCAGGAGTATCGAAACAGAGGATATGCCTGTTTAACATTAAAACGTGGTCAGCGTGATGGTAAGCCGCCTCCCAATCGTGAGTAACCATGATAATAGTCGCATTAAATTCGGATTTATAATCATCAATGATTTTGTGAATGTCGTTTTCGCCTATCCAGTCTATTCCGGTAGCTGGCTCATCCAGGACAAGTATTTTTGGCTTGCGGATTAATGCCCTTGCGAGATAAACCCTTTGAAGCTCACCTCCGGAAAGCTTGTTAAGAGGGCGTTTTGCAAGATTTCCGGCACCGACTTTTTCGAGTATTTCCATTACCGGTTTTTTATCCTTTTGTTTCATTTTGCCGGGCCATTTTGCTTTCAATCCGGTTGAAACAAGTTCGATTGGCATTGCTGGGAAAGACCTGTCCAATGTTTTTACTTGAGGCACATATCCTAAGTCGAAAGGAGAAAGTTCATCAGTTTGCTTTCCCAAAATAGTAATTGAACCCTGATTTGGTTTGAGCAAACCAAGTATGACTTTAAGAAATGTAGTTTTACCTGCTCCGTTAGGACCCACAACTGAGACAAAACTGCCTCCCGGTATGCTCAGATTCAGGTTTTCAAGAGCAGAATACCTTGCGAAATTCACAAACAAATTCTTTATTTCAATCACTATGTCATTCATAACAGAAGAGAAAATTACCCCGTTAAAAATGATAAGTCGTAAATGAAATTAATTAATTTTAAAAAAAGTATCTGCTCTATTAAAAATTATATTTCAGCGAAAAAACAGGATAATATTTTGGATTAAAATAATCCTTTCCCTTGTTCATGTTTGAAAAAGTATATCCTTCGGGAGAAAACAGAAATTCAAGCGATGTCCTATTCTCGGGAATTTGAGCCTGGTGTGAATAATGATTGAACATTATTCCGAATGTTGTAATAGCTCCTGCACAACTCATTAACATTGTTATCTTACCATTGCCTTCAGTAGCATCATCTAAAAGATATCCGATAGCACCACCCATTAAACCGCCGGCAAGTGTTCCGATTGCTGTCATTGTTCCCTGGCTTTTCGTGAAATCCTTTCCTTTTAAAATATTATCTCCAAGGATGATTCCGGCTGTTGCCCCGGCAAGCATGCTTGCAACAACAATTTCTCCATCCCCTGTTTCGGCAATTATATTTGGCACTAAGCCGGTATAAGCACCGAGGAAGGTCAGTGTTGAAAACATACTTGCATCACCTACTGTGTAGTTTTGTCCATTTGCCAGCATGTTACCAAAGAAAAATCCGGCTCCACTGCCAAGCAAAGCACTTGCAAAATATACTTTGGAGTCATCAGCACCAAAAATATAAGGAATGCCAAATCCGTATCCAATTCCAAAAGCACTCATGCCCGACAGCATACTTGCTTTGCCTTCAGTCATATTTGTGGAAGTAGCTAAATAATAGCCTCCAAATGTTTCACCAATGCTCATTGCTAAAGTTAACAGATAATAATTAGTTGGCTCAGTATCATAAAAAAAGTCATAATCATAATCATTTAACAAACCATAAAGAAACATTCCATGGAAGATTCCTAAAAGACCACCCGTTATACTCAAATTTGCAGCAGCATCGCTAACAGGTGCATTATCTGTTAACAAATATGGAATAAAGAAACTCATTGCCGCAGTTGTTAATCCAAGAAAAACGTTTACCGAAGAATTATCGGAATTAATTATTGATGGTACCATCCAATCCCAGGAATATAAACCGAGAAATGTCGTTCCCCACAGCAGGGTTGACCTTCCTTCCTGATTGATTAAAGCAACGGGACATTTTTCTTTTATACAGTTTGTAACCTGAATCCTAAGATTATCAGCCTCGCTTTTTGACAAATTTTTTCTTTGCCTCATTAATCTTTCATCAACTTTATACTGAATTTCAAGAATATAAGATGAATCGGTTAGTTGAAACAGCTTTGCATCAATAAAATCAGGATACTCGGTAAATAATGCCAATTTTGATTCCATTTCTTTGTCAATTACGTTGATTTTGTTTTCGTTGTCAATTGGTACCTGAACTTCCTGAGTGAACAGCAACTGTGCGGATAATAACAGCATTGAAACAATAAAAAAATACCTTGCCTTAATCATTGCAACACCTTTTTGTGATTAACAATTTATTTGGATAATTTGTTGACGTAAATTGCAGAAGATAATTGAAAATTATTTTTTAACTAAAATTTGTTGCATATTTAAAGTATAATAAATATGTATATTCTTAACTCATCAGAATGGCTATCGAAACCGAGGTATGTCTGCGGTATAATGACAGGCACATCTGTTGATGCCGTGGATACTGCGATAGCACTGTTCTCAAATCATGAAGGCAAGCATATATTTGAGATTATAGCCACAGCATGTTATGAAATACCTGAAGAAATCAGAGAGTTAATTTTCAGAATTATCACTGAACCTGTTCCTGTTTCAGATATTTCATTGTCGAATTTTGCATTAGCTAAATTATTTGCAGATTCTGTTAGAAAATTATGTATGGATTCGGGATTCCCAATTGAAAAGTTAGATGCTGTTGGTATTCACGGACAAACTCTATGGCATGAACCAGAAGGCAGAGAGATTGCCGGTATGCAAATATTCTCAACTTTTCAGGGAGCTTCTATCTCTGCGTTGTCAAAATTGGTGAATAAGACAGTAGTCGGAGATTTCAGGTCTGGCGATATTGCACTTGGCGGGCAGGGTGCTCCACTCGTACCGATATTTGATTTTGAATTTCTCAGGGATACGAATGAAAATAGAATAGTAATTAATATTGGAGGAATATCAAACATTACAATTTTACCT
>Ga0209317_1001407_pt1 | contig 21214 bp, 18 predicted proteins | sample RifGroB2_FD_183994 | JGI IMG/M metagenome (GOLD analysis project Ga0209317, IMG submission 183994) | Soil microbial communities from Rifle, Colorado, USA - Groundwater B2 (SPAdes) (version 2) | ecosystem: Environmental > Terrestrial > Soil > Unclassified | place: Rifle, Colorado | collected...
GAGCGGATAAGTTAATAGAAACCGCCGTGGTACGTGAGTATGCCCGGTGGTGTGGGGGGACAGCGGTGCGAGCCGCTTCCTACCCGATTAGAAAAGGCGTCCAACAATGAGAAGATATACGACCCCCCCCGGGGTCGCACATTCTATTAATCATGGTCTTTCCTATAAACATGCAAACCCTCCGGGTTTAAGGAAACTTCTGCTGGAACATTTTTTAAACAAACACCGTATTAAAAACTATGGATACAAGAACTTTAAAACTACCGGACAGCTTTATCAACATTTTGATTGATCTTCCCGAAAGCGGAATGGGTTACCAGATTGTAAAGGTGATTCTGCGTAGCGGAGTAATTCTTCATCGGCACAAAGTCCTCAATTCAGAAATCTTGATGCTGGAAGAAAATGAAAATATTCACGCAAAGGATATTGAAAGAATCGAATTGGAAACAAATTGATGAATTGTTACATAGTGGAAGAAACCCCTGAAATCAACTGATTTCAGGGGTTTCTTCTTGTAATATGGAATATTTATTTTTTTACTGAACTTACCTTATTCCTGTAAATCACCGGTCCTTTCTTTACAGCCAAAACAATCAGGATGATTCCAGCTAATACAAAGGGAGTACTCAACCATTGGCCCATATTCAGGCTCATTCCCTTTTCAAAAGGCTCCTGCACTTCTTTAATAAATTCAATCAGGAAACGGGCGCTGAAAACGAAAATTAAAAATACACCGGTTAAAATTCCCTGATAATCTTTTGCCTTGGTCTTCCAGTACATATAGAGCAACACCCCAAAGGTGAACAGGTAACTCAACGATTCGTAAATCTGTGTCGGATGTTTGGCTATTGTTTCATGATTTCGTTCGAAGATAAAACCCCAGGGCAAACTGGTTGGATTGCCATAAATTTCAGAATTCATTAAATTTCCGAACCGGATTAAAGCGCCAACAAAAACCGAGGGCACCACTACCCTATCCAAAACCCAAAGTAAATGGCGTTTCGATACTTTCCTGCTCCAGATGATCATGGCAATAATAATCCCGATAACGCCTCCATGACTGGCCAATCCACCTTGCCACACGTACAGAATTTCGATCGGGTGTTGCGAATAATAGTCCCATCCGTAAAAGAGAACATGCCCCAAACGAGCGCCAACAACAGTGGCCACGATCAGGTAAATAAATAAGCTTTCGAGCCATTTCGGATCATCATTTTCATGTTTAAACATCTTCTCAACATGATTGTACCCAAAAAGGAATCCTACCGCAAACATCAGTCCGTACCAGCGAACATGTATTGGTCCTAACGAAAAAATTTCGGGACTAACGTTCCAGTGAATAAATGAAAGAATGTCCATATTTTTTATTTTAATCTGCCATATCTTTTCCGTGGCATGCTTTAAATTTCCGGCCACTTCCACATGGACAAGGATCGTTGCGACCTACCCTTTTCTCAACACGTACAGGTTCGTGTTTGGGTACCTGCGGCACATTTGGACGGTTTGAACTGGTTGGCACTTCTGATTTTGAGGTTGATAATTTACTCATATCCAGTCCCCTGCGTTCGTGACCTTCGCGTACCTGATCCGGTTCACTGATCGGGATATGACCTTTGGCCAGAATGGATACAATCTGCTTATTCACCTTGCTGATCATGATTTTGAACAAGTTGAACGACTCGAATTTGTAAATTAAAAGCGGGTCTTTTTGTTCGTATGTTGCGTTCTGAACCGACTGTTTTAAATCGTCCATTTCGCGAAGCTGTTCTTTCCATGCTTCGTCAATTGTATTTAATACCGTTTGTTTCTGGTACGATTTGACCAGTTCTTTTCCCTGATTTTTATACGCTTTCTCCAAATTGGTAATGATCTGGAAAACATGTTTTCCATCCGAAATAGGAACAACGATGTTCGTATAAAGATGCGATTTTTGTTCATATACATCGCGGATAACCGGATAAGCCTGTTTGGCTATGATTTCGGTCCGGCGTGTATAGGTTGCAACCATTTCATGATAAACTTTCTCAACCAGTTCATCAGCATTCATTCCGGAGAAATCCTGCTCCGATACCGGAGATTCCATAGACATTAGCCTGATCAATTCCAGGTTGAACTCTTCGAACATGCCGTTAGCCTGATATTCGGTCACCAGGTTTTCAATCGTGTCGTATATCGTATTGAGGATATCAACTTCCAACCGGTCGCCAAACAAGGCATGGCGACGTTTTTTATAGATAACTTCGCGCTGCGAGTTCATCACATCATCGTATTCGAGCAATCGTTTACGGATGCCGAAGTTGTTTTCTTCCACTTTTTTCTGAGCGCGTTCGATTGATTTGGTAATCATCGAATGTTGAATCATTTCGCCTTCTTTCAGTCCGATTTTGTCCATGATTCCGGTAATACGGTCGGAACCAAACAAACGCATTAAATCGTCTTCGAGCGAAACAAAGAATTGGGAAGAACCCGGATCTCCCTGGCGGCCTGAACGTCCGCGTAACTGACGGTCAACACGGCGCGATTCGTGGCGTTCAGTACCAATAATGGCCAAACCGCCCAATACCTTTACTTCAGGAGTTAATTTAATATCGGTACCACGACCGGCCATGTTGGTGGCGATGGTCACCATTCCATTTACCCCGGCGCTGGCAACAATTTCGGCTTCGCGGGCATGTAATTTGGCATTCAGCACATTGTGCTTAATGCCCCGAATTTTCAGGTAACGGCTTAACAATTCTGAGATTTCGACCGAAGTTGTCCCAACTAAAACCGGCCTTCCAATTTTATTCAGTGCAACAATGTCTTCAACAACAGCATTGTATTTTTCACGCTTGGTTTTGTAAACCAAATCTTCACGGTCGTCGCGAATAACCTTTCGGTTGGTCGGAATCACCACCACGTCAAGTTTGTAAATGTCCCATAATTCGCCGGCTTCAGTTTCGGCAGTACCGGTCATCCCGGCCAGTTTATGGTACATCCTGAAATAATTCTGGAGGGTAATGGTCGCAAAAGTCTGGGTTGCAGCTTCTACTTTAACATTTTCCTTCGCCTCAATAGCCTGGTGCAATCCATCGGAATAACGTCGGCCTTCCATAATACGGCCGGTTTGTTCATCAACAATCTTTACCTTGTTTTCAATCACCACATATTCCACATCCTTCTCGAACATGGCGTATGCTTTCAGTAATTGGTTGATGGTATGGACCCGTTCCGATTTAATGGCATAACTGGTCAGCAATTCGTCTTTTTTCTCCAGAACCTGCTCTTTGATCAGGGTTTTATTGTTTTCAATCTCAGCAATTTCAGAACCTACATCGGGAAGTATAAAGAATGAAGGATCGTCAACATCGCCGGAAATCAGGTCTATGCCTATATCGGTCATTTCTACCGAATTCTGTTTTTCTTCAATCACAAAATACAGAGGATCAGTAATAATATGCATGAGCTTGTTATTGTCCTGCATGTGGTAGTTCTCTGTTTTGGTCATCATCGCCTTGATTCCCTCTTCGCTGAGGAATTTGATCAGCGCTTTATTTTTTGGCAAGCCTTTGTGTGCCCGCAAAAGTAAAATCGAACCAGCTTCTTTTTCGTCCTTTGTTGAGTTTGGATTATTCAGGATACGTTTGGCATCAGAAAGGCACTGATTAACCACGTTTCGCTGCGCCGAAATAAGTTTCTCAACTTTGGGTTTCAGCTCTTCAAACTTCTGAATTTCGCCTTTTGGAATCGGGCCTGAAATAATTAAAGGGGTACGGGCATCGTCAATCAACACCGAGTCAACCTCATCCACAATCGAATAATGATGCTTGCGCTGAACCAGGTCGCGCGGGCTGATAGCCATGTTATCGCGCAGGTAATCGAAGCCAAATTCATTGTTCGTTCCATAAGTTATATCAGCCAGATAGGCTTTGCGACGGCCCTCCGAATTTGGCTGGTGCTTGTCAATGCAATCAACACTCAAACCGTGAAACTCGAACATTGGCCCCATCCATTCTGAGTCACGTTTCGACAGATAGTCGTTCACGGTAACCAAATGAACCCCGCGGCCGGTAAGGGCATTCAGGAAAACTGCGAGTGTTGCCACCAGCGTTTTTCCTTCACCTGTTCCCATTTCTGCTACTTTCCCCTGATGCAGGACAATTCCACCAATAAGCTGTACGTCATAATGGACCATGTCCCAGGTAATCTGGTTGCCGCCGGCCATCCATTTATTCATCCAGATGGCATTTTCTCCTTCAATGATGATACTGGTTCTTACAGCAGCCAGATCGCGGTCGAAATCACTGGCTTTAACAATCACCCGTTCATTTTCGTTAAACAACCGGGCAGTTGCTTTCACAACTGAGAAGGCAACTGGCAGTATTTCATTCAGGACAGCTTCCAGTTTATCATCAATTTTTTCTTCAAGCTTGTCAATTTCATGGTAAATTTTTTCACTTTCCTGAATATCAACTGTTTCAGTAAGTTCTTTAAGTTCGTTAATACGGTCTTCTTCGGGTTTAATCCGCTCCTGAATCAATGCTTTTAAACGTGCAGATTCTGCTCTCAGTTCATCGTTCGACAGTAAGTTGATTCGTTCGTATTCTTTTTTAATGGTTTCAAGAAGTGGTGTTATCTCAACCATATCTTTATCAGCTTTCGAGCCTAAGAATTTGCCTAGTATTTTATTTATAAATGCCATTTTCCGGGATTATATTATCAAAAATTAAAGTGACAAATGTAGTTATAATGTTTAAATCTAGGATTGGTTTATACGATAATCGTGCCACCGGCCTAATTATCAAAAGATCAGCCAGAATTACACCTATACTGGGAATTACTGCCAATAAATCAGTAAAAGGATGGAACAGGTCACGATACAAATGACAAAACCTGGCGAAAAAGAACTTTCGAATCCTGATAAATTGCCTTACATTTGATCAGGAATTGTACCATTTATTAAAAGAGAAAATGCTATTATGGAATTGGATAAAGTCATCTCCACTCGGTTTTCAGTAAGGTCATACACCAACCAAAAAGTTGAACGAAGCCTTATTCTCGAAATTCTTGAAGCAGCACGTTTGGCCCCTTCGGCAGTTAATTTTCAGCCCTGGCATTTTATTGTAATTACTGATCATGAAAACCTGGAGGATCTTCATGAAGTATATCAAAGGGCATGGTTCAGAGAGGCGCCTGCCTGTCTTGTCATTTGTTCCGATCATTCCAAATCCTGGAAACGGAAATCGGACGGTAAGGATTTTGCTGATGTTGATGTTGCCATTGCTATTGACCATTTAGTTTTAAAAGCAACTGACCTTGGCATTGGCTCCTGTTGGATTTGCAATTTTGATGTTCCGTTGGCCAGAAAGAAATTAAAATTACCTGATGAAATTGAACCACTGGCAATAATTTCAATTGGATACACAACTGCCGGTCCACCCTTAAAATCAAGGAAATCACTTAAAGAAATGGTCCATTGGGAAAAATTTGGAACCCATTGAATTACACTCCCGAAGCAATCCGTATGGCAGGTTTCTTTGGAGCGTCAAAATAAATTCATTTTTTCAATCCTTCAGTCCTTCAATCCTTCAGTCCTTCAGTCCTTCAATCCTTCAGTCCTTCAATCCTTCAATTAAGGAATATAGGCGATTTTCCCAACGACAGACCGACCTCCGGATTCCAGGTGGACCATATAAATTCCAGGCCTTTTCCCGGAAAAATTCAGGGTCAGATTATTCTGTCCTGTTTGCGTAACCTGAACTTCAACCTGTTTTCCCATAAGATCAAAAACTGCTATTTCCTCAGGGCAGTCAATCTGTTTTTCGGTTTGAATATTCAGCAATGAGCTTCCTGAAAGTGGATTTGGAAAAAAGCGCGCACCGGCCAAATCAGTTTTAAATTCATTAATACCATTCGGATCATCAACATTACACGCCACAATTTCCATTAACAAAGCTGATCCGTTGCCAAGGTCATTGGTCGAATTGTATTTTGACCAACCCGATAGATTCTTCAGGAAAAAACTATTGGTCATATCGGAAGTACGATTGGCCATATAAACTGCCAGGGTATCACCAATATTCATTTGTGCAATGTTGTATGAAATAAAAAAAGCGCCCGTCGTCTTTACTGAAGTTTTAAATGGAAGGTAATTCATTCCATCGGCCCAAAATTTCTTTGCATCAAATTTCTCGGAGTACAATAACGTTTCGGGCTTATCGGTACCACCGTAAACCTGCACGTCAATGTATGAATTTGCAAAAGCTGCATTGGTTTTTATTTTTGCTACACCAAGCGTTATTCCTTGTATTTCACAGTTTTTCGAGAATTTGAATTGTTCGGCAAAATCGGTATATCCAGCCAGGTTCGATCCGCTCCAGTAACCTTTTTTCGTCATTCCATTCGAAATCTGTATGGCAGCATGCTTATCGTTATCCTTAAAGTTGGTTACCGGCATACAGAACAATTTGCCTGAATTGAGCGACATGCCTTGCAACTTTTCAACATTCGAATTTAACGGATCGAGCCAAACTTTTAACTGTTTATTTGTCTCTTTCCGGTAATCCCACGATAAAGCAAATTTCTCGAAATAATCGTTGGTTGGTAAGGTACAGGTTGCTGCGCCACCAGTTAAAGTTCCGACCAACTGCCTGTTTTGATCGAATAAGGGTCCGCCTGATGATCCTTGTTCTGTTACGCCATTCTCCCACCTTTGAATATTCCAGAATCCCAATGGATGATAGCTGGAATTGAATTTGGCAGAAACAGCGGGATTCCGGTCAATAGCTACCTTTTTGATATCACCCAGCGGATGGTGAATGCACATGGACGAAGTTGGCGCTACATTCTTACGGTTCCAGCCAGCCAGGTATGGCCGGTAGTTATAAGGAGGTATGGTATTTAACCGGACCAATGCAAAATCAAGGCTGTCAAATGAAGCTTTTAAAGCGCTGCCCGATAGGGATCTGGAAATATCTCCGATTATGGAAGAACAATAAGGTGATTCGAAATTGAAAAGGAATACGGAGGAAAGAGCTTTTTTATCGGTAGGGATGCAATGGTTCGCCGTTAAAACATAAGGAGTTCCATCCATTGCAGTATTGTTCATCAACGTTCCGGAACAGATTTCACTTCCTTCGATGATTATCCGGCAAACAGCATCCCTGATATTTTCGGTGCCGTTAACCAAATCACAGTTCACATTTACATTGCACGCCCCTGATAGTCCGAGAGGAATCCTTGGATCATAACCGACAATTCCGACAAAATCGTGAGCGACCTTAGCAATTCGAAGTTCACCCGGAAAGGACACATTTACGGGTTCTTCATATTGCACCATCAGCTCATCTCCTTCAACAGGTTCAATGGCTAAAATATGGTTTTCTGAATTATTGGCCGAAGTATAAGCGCCTTTCACTACCCCGGTTTTAGCGCCAATAAGGTACAAATGTGCGTTTTCGGGCAATTTAAACTGATCAAATATCAGGTTCAGCGAAAAGGCATTGGTTGAACGAATACGCAATTGCCAGACATTCACTTTCGAAGTAGCATACCATTTTCCTGAATTTTGCGGAGTTAGAGATACATCAAATGGATGTGCAAAGTGCAAGGGTTTCAGCATATCCTGATTTGGCTTGCGATACATCGAACGCATTTTCAGGTTATCAACGGCAGGCATCAAAACCAGGTCAATATTGGGCAAAGCTGATTTTTGTTTCACAATTTGAATAGGAATTCCGTACTCAGCGATCTGCCCGTTTACCACAAAAGGTAAAAGAACAGATAGGATTAACGGTATAGCAACGATCTTCCTTAATTCCATAATCAGTCTCCAATTGAATTCAAAAATAGGATAAAATATTATTATCACTATTTTTTCCGGTTAAAGCAGTTAAATTTGTTTGACTTAATGCAAGAATCAGTCCTAAATTTTAACCAAGGACATAAAAATATATTAAAATGCATGAAAAATCCTGTTCAGTCACATCTGCCGAAGATAAATTTACATACACACCAAATTGTGATTGGTGAGCAAATTCAGGTATTGAATGTGTTTGCGCAGGATTTACCGATGAATGAAAATAAACAGTATTTTTCAACCGGGCTTCACCCCTGGCACATCGGTAAAGTAAATCCGGAAACATGTTTTCAGGCTATTGAACTTGCAGCAAAACAGAAAAACATGCTGGCTATAGGAGAATGTGGCCTTGACCGGTCAATAGCAACTGAATTTTCACTTCAGTTATCGCATTTCAAAAAACATATTGAAATTGCCGAAAAATATAACAAGCCATTGATTATTCATTGTGTGCGGGCTTTTTCCGATCTGATACAACTTAAAAAGGAAACAAAATCCAGTATTCCCTGGCTTATTCATGGGTACAATGGCAATATGGATACAACCAAAAATCTGGTCAGACATGGATTTTATTTGTCGGCAGGCGAAAAGTTTTTGAGCAGTGAATCAAAACACACGGTTCTACAGACCATCCCGAACGATCGGATATTTCTTGAAACCGATGACCGGGAAATTTCCATCGAGGATGTTTATTTACTTGCAAGTCAAATACTTAAAATTGAAGAGAACACGCTCATCAAAATGATTTTCAACAATTTCAAAACCATTTTTGGGGATGACAAGCTTGCCCTTAACAATTATTTAACCTGATTTTATCTAAACAAATACAAGATAGTTTTGTCTATCTTGAAAAACTATCTATGTTTGCACTCTATTTCATCAGGATATCAAAAATGAATCATTCAGCAAAAAATATCGCTCTTCCGGCTTCCCTTCCAATGGGGTGCAATGATTTTATGATGTCTATGATAATGCGCTAGCCTTCAGGCGGTGTGATTATTCATGTTGTTTTGAAGGCTGAACCCACAATTTTTTCATTATCCCATTTCTCATTTTAATCTTTCATCATGTCAAATTGTGTCGTACGGTTTGGCGGGAACAGTTTGTCCAAATTTCCTGTTCTCGAAGCTTTTGCCAACCTTTTGGCCGAATCAGGAAATAACACGACCATAGTGGTTTCCGCTATTCCGGAGTTACAACAAACCATTGAGCAAGGCATTGATCTGCTGATTAGCCATGCTTCCACTTCAGATATGATTATTAGCAAGGTAAACGATGTTATAACTCAGAAATTAATGGTATTTCAACTTTCAGAACCCGGTGAAATACTGAAATCTGAGAGGAATAACCTGCATAATTTACTGAAAGGGATAGAGTTTACCGGCGACTTTTCATTGGCTCTTAAAGATCAGGTAATCAGCTTTGCCGAACGTATTACGGCAAGCATCCTGTATTTATTTCTGAATAAAAACCAAATAGTTTCAAACCTGATTTTTCCTGAAAATATTGGACTTTATGTGACCAAAGAATACGGCAATGCAACTTTTCTACTTGAAGAATCCTGTCATCTGAAAGATCTGGTTCCTGAAGGTATTAATCTGATACCCGGATCGTATGGTATCACTTCATCAGGAAAGATAGCCAGACTGGGAAAACGTCCGGCTGATTATTCTGCAGCAGCAATTACCCGGCTTACCGGAGCGGAATCTCTTGAACTTTGGGAACTGGACAAGGAATTCCGCACCTCCGATTCAGAGTTTATTGCCGGATCGGAGCTTATTCCCCGGCTGACTTATGCCGAAGCATCTGAATTATCGTATTTCAGCGAGCTTTCCATTCATCCCCGAATCGTCGAGCCATTAATCAGCCAGCACATCCCTATTCAAGTCTATCGCCTTAGAAATAAGGGAAAAGAGCTGACTACGATCATCAATTCCGAAACGTTTGTCTCGCCAAACGTGGTTAAAAGTGTGGTTCATACCGAAGAAATCGCAATTTTAAAACTGAATGGCCCGGGAGTGGGTTTCAAACCAGGGATTCTGGCTAAAGTAACAACAGCTTTCCATCACGCTGCTATCAATATCCGCTCGGTTATCACGTCACAGGTTAGCATCAATATCATATTGAATAAAAATGAAATTGAGAAAGCCCGCGAAATCTGCCGGCAATTGCCACTCAGTTCGGTCAGTGAAATTGTCATCGAAGATCAGGTATCGCTCATTGCGGTTGTCGGTCACGGAATGCAGCAACATCATGGCATTTCGGCAAAACTGTTTACTGCGGTTGCCGAGCACAAAATCAATGTTTTACTGAGTGGCTCCGGCGCTTCCGATTTGGTAAGCTACCTAATTATTGACCAGAAAGATACCCGGAAAGCAATTACCGAAATACATCGAATATTTTTTAAATAGATTTTTTAACCTCTAAAAATAAATGATCATGTCTGAAAAAAAATTACATTTCGAAACGCTGCAATTACATGCAGGACAACAGGTTGATCCGACAACAAATTCGCGGGCAACACCCATCTACCAAACCTCGTCGTATGTGTTTAATAATGCAGAACACGCAGCAAATTTATTTGCACTGAAAGAATTCGGGAACATTTATACCCGGATCATGAATCCAACGACCGATGTGTTTGAGCAACGTATGGCAGCGCTTGAAGGAGGAGTTGCTGCACTGGGTGTTGCTTCAGGCCATTCGGCCCAGTATTTGACATTTACCAACATCATGGGTATTGGCGATAATTTTGTGAGTTCACCCTACTTGTATGGTGGTTCGTACAATCAGTTTACGGTGACCTTTAAGAAAATTGGGATTGAAGCACGCCTGGCAGAAGATCTGACCATTGATGCATTTGAAAAGCTGATTGATGAAAACACCAAAGCCATTTATCTTGAAACTATTGGTAATCCGGGCTACGTCATTCCCGATTTTGATGCATTTAGTGCGTTAGCCAAAAAATACGACATTCCATTCATTGTTGATAACACATTTGGCGCCGCCGGCTACCTGATTCGTCCGATTGATCATGGCGCCAATATCATAGTTGAATCGGCCACCAAATGGATTGGCGGCCATGGCACAAGTATTGGCGGAGTGATTGTTGATGCAGGAAACTTCAACTGGGGAAATGGAAAATTTCCTGGTTTTACTGAACCATCAGAAGGTTACCATGGATTGAAATACTGGGATATTTTTAATTTCGATGGGCCATTTGGAAATATCGCATTCATCATAAAAGCCCGGGTTGAAGGCTTACGCGATATTGGCCCGTCACAAAGTCCGTTTAATTCATTCTTATTGCTGCAAGGTCTCGAAACGCTTTCTTTACGCATGGATCGCCACATTCAGAATACCCTTGCACTGGCTAAATGGCTCGAAAAACACCCGAAAGTTGAAAGTGTAAATTATCCGGGACTGGAAAACAATCCTTCGTACAAACTGGCACAAAAATACCTGCCAAAAGGAGCCGGCGGCGTTCTTTCGTTCAATGTGAAAGGCGACAAAGACGCTGCCATCAAAGTGGTTGACAGCCTGAAACTGGTGAGCCACCTGGCGAATGTCGGCGATGCCAAAACACTGATCATACAACCATCTGCCACAACGCATCAGCAATTGTCGGATGAAGCACAGCTTGCAGCCGGGGTTTATCCAACTTCCCTGCGTGTTTCAGTCGGACTTGAGCATATTGATGACATTATTGCCGATTTTGATCAGGCCCTGAGTCAAATTGTTTAATTTCACAGCCATCATTCCGGGATTTCGGTTATTTGACTGAAATCCCGGATTATAATTTAACTACTGAATATCATGCCAATTAATGTTCCTGACCAATTACCAGCCATCGGGTTGCTGCAAAAAGAAAACATTTTTATCATGGACGAATCGCGTGCTTCGCACCAGGATATCCGTCCTTTAAAGATCATTATTGTCAATCTGATGCCCGTTAAAATAACGACCGAAACCGATCTGATCCGTTTGTTGTCGAACACACCTCTTCAGATTGAAATTGATTTTTTGAGAATGAAAGGTCATGAATCAAAAAATACACCTGACATTCACATGAAGGCATTTTACAAAACCTTTGACCAGTTGAAGTCCCGAAATTATGATGGAATGATTTTTACCGGAGCGCCTGTAGAAATGCTTCCCTTTGAAGATGTTACCTATTGGAAGGAGTTGACCGAGATTTTCGACTGGTCGAAACGTCACGTAACCTCTTCGTTATTTATTTGCTGGGCTGCACAGGCTGGCATGTATCATTTTTATGGCGTGCCCAAATATCCGCTCAGCAAAAAGATGTTTGGGGTTTTCAGACATCGTAACCTGAACGATACTTTGCCCATTTTCAGGGGTTTCGACGATGAATATTTCGTTCCACACTCCCGCCATACCGAAATTTTGGAAGAAGACATTCTGAAAGTACCGCAATTGAAAATTGTTTCGAAATCGGTTGAGTCGGGAGTGAATATGGTTATGACCGAAGATGGCCGGCAATTCTTTGTGACCGGTCATTCCGAATATTCCAGGTTTACACTGGATACCGAATACAAAAGGGATTTAAAGAAAGAGCTGCCCATCGAATTACCCCTCAATTATTACACAGACAATGACCCGGAGAAAGAACCGTTGATGCGATGGCGTGGACATGCCAATCTGCTAATTTCCAACTGGCTGAATTATTACGTGTATCAGGCAACCCCATACAATCTTGATAATCTGTACCTGAATTTCGAAATTTGAAATTTGATTGACTTGATATTTATTTTTTGACAATCCGGAATTCTGTTCGTCTGTTAAGAGCGCGCCCTTCAGGCCCGTCATTCGAACTGACCGGCATGGAAAATCCGTATCCACTGTATTTCATCCTGTCTTCGTCAATTTGATGATTGAGCAAATACGTGTAAACTTCCTTAGCTCTCGATTCTGAAAGTTTCTGATTGAATTCTGCAGTTCCGACATTATCAGTATGTCCGCCAATTTCAATGACCAGTGATTTGTTAAGGTTCAGAAAATCAATTAATTTCTGAAGTTCAATTTTTGATTCAGGAAGTAATTCAAATGATCCCGTATCAAAAAAGACGTTCCGGAGCACCACCGAGCCCCCTATTTTTATCTTTTTCAATTTGATTTCGAGAATATACGGATCAATAATATTGGTCATTTCCTTCAGTTTAAAATTATCGGAATAAAACAGGTAACCTTCTGTCGAGATATTGAAAGCATATTCTTTTCCCAAAGGAAGGCACATCAGGAATTCACCTTTTTCCCAGCAGGATTCACCTTTAATGACTGACGTTGAATTATCCAGATCAATCAGTTCAACCTGCGCACAAACCGGCAAGCCCGAATCTTCATCAACCACTTTACCTTTGATATACGATACCGGTGTGGGCCGCGCTTTCTTGTACAACTCGAATGAATAGATATCCATTCCTTTTGAACCGGGCCGGTCTGAAGAATAATAGGCATTTAAGCCGGCAGCATCAACAACCAGTCCTTGTTCGTCTTTATAAGAATTAATCGGATAGCCAATGTTTAGCGGTTGCGACCACAGGCTGTCGTTTATCTGATGGCAGTAAAAAATATCATACCCTCCCATTCCGGGCCAGTAATCGGATGCAAAATATAGCGTTTTCCCATCCGTATGAATAAAAGGCGACATCTCATTTCCGGGTGTATTGACCGAATCGCCCAAATTGACCGGATAGCCCCAAACAGGCCTTCCCCTATCCGAAAATCCTTTCAGTGCGCATTTCCAGATGTCCATTCCTCCTTTTCCACCTTTCCGGTTGCTTACAAAATACAATACTTCACCATTGGCCGAAATAGATGGTTGCGATTCCCATGCCGGAGAATTAATTGGTTCACCGGCATTTTGCGGAATGGACCAGTCGCCTGCTTTATTTCTTGAAAAATAAATATCGCAGCTACCGTGTCCGTCAATTCGGGTACAAGCAGTAAAAAACAGCAACTTGCCATCAGTCGAAATGGTTTGGGCTCCTTCGTTGTATTCTGTATTGATCGTAGTAATCGGTTCACAAGGCTGCCAGATTTTGTTTTCCTTGTAAGCTGTGTAAAAATCTTCCTGAACCAATGTTTTTCGTTCGGCAACAGGTGTATTCGAGCCCACAAGCCGGGTGAATATAATCGTTTTTCCATCAACCGTAATACTCGGCCAGTATTCATCGTCAAGAGAATTAATATTTTCGCCCAGGTTAACCGACTTAAAAGTAACCGGATGTTTCAGTAAATTAATTGCTCCCGAACATTTTTTAATATTCTGAATGGCCCGCGATACCAGGGTGGCCTTTTCATCAACCCGTTGCAGATATCCCTGAAAGGATTCGCCGGCTTTTTGATAAAAGCCCGACTTGTAATAAGCATTACCAAGAATAAAATAGGACTTCGGGTACTTTTCAGGACTAATTTGTATCGCCGTCTCAAGAGTTTTTATCAACGGGACAACAGAATCCAACTCCTGATAAATATCCGATTTCAGAAGATAAGCATCTACAAAACCTGAATCAATCAGGATGACATTATTAAGAAGTGAAAGAGATTTGCTGAATAAGTTACTGTTAAAAGCCTGCTGAGCCTGCTCAAACAGTTTCAAAGCTTTTTTATTTTCAGGGCTACTACTCTGTCCAAAGCTTATACCAGAAAAAATGGTGAAAAGAATTAGTCCGATGAATCTATTCATCACAAATATATTTTATAATAGAAACGGGAACTTTTTAGTTCATATTGTCGTAACTAAATATTTTTCGCACAAGTCATAATATTCAGATAATCAGAAATCAATAAAAAACAAAAAATATTTTTTGAATCAGAAAACGGGAATATATATTTTTTTTTCATAGTTTAACGATCGAATTAAAATAGTATTTAATAACTTTTAAAAATTTAATTATCAAACTTTTAGATTTTTCGAGATGAAAACACACAAGAATCTGAAAATGACAAAAAAAGGTATCGATCCTTTAAAAGCAGATGGGGACGCGATTAAAAGTGTCAAATTGCATAAGGATAAGAGCTCTAAAAGAAGATTATCTATTTATGATGATTTTGCAGATGAAAATCTTAATGAACTTGATTTTAACTACAGAGACAATCAATTTGAGGATGAATAAAACCCAATTCTTTAAATATAAATGCTTCCCAAGGGGATGACATTTAAGATATTCAATAAAAAAGACCAGAATTTCTGGTCTTTTTTATTGAATATCTTATTTTTTCACTGATTCCATTTTTTCAATGGTTCCATAATAATTGATCCAGCTTCGGTTTCTGAAATTAATCTTTAAATCAGCAAAACCATCCAATCCGGTTGTCAGGTATATGGAATAGGAATCTTGTGAATCGGCCAGTTGAGTTTTAATGTAAAACATTTTTTTTCGTTCATTCCATTCTTTATCAATTTTTTTGGCTTTTAAATCAAATTTCACACCGCCACTCCCGCCATAAGGAACATGATAAGCCCTTCCATAATAAGGAAGGAAAGCCCTGATCTGGAGACTGTCAAAAACCAAATCATAGTTGGAAGAAAGCTGATTGAAATTACCTAACTCGGAATTTGCTGACCGGGCAACAAACCGAAACTTTCCGGAATCAATGAGTTGCGCCATTTCAAGTTGTCGTTTTGCTTTTTTTTCCTTTTTACTATCAGGCTGAAAACCTGCTAACCCGAGAAATAAGCTTAATAAAACAAGTAAGCTGATTGTTTTCATTTTGCCCTGTTTATAGAATTTGATACTTCTGTTTACGACTACCAAATCATTCGGGTTTCTGAAATTCAGTATAATTTATGCTTTCACCACATTTTGGGGATGACCGGAATGAAAACACTTCAAATTATCAATGGTGATATTCATCAATCGCTGCCGGGCCTCAAAAGTTGCCCAGGCGATGTGCGGAGTAATAAAACAGTTTTTAGCCGAAATTAGCTGATTTTGAGGTGATGGCGGCTCAGTTGACAATACATCCAGGCAAGCAGCCGCAATTTGCCCGGAATTGAGCGCTTCAGCCAGTTCGGGTTCATTGATCAGTCCTCCCCTGCCGGTGTTGATCAGTACAGCGGTAGCTTTCATGGTTTGAAGCAATTTCAAATTCACAAATGCGCTGTTTTCCTCAGTGAGCGGACAATTCAGGCTCACGAAATCGCTTTCGGCAAAAACTTCTTCCAGATTTTTTTGAACTGCTCCTTCAGGAATATCAGCTTTTCGTGAACGGTTCTGAAAAATGACCTTCATCCCGAAAGCGATTGCAATTTCCGCAACTTTTCGCCCTATACGCCCAAAGCCAACAATTCCAAGCGTTTTTCCGGCTAATTCAATCTGAGGGGTTTTCCAGTAAGCAAAATCAGGGTTGATGGTCCAATCACCGGCTTTTACCGAGTTAGCATGTAGTTCAACACGATTGGCCACGTTCAGTATATGCGAAAAAACCAGTTGGGCAACCGAATCGGTGCTGTATGCAGGGATGTTGGTTACAACTATATTTCTCTGGCTGGCAACTTTGACATCAACCACATTGTAACCAGTCGCCGTTACACCAATGTATCTGAGTTTGGGCAAACGACCGATCAATTCTTTATCAATCACCACTTTGTTGGTGATTATTACCTCCGAATCGCTGATACGCCCGAAAACTTCTTCAGGTTTGGTGCGTTCGAAAATCAGACAATCACCTAAATCCATCAACCTTTCCCATGACAGATCGCCCGGATTAAGGGCAAAACCATCCAGTACAACTATTTTCATAAATAAATAATATTACAGGTTTTTATTTGTGGTGCAAAATAGCGAATACTAACAATCTGTTGATATTCATTCTTATGCCTTCGACTTTTTATGCTGATAAATCCGGTGAAAACATCCGACCTGGCTGCACAAATCGCAGGAATACTCCCTGAATTTCACTTCTTTGCCCATGCCAATAATTCCGCTGACTGATTTGATCGGGTACATTAATGCTGATCCGGTCAGGCTAATTCCACAGCAATTTGCCGGAAAAAATGAGAAAAGCTTGTGTTGATCGGCCACACTCCAATTGCAATAGCCCGGACTGTAACGGTTGGTAATTTCCATGTCGTTTTCTTTCGCGATCCGGGAAATTTCCTTCTGTATTTGATCGGTAGCAGCTTCGGCTATCATCGAACCAAGAACATCAAAAACATAACCCAGAACCGGATTTTCACCCGACAGCAATTCCTGCGACCGAAGGCTGATTCCCGGGCCAGCCGTACAAATAAACAAAGCAAAATCTGTGGAATTCCTGAATTCTTTAGCAACTGTTTTACCAACTTCGAAGTTAATTCCGTCAACAATCACCATACTGTTATCAGGTGCAAACCCGCACTTTTTCGAAAAACAGAAAGCTCCCCGGATATCGCAGATCATTTCTGCCTCCTGAAAAGCCTCGGCTACAAACTTATCAAAAGGTTCAGGAAGAACACATTCAGGAAAACCGAGCATGGCAGAAAGATAATTCCGGTCGAGGGTAAGTTCGTTAAACGAATAAGCAAATTCGTGTATCATACCGGGTGTTTACAGATTTTTCACTACCTGATGCACTTCACAAATATGATCGGGAGTTGTTCCGCAGCAGCCGCCAATAATGTTAGCACCTGCTTCAGTGATTTCCTTTACCCGACCGGCCATATCAGCGGGAGTTTCGGGGAAAGTGGTTTCGCCATCGCAATAGTGAGGCATTCCGGCATTGGCATGTATAAGTATAGGAATAGTCGCGTTAACCTGCCTGATTTCCTTTACGATACCAATCATATCTGCAATCCCGTTTCCACAGTTGGCGCCGATAATTGAAGCGCCGGCCACTATGAGTGTTTCCGTCATTTCGGTTGGCGAAATTCCCATCATCGTGCGGTATTCCCCGCTCAGGATTTTATCGAAAGTCATGGTACAAATAACTTCGCAAGCTGTATTTTCTTTGGCAGCCCGCACCGCGATGCGTGCTTCTTCCAAATCAGTCATAGTTTCAATTACAATGGCATCTGCCCCACCATCTTCCAATGCAATGGATTGTTCTTTAAACGCTTCATAAAGTTCGTCTTCAGTCACTTCGTCCATCATCAGTAATTTGCCTGTCGGGCCAATGGAACCGAGAACAAAGTGGTCAGGTCCGGCTGCTTTCCGGCTTATTTCGGCGGCAATTCTGTTTAATTCGAAAACCTGATCTTCCAGTCCATACCCTTTCAGTTTAAACCGGTTGCCGCCAAAACTGTTGGTTTCAATCATGTCGGAACCAGCCTTGATATAACTTTGCGCGATATCAAAAACATCGTCGGGCCGGGTAATATTCCATTCTTCGGGACATTCGCCAGGTTTCAGTCCTTTTTTCTGAAGGAAAGTTCCCCAGGCCCCATCCGAAACCAATACTCTGCCTTTTTGTATTTCCTGTATTATTTTGCTCATGATTTAATATTCAGGTATTCAACTAAACCTTGCGGATCGGGAGAATAGTTATCAGCTCCTATTTTTGCACAAAAATCGCTGTTTACCGGAGCTCCGCCAATAGTTACCAGAGTTCCGGGAACTGCTTCCTTAATGTCTTTAGTTATTTTTTCCATGTTCACCATGGTCGTTGTCAGCAAGGCTGATAAACCTACTACTGAGTTTGGGTTTTCCTTTACCGCAGCAATAAATTTTTCAGAACTAACATCTGTACCAAGGTCAATCACTTTATAGCCATTGCCTTCGACCATCATTCCGACGAGATTTTTGCCAATATCGTGTAAATCGCCTAAAACTGTACCAATAATGAAGGTTCCTTTTTGTTTGGCAGCGCCCGAAAGAAAATGCGGTTTCAGGTGCAACATGGCGATACTCATCGCTTTGGCCGACATCAATACCTGTGGAACAAATACTTTATTTTCGCGGAACTTAATCCCGATCCGTTCCATTCCGGGCATTAATCCTTTTGATAAAATGTCCTGTGGGTTTACTCCTGTTTCGAGAGCCTTTCGGGTAATTTCGTCGGCGCCATCCTGACCTTTCATTTGCGGCGGATAAGGTGAGGCCAGATTAATCTTTCCGAATTCAATACATTCAGACAGTTTGGATAATAATTCATTCATGTTTTGTCGGTTTAAAAATTTTTAGTATTCAAATGTAGGGCTTATCAGGCAACAAAAAATAGTATTCATCTCAAAAAATGATAAATAAAATTGAATAGTTAAAAATGCCGCACAAATGTGTGATTTCTGATGACTAAAAACCATTTAAAGATTCGGCGCATATCGTTCTGTTCATATATTTTCAAATCGTATGTATTGTATAAGTTTCAAATTTAAGGTTTTACGATTTACAATCTGGTTTTTTTTGAAATTTTTAAATCTTGGTATTGCATTTGAATTGTAAACGTGTTATTCTGCCAAAAGAATAGATGGTACACTTGAATACCTGGAAGTTATTGGTCGTAGAATCAATAATTTGAAGAATAGAAGAGAGAGATTTAAGGAAGTTGGTTGGATTATTCACAGATTATTAATTTAAGCGAAACAGATGAAACGATTCTACAAAACAACAAAAAAAATAATCAGGCATTTTTCCCTCCTTGTACTTATATTAATGTCTGGTTATGCTGCTGCATTTGCACAGGTAATTGCCCCAAATCATTTTATAACTGAGTGGCAAGGACAAAATGGCCAGAACCACATGAATTTTATGGTTGTCTCGGCAATACTGGAAGATATGTCTTTAGGTGCGAATGATGAAATTGCCGTTTTTAGTGGCTTGTCATGTGTTGGCGCCAAAAAGCTGAGCCAGGCTATTATTTCAGGCAACAGTTCAACTTACCTTATTTTTGCTGCTTCAGCCGATGATGGTACTAATAATGGATTCACAGTGAATGATACCATTATCTTTAAAATTTGGGATAGCAAAAACAAAAAAGAAATGCTTGCCAAAGCGGTTAAATACAGAAATGATATATCTTCGTGGCTTACAGATGGTAGATTTACTGTTGGGGCAACAGCTATAGTTGAGATAGATTCATATACTGACTATACTCAATCCATACCACTTTTAAAAGGAGCCAACTTATTTTCATCCTACGTCATTCCTGCAAATTCAAATGTGGGTGCTGTTATGAAACCGCAAATTGACCAGAAAGCCTTGATTAATATAGTAGATGAAGCCGGGCTTTCATTTGAATACCTGGCCAGTACGGCAAGTTGGATAAATAAAATAGGATCGGTTTCAAATACAGAGGGCTATAGCATCAGTCTTAATTTGAATTCAACTCTAAACCTAACCGGTAAACTGGTCTCCCTGCCTCTTAATATTCCCTTGAAGTTAGGCTGGAACTTCATTTCATTTCCCCGTATGGACCTTGTAAACGCCATGACCGTTATCCAGCCTTTAATTGATCAGAAAAAATTATTAAAAGTTCAGGATGAAAAAGGTTTTGCCATTGAGAAAATAAAAGGGAAATGGGTAAATAATATCGGCAACTTTGCTCCGGGCAAAGGCTATAAAATTAACGTTAATGCAGCTTCCGTTTTAACAATCCAGAAGAATTATATCAAATCAGTTGTCAGTTTGGCACAACCTGAAAAAACAGAATACTTCATTCCAAATTACGAAGGAAACGGGTCTGACCACATGAATATCAATTTGACCGGACTCACCGGAGCCGGCCTATCGGTTGGAGATGAAATGGCTGCATTTGACGGAGCGATTTGTGTAGGAACGCTGAAACTTACTGAAGATCATTTTTCACAAGATTTAGCCAGCATAGTTGCTACATCAATTGACAGAATAAATCAAAATGGATTTTCTGAAGGAAATCCGGTTCAAATCTATAAATGGAATAAACTTACCGGCGATAAATCAGTGGTACAGGCTGAAATAATTGAGGGCGAATTAAAATATGAAAAAAACGCCAGTGTTTCAGCTACCATGAAGTCCTTAACAACTTCGGCTAAAAATCTCAGAAATGAAGTCGAAATTGAGGTGTTTCCAAATCCTGCCATAACTAAATTTACCGTCCGGTACTCTCAAATACCTGAAAAGGGAAGTACAATTGAAGTAACAGACCTTTCAGGAAGAAAAATTGCCTCCCGGGTTATTCAGGGAATTTCTGAAGAATTTAATATCGGATACCAACCTGCTGGTTTGTATTTGGTGAAGTCAGTTTTAGCCACAGAAAATATAATCCAGAAATTAATGATCGTCAATTAGTATTCACCCCACCGCCTCCATGTTTTTCCTTTGGTTGAACGAATATAATTTTGGATCAAAAAGGATATGAGCAAGAAAGAACAGATGTTTGCTTTGGTTGAACAATGGAGGGAATCTGGGTTGACACGCAAATCATTTGCAAATCAACATGGATTTGAGAGCGAGTCGT
>Ga0209317_1001410_pt1 | contig 21192 bp, 23 predicted proteins | sample RifGroB2_FD_183994 | JGI IMG/M metagenome (GOLD analysis project Ga0209317, IMG submission 183994) | Soil microbial communities from Rifle, Colorado, USA - Groundwater B2 (SPAdes) (version 2) | ecosystem: Environmental > Terrestrial > Soil > Unclassified | place: Rifle, Colorado | collected...
CGCCAAGGTGCTGGGGCTGCTTCTGGCCAGCGGCGTCCCGATCATAAAGGCGATGGAGATCACCGGCGAGGCGGTGGTGAACCGTCAGTACCGCGGTTTTCTGGCCGACGCCCGGGAGACCCTGATCCAGGGGGGGAGCCTCTCCTCCGCTCTCAAGGTGAGCCCGCTCTTCCCGCCGCTTCTCACCCACATGACCGCTGTCGGGGAAAAAAGCGGCGAGTTGGACCGGATGCTGATCAAGGCGGGGGAGGCGTTCGAGAAGGAATTCAACGCCAGCGTCACCCGCTCCATGGCGCTCCTGGAGCCCCTTTTGGTGCTCGGCATGGGTCTTTGCGTAGGTTTCGTCGTGCTCGCCGTGCTGCTCCCCATTTTCCAGCTGAACCAGCTGGTGAAGTAGGTTCGCGGCGCGCTAAATCCAATTTATCTGAGAGGTCCACGCATGTTTAGAACGTTGAAAGAGAGCCGCGGCTTCACCCTTATCGAACTGATGGTCGTCATCGTCATCCTGAGCCTTCTGGCCGTCTTGGTCGGACCGAAGATCATCGGCAGGAGCGACGACGCCAAGATCGCCGACGCCAAGGTGCAGATCCGGAACCTGGAGACCGCGCTGAAACTGTACAAACTCGACAACGGTGACTTCCCGAGCACCGAGCAGGGCCTTCCTGCGCTGGTGGAGAAGCCCACCTCGGGCAAGATCCCGAACAAGTACAAGTCCGAGGGATACCTGGACAACAAGAACGTGCCGCAGGATCCCTGGGGCGCCGACTACGTCTACCTTTCCCCGGGCGAGCATGGCGATTACGACCTCTACTCCTTCGGCGGCGACGGCGCGCGCGGCGGCGAGGAGAAGAACGCCGACATCGAAAGCTGGAACATGAGATAGTCCACCGGTTAAACATCATCGCGGCAGGAATGCCGCTGCCGCAAGAATGGGAGCAGGAACGCTGTTAACCGAAAAGTCCGCATTGAGAGCCGAGCGACCGGGTCAGGCAGGCTTCACCCTGATCGAAATGATGGTCGTCATCGTCATCATCGCGATGACGGCGATGATCGTCATCCCGCGTCTTCCCGCACCGGAAGCCACTCGATTGAAAAACTCCGCCCGGAATCTGGCCAGCGGCATCAGGTTTTTAAACGACCAGGCGATCGTCACCAAAAAGGTGTACCGACTGCACCTGAACCTGACCGAGAACAGCACCAGGATCTCCATGATCTCTCCTGACGGGGATGAACTGCGGCCGCCGGATCAATTCATGAACCGGCGCCTCATCGAAGAGGGTATCATCATCCAGGACGTGTCCATGCCGCAGTCGGGCCTGGTGTCCGAGGGTGAGGCGGCCCTCTCCTTCGGCCCCGGGGGGAGCGGCGACGGCATCACCATTCACCTGAAAGGCGGGGAGCGGCATTTCACCGTCATCGCCTACCCTTCCGGAGGCAAGGTGAAGGTGCTCGAAGGTTACCAGGAGGTGGGCTCTTGAAAGGCTTCACCCTTTTGGAGGTGATGATCGCGCTCGCCATCACGGCCGGGGTGCTTCTCACCGTGATCTCCTCGCTCAATTACCATCTCTCCATCGTGGGGAGCGATGCCGAGGAAACGGCTGCCGCGCTCCTTGGACGCGCCAAGCTGGATGATCCGGACTTCGCCAAGGAGAAGGAAGACAAGGGGAACTTCGCCCCCCATCACCCCGGGCACAAATGGGAACGCGAAATCACCAAGACGGAGCTGCCGGGGCTAAACCGGATCCGCCTGACGGTGATCTGGAACGACGACAAGAAAAGGCTCTCGCTTGTGCAATACGCACCGCAAAATGCTCAATAACAAGGGTTTCACCCTGATAGAGCTGCTGGTCGCGCTGGCGCTGCTCGTCATCCTGACCGGGGCCCTGTACGGCACCTACTTCTCGGTGATGTCGGCCCGGGAATCCGGGGGAGACCGTATCGAACAGCGCCGGGAACTGTCGACCACCCTGGCCAAGCTGCACGACGAGCTCTCCTCCCCTTTCTTCAACAAGAGAAACGAGCGTCTCCACTTCGTGGTCGAGGACAGGGACATCTTCGGAAAGCCGGCGTCCCTGTTGCAGTTCACCGCCATCGCTCCGCCCCGTATCGATCCGGCACCCGCCTCCGGCCTCACCTTGGTGCGTTACTCGGTGCAGGAGAAGGAAGAGGTGCTGACCTTGACGCGGGAATCCCGCGATCCCTATCTCGACCTGAGCGTGAAGTCCTCCCCCTACCCGGTCATGGACGAGATCGATGGGTTTCTGGTGGAATGCTGGGACGGCGGGAAATGGGTCAAAAGCTGGGACACCGCGCTGAACGGCTTTTTACCCAGAAAGGTCCGGGTAACGCTGACACTTGAGGGTGGAGAGGTTTTCACCACCATCGCCGCCCAGAGGATGGAGCAATGAGGGGGGAGAGGGGCTTCGCCCTGGTCATCACGCTGATCGTGACGGCGCTCCTCGTGGCGCTCCTGGTCGAGTTCGTGAACGAGGTGTACGTCGACACCTCGCACAGCCACAACTTCGTCGCATCGCAGCAGGCGGGAATCCTGGCCGAATCGGGGATAACGGGGGGCATCAAGCTGCTGCAGGTTTCCAGTGTCCTCAGGGCGGGCGCGCAGTACAGCTCGCTGCTGGAGCCCTGGGCGCAACCGCAGTCCTTCGATGCGGGCGAAGGTTCGGTGAGCATCAGCATCGAGGAGGAGAGCGGCAAGCTGAACCTGAACACCGCGACCTCCGCCAACGGCACTCCGAACCTGTACACGGAGATGGCCGGTCGCCTCTTCGACAGATTGAAGCTGTCACGCGACCTTGCCGACTCCTTGATGGACTGGGTGGACGAAAACGACACGCCGCTCCCCGGAGGCGCGGAGATCACCTATTACAGCACCCTGAAGATCCCCTACGCTGCAAAGAACAAAAGGCTGGAGACGGTCGAAGAGCTGGCCCTCCTGAAGGGTTTCACCCCGGCCGTGCTGTCCAAGCTGAGGGGGTGCGTCACCGTGTACGGCAGCACCAACTACGCCGAGCCGGCAACGCGCATCAACATTAATACAGCCGACAAAGAGATGATCGCCTCGCTGGATGAGAAACTGGGCTACGACCTTGTGGAGCGGATCCTCGATTACCGCAAAAAGCGCCCCATCAAGGGGATGGTCGAGTTGAACTCCATCCCCGGAGTAGACGCGGTATCACCCGGTTTCGTGGACAAGATCACCTTTGGCGGAGACGTGTACCGGATACGCGCCGAAGGACGGGTGGGAGAAAGCGTCAGCATGGCGGAGGCCGTGGTCCGCATGGCCGGAACGGCTCCGCCGGTCGTGCTTTATTGGAGAGAATATTGATGAATATATTGATCGTACAGCTCAAACGAACCGAGCTTGTCCTGGCCTGCTTCAGGGCCAAAAAGGGGGGGGTCAGCTTCGTCTCCGCCGAGCGGCACCCGCTGGAAGGGGAAGAGGGGGAACTCTCCGCGATCCTGAAAGGCACAGCCGTTGCCGCAGGCGAACACAGGGTGGCCCTGGCCCTCCCTCCAACGATGCTGTTCATGCGGGAACTGGAGCTGCCGATCACGGACCGGGCCAAGGTGCGGGAACTCCTGCCGCTTGAGTTGAAGGGAGAGACTGCGCTCGACAGCGACGGGCTGGTCTTCGACGCGCTCCAGCTCACCGGGGGGAAATACCTCGCCGTATGGGGGCGCGTCAAGGAGCTGTCCGAGAAGATCGAGCTTCTCAAGGAGGCCGGGCTCGAGCCGGAACTGGTGACAGCCTCGCTTTTTCATTGGAACAAGCTCGCTCCCTCCACCGGGACCGTGGCGATAACCGACGGAGAGGCGCTGGCAGCCTACGGCGACGGAGCGCCGCTCTACTTCCGGGCGCTGCCGCCGGGTTCCGACGAGGCTGACCTGGCAAGGACGGTGGCGGCACTGGAGCTTAACCGCGACGTGCAGGTCAACCAGGTGATATCCCACGCGACTATTTCGCCCGGCCTGGAGCCGGCCGCGCCGTCCAGCCGCGGGCTCTTTGAGGCGTTTGGCGATGACGCGCACGCGGCGCACGATCTCGCGGGGGCCTATGCGGTAGCGGCGGCACTGGCTGATGGCACCGCGCTCAACCTGCGCCGTGGAGCGCTCGCCTATACGGCCGGTAACGAGAAACTGTACCAGCGCCTCAAGATCAGCATGATCCTCGCAGCGGTGCTGGTGCTGCTGGTCTTCGCGGAAAGCGGGGTACGCTACTACCTGGTGCAGCGTGACCTGGCCTCGCTCGATATCACCATCAACTCGATCTACAAGGAGATCTTCCCGACCCGGAAGAAGGCGGTCGACGAGGTGTCGGAGCTTCGCGCGGAGATCAGGCGGCTGGAAGCGGCAAGGACCTCGAGCAATCTCCTGAAGCTCCTGACCGACCTGGCGCAGGCCAAGGGTGACGACATCGGGGGGATCTATGACACGGAGGTGGACGGTTCCGAGGTGACGCTCAAGGGAGATGCCAAGAGTTTCCAGGCAGCCAACGATTTCCAGGCTCGCACCTTGAACATACTGGACGGGGCGGAGGTGAGCGAGACCAAGTCGCGCCCCGACGGCAGCGTCACCTTTACCTTGCGCGGCAAAATGAAGGGGGTGACCCGATGACCCGGCAAGAGATTATCAGCATGATGCAAGGGCTCGACAGCCGTATCAGGCAGCGTATCGGCATATTCCTCGCCCTCTTTTTAACGATAGTGGTGGCGCTTTCCGCTCTCAACAGCAGGATTTCCGCGCTGGAGCGCAAACGCACGGCGCGGGAGGCCGACATCGGCGAAATGATGCAGCTCAAACTGCGCCACCAGGAGGCGAACATCGGCGCCCAGCGCCTGGCCAACCGACTGCTCGCCACCAAGGCGGACGACTCGCCGGCCGGAATCGTCGAGGAAATCGGCATCAAGGGGCGCAGCAGCCAGGTGAAACCGGTCAAGGGCGAAGATATCCCGGGCTATGTGGAGGATGCGGCGGAGGTGCGCATGGAGGGACTAGGCGCCAACGAGGCGATCAACCTGATTTATCGCCTGGAGAAGGGGGGGCGACCGATCACCGTCAAGAAGGCGCTCATCAAGCAGCGCTTCGACGATCCCGCAAAGCTCGACCTTACCCTCACCATAGCTCTCATCAAGCCTGCGCCCGCGGGGGCACGATGAACAGGCGCGCGCTCTACCTCGCCTGCGGCATTCCGGTTGCGGTGCTTTGCTTTCTTTTCCTGACCCTGCTTTTCACTCCGAGCCACGCTGTCCAGGGGGTCCTGGTCAGGATCGCTGAAAATGCAGGTTATACCCTCGACTGCACCGGCCTCGGCAAGAGCTTCCCGATCGGCCTGCGCGCGGACATGCTGGAACTCTCTTCGGCCAAAGGGTCGCTGGTCAAGCTGAGCGACGCCAGGATTCGCCTGAAGCTGCTGCCGCTTCTTACCGGAAAGCCGAGGATCTCCTTTCGCGGCGGGATCGGGGGGGGCGAACTGGAAGGGGAACTCGACCTCGGCAAGCAGCAAGGTTGGAGCGTGCAGTGCAGCGGCGTGCGCCTGGAGGAGATCCCTTTCTTCAAGACGGTCGCGGAGGCAAACGTCACGGGGGAACTGCGAGTCAACGGGAAGTATATTTCCAAGAAAGGGATCGGCGAAGGTGACTTGCAGATCGAGGTCCGCTCGGCCGAGATCGCTGGGGTGAAAATAGGGGCGATGGCGCTTCCCGATGCCGCCTACAAGGAGGTGCGCGGCGCGCTCAGCATCGGGAAGGGGCAGGCCGTGCTGAAAAGCTTTACCCTGAACGGCGACGGCATCTACCTGCGCCTCAAGGGGAACGCCACGCTAAACAAGCCGCTCGGAGCCTCGCCTCTCAACCTCACCATGGAGATGATGCCCAAACCCGCTTTTCTCGAGCGCCAAAAGTACGTGTTCCTGCTGCTCACCAAATACCAGAGCTCCCCAGGCGCCTTCAACATACCTATCCGCGGCACGCTGGCACATCCCTCCATATAGATTGAGTTCCTCCCTCCCAAAGGGGAGAGAGGACTCCGGAAAGGCCGCGCCTGAAGATCCGGGCTGATCCTCAACCATATGGCAGCACCCCTCCTGGTTGGTGTACCTCGTCGTCCATCGGCATTCGCCACTTGTACTTTCGTTCCTGTAGCGTTACCGTCTACTCTCTTTGGTTGCCAGCGGTACTGATACAGGATCAATCGGGCCAAGTCCGGGCCTAAGGCCTTGACAATCCACATCAAGACGTTATATAAATGCAAGCTTATAATTGACTATGGTTTCATATCAAGGAGGGGGCAATGAGAGTAACGAGAGTTTTCAACCTTATTTCGGCGATGGTACTGTTCGCGTGCGTCGGGACGGCTGCGGCCAACCCTGCACAGCCTGCGGCAAAATTGAACGGCAACGACTGTATCAAGTGCCACGAGCAGGCACCCAAGGACATCGCGGCCAAGGGAGCCAAGCACAAGACCGAGGTCAGTTGCCAGGACTGCCATGCCGGCCATCCGCCGCAGATCAAGAAACCGATCCCGCTCTGCAGCCAGTGCCACGACGGGGCGCCGCACTACAAGCTCCAAGGCTGCCTCGGCTGCCACTCCAACCCCCATGCTCCGAAGGACATAAAGTTCGGCAACAACGTCACCGACCCGTGCCTCACCTGCCACACCGATCAGATCGAGCAACTGCGCACCTTCAAGAGCAAGCATACCGCCCTCAACTGCTCGTTCTGCCATAACGTCCACGGCAGGATTCCGGACTGCACCCAGTGCCACAAGTCCCACTCCGCCGAAATCGTACAGAAGGACTGCAAGGTCTGCCACCAGGCCCACAAGCCCGCGAACGTCACCTACAAGTCCGACACCCCTTCCAAGCAGTGCGCGGCCTGCCATGGAAAAGCGTTCACCCAGCTGACAGCAAGCCCGGCCAAGCACAGCAAGCTTGCCTGCGTCTACTGCCATCAGGAGAAGCACAAGACCGTACCGCAGTGCACCCAGTGCCACCCCAAACCGCACCCGGCCGCCATCCTGTCGAAATTCCCGAAATGCGGCGAGTGCCACAGCATAGCGCACGACCTGAACCGCTGGAGCGATCCGGCTCCCGCGGCCAAAGCCGCACCGGCCAAAGCCGCACCGGCCAAAACGGCGCCTGCCAAGAAGTAACCAGTCCTTGATGCAATCGGGGAGGCCGGCGACTCAGCCTGCCTCCCCGAATCTTTTTAGTCATTCCGATGCATCCTACAGCCACCAAACACCAGCTCCAACAACATTAGGAGGATTGCATGCTTTTACTAGAGATAACCTCGGCAGTGACGGCGGTAACGCTCGTGGTTCTGGCAATCTGCCTGATACCGGTACTGATAGAGCTGAAAAAAGCCGCCATCGCGCTGCGCAGCGCCACCGACTCCATGCATGAAGAGGTAATGCCGCTCATCAAGGAGTTGCGGGAAACGGTCGCGGACATCCAGGTCCTGACCAACTCCGCCGTAGCCAACGCAGACGGGGTCAGCCTGCTGATGGAAGAGCTCGGGCATGCCGGCCACAACGTCCGCATGATCAACAAAGTCATAGGGGTCGCCTCGGAGGTGGTTGCCGGTTCTTCCGCCTGGATGACGGGCGCCAAGGTTGCAGGGAAATATATTGCTGATAGACTGATTAAAATCAAAAACAGGGGGTAATCAACATGTCGAAAGATAACAACGATATCGGAACCGGTACAATGCTGCTTTCCTTTCTCGCAGGAGCGGCTGTAGGAATTGGGGCCGCACTGCTGATCGCACCGAAGACAGGCGAAGAAATGCGCGGCAGAATCAAGGATCTGGCCGATGACGCCGTCGACAAGATCAAGGACTACGCCAATGAGGCGCAGGAAAAAATCAGGGCGAGCTACGAGGACGGCAAGGAAATCGTGCTTGAGAAGAAGAACATCATCACCTCCGCCATAGACGCGGGCAAAGAGGCGATGGAGCGGGAAAAGGAAAAGCAAAAGGCTGAGCTGTAACGGGAACCGGCCCCCTGAAAGCCCACCTAAGGTGGGCTTTTTTTCGTTGTACCTCAACCTCAACCTCAACCTCAACCTGCCTCACCCGGTGCCGCGTAGTATGAAGATATCCAGCGAAAAAAAAGTTTTCCCCTCCGGGACCATCTGGAGGCATGACCCTTCCGAAATAGGCGGCCTGAAGGGGAAGGGCGTCTGGCTCCTGCAGTTCCTGAGCTTCGCTTTCTCCAACTTCATGGCCAACAACTCCCTGCTGCGTGCCACCGCCCTCTCCTTCACCACCTTGCTCTCCCTGGTACCGCTCCTGGCCCTCGCCTTTTCCGTCTTGAAGGGGCTGGGCGTGCAGAACAAGCTGGCACCACTGCTTCTGAACAAGGTGACGGCCGGTTCCGAGGTCGTGGTAAACCAGGTCATCTCCTACATCGGCAACACCAACATGGCGTCGGTCGGGGCGATAGGACTCGCGGCCTTGATCTTCACGGCCATCAACATGCTGGGGAGCGTCGAGGAGGCCTTCAACGTCGTATGGGGGGTTTCCGAGACACGCACCTTCTATCGCAAATTCAGCGATTACCTGAGCGTCCTGCTCAGCGCCCCTCTGCTCCTGCTGGCGGCAACCAGCATCACCACCACCTTGCAGAGCGAGTGGCTGATAGGGTGGATGGTTGAGCGCACCTACCTGGGTGATCTCTTCCTGTTCCTGCTCGGCCTGACCCCCTACCTGAGCGTCTGGGCGGCGATCTTCCTGCTCTACATGTTCATCCCTAACACCCGGGTGCGCTACGCCTCGGCGCTGGTAGGCGCGGTGCTGGCCGGTACACTCTGGCAGTTCGCCCAGTGGGCCTACATCCACTTCCAGGTCGGCGCCGGCAACTACAACGCCATCTACGGCACCCTGGCCGCCCTCCCGATCCTGATGATCTGGATTTTCGTCAGCTGGACCATCGTACTGTTCGGCATGGAGGTGGTCGCAGCCCATCAGAACCGTTCCACCTTCCACCGGGACATCCGGGGGAGAGACATAAGCCAGTCGCTCCAGGAACTTGTGGCGCTGGCGATACTAAAGCACATATCCGAGGCATTTTATCTAGGCAGGCCCGGCTGGGGCGAACAACACCTGGCGACGAGGCTCGGCATACCGTCCCGCATCATCCGCGACACGCTCGATCACCTGAGCAAGGAGGGTTTCATCGTGTACGCGGGGGACGACAGCGGCACCTATTACCCCGCCCGCGACCTGGACAGCGTGGCACTTGCCGAGGTATTCCACTCCATCAGAAATCGCGGGGTCACCTGTTCGATATTGGGGGAAGAGCAGGTAGCCGGGATCATGAAGAAGGTGGAGCGCTCAGCCTCATCCGCCCTTGGGGGGCTCACCCTGAAGGATCTCGCCTGCCGAGAAAATAAGCCCCCCGGCGTTGACAAAGAGGGACAAGTTGACATATAGTGGTCCGATTAAATTGACGATTTAAAGCGGGTTATGCAAGACTTTAAAGATCTAGACAGACTGGCGCGAAGCAGACGATCAGGCAAGGAAAAAGGACCTGAAAGCCGCAATGCCTTCAGGCGGTTGGAGGAAACCAAGCCCCGAAAGAAGCGGCTCAAGGTCATCCTTCCCATCATCGCCCTTTTGCTCGCCTCCTACCCTATCATATCCCTGTTAGGCTCCCCTCATGTGAAATCGGCGAACTCCGGTGCCAAAGCCGCCGCCGAGCAGCTATCCCTGAAAGGCATGGACAACCGGGACGCTTTCCGTCTGGCCGATGAAGCATATCCGAACGCGCTGGCGCAGGATGGAAGCTACAGTTCCCTCCTGCCGCAAGGGGGCAAGGTAGTCTACGCCATAAACGAGGACGTTCAGCGCAGGGTGGAGAAGGTGTTGAGCGACTACAAGGTCCCCTACGGGCTGTTCGTCGCGATCGAGCCCAAGACAGGGCGCATCCTCGCCACGGTCTCCCATTCAACGGCGCAGCCCGGCTGGGAGAAGGGGGCGAACTACAACCTCTACCCGATGGCCTCGCTCTTCAAGATCGTGACCGCAACGGCGGCGCTGGAAGAGAAAAAGGTCTCCGCCGGCACCCCGTTCGCCTTCAACGGCCGCCTCACCTCGGAGAACCCGAAATACTGGAGGGTGAGACCCGGGCGCGGCAATCAGGAGATGTCGCTTGCCAACGCCATGGGAAAGTCGGTGAATCCCGTCTACGGCAGGCTGGCGGGCGAGGTTGTGGGGCGCGACCCTCTGCTTTTTTACGCCGCGAGGTACGGCTTCAACCAGAACATCTTGCCCGCGCCGATCACCCCGAGCACGGCACCGTCTCCCGACACCGTCGACGAGCTCATGTTGATGGGGGCGGGCCTGAACCGCGAGGTGAAAGGATCTCCTTTCCACGCGGCCGCCATGATGGCCGCGATAGCCAACGGCGGCGTCATGATGGCCCCGTCCCTGGCCCAGGAGATCCGGGACGACAAGGGGAGCGTGATCTTTACCCAGACGCCACGACCGCTTCGCACCGTAATGACCCCGGAAACAGCGGCATCACTGGCCGAGATGCTCGCCACTACCGTGAAAACCGGCACTTCGCGTAAGGCGTTTCATGACAAGAGAGGGAGAAGGATGCTCGCCTCGGTGAGCATAGCGGCTAAGACCGGCTCCATAAACGGCACCGATCCCGCCGGCCATTACAGTTGGTTTGCCGCCTATGCGCCGATGGAAGACCCGCAGATCGCCATCGCCGCCCTGGTGATAAACGCGGACAAGTGGCACATCAAGGCTACCTCGGTTGGCGAGCAGGCCCTGGAGGCCTTCTTTAGGTAGGAATTGATATGGACTGTTCCGGATGCGGGACCTGCTGCGTCGCACCAGACATCAGCACGCTGGGGAAAAAGACGGGCGAGAGATGCCGGCACCTCTCCGATTCCCTCAGATGCGGCATTTATACGGAGCGCCCCGCGGTGTGCCGGGGTTATCGGCCGGACGGGATCTGCAAGATCGTCGCGGCGCCGACACTCGACGAGAGGGTGGTCCGCTACCTGAAGCTCTTCGGGGTGGAATCGCCTTAGTCGAATCGCTCCAGGGTAATCTCTCCATCCAGCCACTGCGCGTAGGAAAACTGCGTGATCCAGTCCCCGAGCGCTATGAAAAGGCGCCCCTGTTCGTTCTTGAAGATCGGCAGGTGATAGTGGCCGGTGATGACCACCTCGCATCCCGAGTCGAACCAGTGCCGCGCGAAGGAGTCGAGGATGACGCGGTAGTCCCAGCGTCCTCTTCTGGAGGCATGCTGTTTGCTGGAGCGCCGGGACAGGGTCAACGCCGCGTGGTCCGCCAACCGGCGAGAGAAAAGCGGTATCAGCGCCTTGACGACAGGGTTGTGCAAGAGGAAGCGGAAGGTCCGATAGCGGTAATCCTCGCGATTGATCTGGTCTCCATGGCAGAGGTAGACCCTTTTGGACCCGATTTCCACCACCGCGCCCGCCTTATGCACCTCCGCCTGCAGTTGCTCCTCGAAGAAGCGGTCCAGGTGGAAATCATGATTTCCCTCGAAGTAGACGATGCGTACTCCACGCCCCCTCACCCCCTTCAGGCAGTCGATAATTTCCCGGTAATGGCTGTAAACGGGGTTCGGGTTACCGATCCAGAATTCGAACAAGTCGCCGAGCAGGAACAGGGTGTCCGTATCGGGGGGAAGCGTTTCCAGGAAACGGATCAAGGTCCGGTAATTGGCGTCTTCCGGGCTTCTCAAGTGGGCATCGGCGATGAATATCTTGCGCATCCGGGCAATATATACAAAAATGAACTCAAGGTAAAGAAAACAGGCGCATCCGGAATCAGGGATGAGGCGAGACTCCGCCAACCTTAACCTTAACCTTAACCTTAACCTTAACCTTAACCTTAACCTTAATTTGGCCTCAAAGAGGTGCCGATGCACGCGATGCGCAATCTGGAAATCGTCTGGGAAGACCTGATGGAGGCCTTCGAAAACGACGATACCGAACTTATCTATTTCCTGGACCGGGAGACCGGCGAGGTTTTCTCTGTCCCCGCCGAATATGACGATGACCCGTTTTGGGACGAGGTGGAAACCGAGGACGATCGTTATCTGGAGATCCCCCCCTTTGACTACGGCTATGAGCGCCAGATGGTGCACGCTTTCATACAAGGTATCGAAAACGACGGACTTAAGGCGATGCTGGTGCGGGCCTTTGTCGGAAAGCAGTCGCACGGCAGGTTGAACGAGATTCTCTCCTTCTATCCCGAAGAGATGGAACGGTTCCAGGCGATCCGGGAGGAGCTGATCACCGGCCGGGCCGGGCAGTGGCTGGAAGAGCACGACATCTACCCGCCCGAGCGCGACTTCTAACCCGCAATAAGACATGCCTGCAAACGGTTGACCTGATCCATCCTTTTGCGTAGCATCTGACAGGGTAAGTAACGCCGGTCTTCAGGAACGGGAGAACCGGTTCGACGTCCTTGCGGTGCGAAAGCTTCACGGCAGGCAAATCGGGAAATGCGCAGCGGCGAATCATCATCCGCCCGCACTGCAACATATCCCCGTACCATTACAAAGAGAGTTCGAGATCATGCTGAAGAATAGCCGGCTTGGCACTGTCGCTGAAATCGCCCTGATTGTCCTCATCTCCGCCGCGGCCGGCATCTTCTGGAACCGCACGCAGCTGGCGGACGCATGGCGGGGAGAGCCTGCGCAACGAATAGAAGCAGCGCCACAGGCCGAAGCGTTACCGATGCCGATCGGGCTCGCGCAGGTAAAGGAGATGCACGACGCCGGGCAGGCGGTACTGGTCGATGCGCGCGGCCTCGACAGCTTTATCAAGGAACATATATCCGGCGCCATTCCCCTGCCGGTCGATGAGGCGCGCAACCATCCCGCCTCCCTTCTCCATGCGATGATTCCGGTCGACTCCATCATCATCGCCTACTGCAACGGCTTTTCCTGCCCAGACAGCATGAACCTCGGCAAACTGCTGATCAAGGCAGGTTACAGCTCGGTCTTCACCTTTGAAGGGGGGCTGCCTGAATGGCGTGACGCGGGATATCCCGTGGCGGGGAACGAACGATGAACAGCCTGAAGCGATATCTGCCGGCAGCATTAAGGATCTCTCTGGGCGCCATCTTCATCTACGCTGCGCTTCCCAAAATTGCCGACCCGGCCGCCTTTGCAGGGAGCGTTGCGGGTTACAAGGTACTGCCCTACTTCTGGAACTATCTGGCCGCCGCCGTCCTCCCTTATTTGGAGCTGGTCTGCGGGGTATTACTGGTCTGCGGCTACCGGGTAAAGGCCGCTGCGCTGATCGTTGCGGCCCTGAATGTCGCCTTCATGGCCGCCCTCGTCTCCGCTATCGTGCGCGGACTGGATATCGACTGCGGTTGCTTCCGGCAAGGGGGGCCCAAAACCTCCCCCTGGATCGCGCTGGGAAGGGATGCCGTGTTCCTTGCCATGGCCGGTCTGGTACTTTGGCTCGAGAGGAAACGGGAAAACGGTCTCGTGGCGAGGCGATAGCGCAAGCGGCTTTTACCGAACAGTCCGGAGCTCTCCCCCCTCCATCGCGCCCTCCATTTCCCGGCAACCGATAGCGACCACCCTTCGTCAACCCCTGCTGCTTGCAGTTTGGCGGGAAATGCTGTAGGATGCGCGGGCGTTTCATCAAGCATCAGGGAGATCATTTTGAAAGAGACACTGCTCCTCATATGCGCGTACCTGCTCGGTTCGATACCGACCGGCCTGCTGCTGGCCCGGGCCATGGGCGTCAACATCAGGGAAGCCGGCAGCGGCAATATCGGCGCCACCAACGTCTATCGCACCATGGGGAGAAAAGTCGGCATCCTGACCCTGGTCGGAGACTGCCTGAAGGGTCTCATTCCGGTCTTGGCGGCCAAATGGCTGGGGCTACCCGACATCTGGATCGCCGCCATCGGCTTGTCGGCCTTCCTTGGTCACATCTATACCGTTTTCCTCGGTTTCAAGGGCGGCAAGGGGGTAGCAACCGCCCTCGGCGTGTTCCTCGGCACCTCCCCGCTTTCCGTCCTTTTCGGCCTTGCCGTTTTCGCCCTGGTCCTTTACAAGTGGCGCTACGTCTCCCTCGCCTCCATCAGTGCCGCCGCCCTGATTCCTGTCATGGCCTGGCTCGTTGGCGGCGGCCCGGAATTGATCCTCATGTCGCTCGCCATCGCCGCGGTGGTCATCTTCAGGCATCAAGAGAACATCTCCAGACTCAGGGCCGGCACTGAAAGCCGGTTCAAGGCATGACGCCCATTCTTACCCGCAGCCTCCTCCTCGTCAATTTCCTCCCCCTCTAAGCCGAACAGCCCAGAACTACCAGCCTAACCGGCAAAAAGTACATCGACTATCGCCTCATCGCTCCCTGCCCATCCGGAAGCGGGATGGGTGATATGCACCGAGGCACCAGACGATCGCCACGGAACCCGCTATATCCCCGGCAGCCCCTCTCCGCAAACACCTGAAATCACTGCACCTTTCCGAACGGCGCATTCTCGGTACAGCTTTTGCTGTTACTTCCGGGTGCCGCACGCTGGACCACAATAGCGATTTATGAGGAGATAGAATGTCCCTTCGGAAACATGCCATTGCCCGGGCAATCATCGCCGTCCTCCTGCTCCTCACCCTGCCCGCTTGCAACTCCGAAACGGGAACGGCGCATCAGCAGGCTCCATTCCTGGAACAGCAGGGCCTCGCGACCGATACCATCCAAAGGGTAAACGGGGTAGCGATCACAAGGGGGGATCTGAACCGGGCGATTAAGGCAATACTGGTTCGAGAGCAGGCGCCTAAGCTGCCAACGCCCGAAATCGTTCAACAGGCGCATCAGGCTGCCATCAACCATCTTATCTCCACTGAACTCCTGTACCAAGCTGCCGGCCAAAGGGAAATAAAGGATCTGGATAAGCAGGTGGCATATAGGATCAGGCAGTACCGCGCCGAACAGAAGGACGAGGCGGACTTCCAGGAGGCCCTGAAGAAGGGGGGACCATCCTTGCAGGCATTGCGGGAGTCAGCCCGCAGGGAGATCGTCATCAACGACTTCATTGAGAAGCGGTTCGCCTCTAAGGCGACAACTTCCGAAGCAGAAGCAAAACGGTTCTACGACGACAACAGGGGAAAATTCAAGCTGGGCAATACGATAAGGGTGAGCCACATATTGATAGGCTCAAGCCGAGGTTCGAGCGCCGAAGAGAGAAAGCGTGCCAAAGCGGAGTCCGTGACCCTGCTGAAAAGGGTGCGGGAGGGCGAAAATTTCGGGATGCTGGCGAGGCAATATTCCGCCTGCCCAAGCAAGGTGCGGGGAGGGGATCTGGGAGTCCTTGGGCTGGGAGAGATGGATACTTCTTTCGAGAGGGCAGCCATGGCGCTCAAACTGGGGGAAATCAGCGATATCGTGGAGACCCCTCTCGGTCTGCACATCATAAAACTTACGGAAAAGCATGCGCCCCGTACGGAGCCGTATGACCGGGCGAGACCCAGGATACTGCTCCACCTGAAAAGAGAAAAAATCGATAAATTGCTGGCCGAGTACGTTGTGGAACTGCGCGCCAAGGCGAGGATTGAGAAGCTATAAAGGGCCGTAAAGGGAATTCAAAAGGGGCGCCTCCCACCGGAGGCGCCCCTTGCATGATGCTTTATCCAGGTTTTCCTTATGCCGCGTCGCGTGCCAACACCAGCGGGGTCAGGAAGCGTTTCATCTTCTTGAGCGCGCCCTCCTCGATCTGGCGCACCCTCTCCCGGGACAAGGAGAAGTGGTCGGCGATTTCCTGCAGCGTCATAGGATCCTCGGAAGCCACCCGGCGCTCTATCACGAAGCGCTCTTTGTCGTTTAGATGCTCAAGCGCGCTGGCAACACCCTGCTCCAAAACCGAGCTTTCCTGCCGATCGGCCAGGAGTTCCTCCTGGTTCCGGCGCAGATCCGGCAGGCTCTCCAGAAAGGTTCCGCCTTCCCCCTCGAACATCTCGACGTCGAGCGAGAGTTCACCACGCAGACGCTGCTCCATCTCCTGCGCCTCGGTGTCCTTCACGTCCAGCGAAAGCGCCGCCGCGTGCAGGTCCCCCTCCCCGGTCATGTTGACGATTGCCTGCTTTGCCTGGTTCAGCTTGAAGAACAGCTTCCTCTGGGCCTGCGTGGTGCCGATCTTCAAGAGGCTCCATGCGGATATGATGTGGTTCTGGATGTAGGCCCTGATCCACCAGACGGCGTAGGATATGAGCCGCACCCCTTTGGCCGGGTCGAATTTACGCACCGCCATCATCAGGCCGATGTTCCCTTCCTGGATCAGGTCAAGCATCTTCATGCCGTAGGAGCGGTACTCGCCGGCGACCTTCACCACGAAGCGCAGGTTCGCGGTAATCAGCGCGTGCGCCGCCTGCAGATCCCCCTCGTCACGGAACCGGTATGCCAGATCCAGTTCCTCCTCCGCCGAAAGCAGCGGAAAGCGGTTTATCTCGGAGAGGTACAAGGTAAGGCTGTCTACGGGTACCGGCATGGTATATGTCATGTTGGTTTCTCCCCTGTGAGTGCCTGTTTCGCCCTGAGCTCGTTAGCACTCTACACCTGCGAGCGCTAACAATATAACAAGCCGTCCGGGAAAAATCAATACCGCAGCCGGAAATATCTTGCCAGGATCGGGCGCTTGGCGTGCCGGGGTTAAATTGCTTGCCCCCCAGTGGTGAATGTGGTAAACGAAAAGATCGAAAAAAGCGACGCCTGGCGCCGAAAACCGGAGGTTAAGCCACATGGAAATAAGGATCGTACCCTTAGGCGATGAGGAGAAAAAAGCCAAGTTCACCGACGAATCTCAGCTTGGCTTCGGCAAGATCTTTACCGACCGGATGCTGCTGGTCGAGTGGAAGTTGGGCCAGGGATGGGTGGACGGCCGCATCAAGAAGAACGAGCCATTCCTGCTCGACCCCGCCGCGCTCGTGTTGCACTACGCACAGGAGATTTTCGAGGGGCTCAAGGCGTACAAATGGCAGGACGGCAGCATCGCGCTGTTTCGTCCCGAGATGAACGCCCGCCGTTTCAACCACTCCGCCGAAAGGCTCTGCATGCCCGAGATCCCCGAGGAACTCTTCCTCCAGGGAATCGAGCAGCTCGTAGCCCTTGAGCGCGACTGGGTGCCGGGCGCCGAGGGGACCTCCTTATATATAAGGCCGACCATGATAGCGGTCGAGCCGGTAGTAGGCATCAAGCCTTCCGATCACTACTACTTTTACGTGATACTCTCCCCGGTGGGCGCCTACTACCCGCAGGGGTTCAAGCCGGTCCGCATCATGGTGGAGGACTACTACGTTCGCGCCACCCCCGGAGGCACCGGCGAAGCTAAAACCGGCGGGAACTACGCGAGCTCTCTCAAAGCTGGACTCGAGGCGAAAAAGAAGGGTTTCGACCAGGTACTCTGGCTGGATGGCGTTCACAAGCGCTACATCGAGGAAGTGGGCGCAATGAACATGTTCTTCGCCTACGGCGACACCATCGTCACGGCGCCGCTTGAAGGGACCATCCTGCACGGCGTGACGCGCGACTCCGTGTTGACGCTGGTCCGCTCCATGGGGCTCAAGATCGAGGAGAGGCGCATCGACGTAAACGACCTGATGAACGACCTGCGCACCGGGAAGATCACCGAGGCCTTCGGCAGCGGCACCGCGGCGGTCATCACGCCGGTAGGCGCGCTGAGCTACGCGGGCGATTGCCTGGAGGTGAACGGCTGTGAGGTCGGCAAGCATACCAGGGCGCTCTACGACACGCTGACCGGGATCCAGACCGGCAAGATTGCCGACACCTTTGGCTGGATTAAAAAGATACGGTAAGCGCGCGGCAGCCGCGCCGGGAAATTGCCCCGCGCGGCTGCCGCACCACCAAAAAGCCCAATGAAGCACCCCTCCGCAACAAACCGCCTCTGCCTCTCACCCCAGCCCCTTCCATCCACAGCGCCTTTGCGTCCACAGTCTTGCGCCCAAAAGAGATAAAAGCGTCCCCAACCTTGACATCCCACCCCCTGCTACCTATCATTCGCAATGACCCGGGGGAGGGAAAGCCATGATAAGACCCGAAAAGATGACAGTGAAGACCCAAGAGGCGCTGGTCACGGCACAAGAAAAAGCCGTCACCATGTCGGCCGGAAGCATAGAAGCAGAGCACCTGCTGCTCGCCCTGCTGGATCAGGAAGGGGGCTTCGTGCCGGATCTGCTGAAAAAAATCGGCGCTCCCCTGGCGAGGTTGCGCGAGAGCGTGGAGGAGGCGCTGAAAAGGCTTCCCAAGGTGACCGGAGGCGCGCAGGTTTCGCTTTCCGCCATGCTGAACCGCGTTCTCGATCAGGCCCAAAAAGAGGCGGACGCCATGCACGACGCGTTCGTTTCGACGGAGCACCTGCTCCTGGCGCTGGCCGGGACCAGGGACGCCGTCAGCGCCAAGCTGCTCAGCCAAAGCGGCGTCACGCGAGACGGCATTTTGTCCGCGCTGAAGGCGCTTCGCGGCGGCGAGGCGGTCTCCGAGCAGGACCCGGAGCAGAAGTACCAGGCGCTGGCCAAATACTGCCGCGACCTCACCGATCTCGCCCGTCAGGGAAAGCTTGACCCGGTGATCGGCCGGGACGACGAGATCCGGCGGGTGCTCCAGGTGCTGTCGCGCCGCACCAAGAACAACCCGGTGCTGATCGGGGAGCCCGGGGTAGGCAAGACTGCAATCGTCGAGGGACTGGCGCAACGCATCGTGTCGGGCGACATTCCCGAGACGCTGAAGGACAAGGTGGTGCTGGCCCTCGACATGGGGGCGCTCATCGCCGGCGCCAAATACCGGGGCGAGTTCGAGGAGCGCCTGAAGGTCGTCATCAAGGAGGTTTCCCGCTCCGAGGGTAAGATCATCCTCTTCATAGACGAGATGCATACCCTGGTGGGAGCCGGCGCAGCCGAAGGGGCGATGGACGCCTCCAACATGCTGAAGCCGGCGCTGGCGCGCGGGGAGTTGCACTGCATCGGCGCCACCACGCTATCGGAGTACAGAAAGCACATCGAGAAGGATGCGGCGCTTGAGCGGCGCTTCCAGCAGGTTTATGCAGGCGAGCCGAGCGTCGAGGAGACCATCTCCATCCTGCGCGGGCTGAAGGAGCGCTACGAGGTATTTCACGGCACGAGGATCAAGGACAGCGCGATCATCGCCGCCGCCACCCTTTCGGACCGCTACATCACCGATCGTTTCCTCCCGGACAAGGCGATCGACCTGATCGACGAGGCGGCCTCGCGTCTCAGGATCGAGATCGACTCCATGCCTTCCGAGATCGACGAGGTCGAGCGGCGCATCGTGCAGCTGGAAATCGAAAAGCAGGCCTTGATGCGCGAGCAGGACCCCCAGGCTGCGGCGAGGCTGAAAAAGCTCACCGACGAGCTTGAATCCCACAAGGCGCAGTCGGCAACGCTAAAGGCGCACTGGCATCGGGAAAAATCGATCATCAAGGATCTGCGGCAGCTGAAGGAGACCCTGGAGCAGAAGAAGGAAGACGCCAAACGCTTCGAGCGCGAGGGGAACCTGAGCCGCACGGCTGAACTGCGCTACGGGGAGATTCCCGCTATAGAAAAGGATATGGAGGAGAAAAGACTTACCCTGGAGGCGATCCAGAAGGAAGGAAAGATGCTCCCCGAAGAGGTGGACGCCGAAATGGTGGCCGAAGTGGTCGCAAAATGGACCGGCATCCCGGTGAACCGGATGCTGGAGACGGAATCGGAGAAACTGGTCCGGATGGAGGAGCGGCTGAGAAGCCGCGTGGTCGGCCAGGACGAGGCACTTACCCTGGTGGCGAATGCGGTCAGGCGCGCCAGGAGCGGCCTGTCGGACCCAAACCGCCCCATCGGCTCCTTTATTTTCCTGGGCCCCACCGGCGTCGGGAAAACCGAGACCGCGCGGGCTCTGGCTTCCTTTCTCTTCGACGACGATCAGGCGATCGTTCGAATCGACATGAGCGAATATCAGGAAAAGCACACGGTGGCCCGCCTGATCGGGGCGCCTCCCGGCTATGTGGGGTACGAGGAGGGGGGACAACTCACAGAGGCGGTACGGCGCCGCCCCTATTGCATCGTGCTTTTTGACGAGATAGAAAAGGCCCATCCCGAGGTATTCAACGTCTTCCTGCAGATCCTTGACGACGGCAGGCTGACCGACGGCCAGGGAAGGACCATAGACTTCAAGAACGCCGTCATCATCATGACCAGCAATCTCGGCTCGCAGGGGATCCAGCAGTTCGGCGCCACCGATTACGAAAGGATGCAAAAGGAGGTCATGGAGACGCTCAGGGAGAGCTTCAAGCCCGAATTCCTGAACCGTGTGGACGAAGTCGTGATTTACCACGCGCTGCCTTTGGACAGGATCAAGGAGATCGTCGTCATACAGTTGCAATCGCTTACCAGGCGCCTTGAGGAAAAAGGTATCGGACTGGAGGTAACGGAGCAGGCCCGCACTTACCTGGCTAAAGAGGGTTACGATCCGGCCTACGGTGCCCGCCCCCTGAAGCGTGCGTTGCAAAGAAAGATACAGGACCCGCTGGCGCTCATGCTGCTTGAGGGGAAATTCGTGCAGGGGGACCTGGTCCAGGTGGACACGGCGATGTCGGGCGAGACGCTGGTCATCAAAAAGAAGTGACCCGCAAGTTAGCGACGATCAACGGAGTTGTTTTTTATGGTCGAAGCTGGTATGTTACCCGCTGCAATCCTTCGGGCTGCGCCGCCCCGGGCGGTATCCAAGAAGAGGGGAGTTTTCGATGAAGCGTTATTCAACTATTATGTCCGTCCTGTTAACCCTGGCGCTACCCGTTGCAGGAACCTGCGCTGAAGCACCAAAAGCGCCCGAAAAGGCCGACTCATCCGTAGGGGCCAAAAGGGAGAGCGGTCACTCCAAAATGATGGGAGGCGACATGGCGGCGCCCGCCGGCGCCCTGAACCCGACCGGGAAGGTCGTCGAAACCATGAACGGCGGAGGATACACCTACGTCAACCTGGAGAACGAGGGGACAAAGACCTGGGTCGCCTACCCCGCCCTGGAGACCCGCGTCGGGGAAACCCTCTCCTTCAAAAACTGCATGGAAATGGCCAACTTCCCGAGCAAGGCGCTGAACCGCACCTTCGATTCTATCCTGTTCTGCAGTGCTCCCGAGATAGCAGGCGCGGCCAAGGCAGCCC
>Ga0209317_1001411_pt1 | contig 21176 bp, 21 predicted proteins | sample RifGroB2_FD_183994 | JGI IMG/M metagenome (GOLD analysis project Ga0209317, IMG submission 183994) | Soil microbial communities from Rifle, Colorado, USA - Groundwater B2 (SPAdes) (version 2) | ecosystem: Environmental > Terrestrial > Soil > Unclassified | place: Rifle, Colorado | collected...
TTTCCCGCTCTTGCCAAATCGCTGCAGGATTTCCTGTGACGGCATCCACGACTCAAGACGGCGGTTAAGGCCAAGGATGCAACTGTGGCCTGAGTAAGGGTAGCGTCGGAGACTGTCCAGAGATCGGCCTCGGGATAACTAAAAGTAATGACTAATAGAAACTAAATCCGATGACTACTATAAACTGTAAGTATGTGTAAATACAATTGACTGTCTATCTCAGCCCACCCCAAACCTCTTTTCCGCAAGAATTGAAACCGCAGCGATCAACATCTAAATATGATGCCTAACCGGCAAACCTATCATGAACGGGATTAACCCTGGCGGACCGTATGCAGTTACCTCAGGAGATGTCGATGACCGAAAAGGCATTTCGATGCCAATGATTTGTGTTCTGAACCAATTAAAACTTTGCATCCACAATAGTCCTTACGGCTTTCATTAGTATAATACCACATGCCATCCCTTCCTTCCCGCATCTATTGGAGGCCTGCAGAGAGGCAGAGGGGTTGCTGACCCTGCGTGCACCTTCCTTGCGGGTAAACATTTTCAAAGCCCCCTACCCCCTACGCTCTCACGCACTCGACAGGTGGAAAATTCTACACATATAATAATTAATGTGTTATATCAATCAATGTGATGCGGGCCGTTTTTCAAGGATTTAAAAGAGGCCATCGTCTTATTCCCAACCACGCATTCTGGGTGAATAATGAAAAGTAGTCGCGCCATTGGCATAATCATTCTGACCCTATTATTGGTTTCGATGGCATTGACATCGTTAGCGCTGCCAAACCTAATTCCTCAAAAAGTACCATCTTCTGCTACAAATAAACAAGTTTTTTCCTCGCTACTTATACAACCGGGCTTCGTAAGAGATATATTAATTGGAGCAATTGGCAGTCTTGTAGCTGTTTTTGTACAAATAATAGCAAAAAAATTTGTTAGTTACTTACGCCTTCGGGCAATATCATCTTTCTGGGTAATAAAAAGTCAGGCAGTTACAATAATTCATCCAATCCACCACGACAAAATAGGACAACCTATTTCTGAAGACCTTGCCAGAATGGAAATTGTAGTAGCAATAAATGAGCTAGCAGGTTTTTTCAACAGGTATAATATTAGGTATTCGATACAATCTGATAGCAAAAATATTCCTGACAATACGGATATAGTATTACTGTCTAGTCCAAAAGGTAACCGACAGTCAAAATACATGTATGATAGACTAACGTTACCATTTTTACTTGTTCAAAATAATGATTCTTTCTTTTTCCGCAACAAGTCTACTTCTATTGACTATGAAAGCCCTGTCGATCGTGCCGCTGAAAAAGTAGACATAGGCCTTGTCGCACGAATATCAGATAAAACCTCTAACAGAAATATATTTTTGTTGTGGGGGGTCCATCTTGTGGGCACTGTGTCAACTGCGAGATTCGTGACTTCACCGGATAAGCTCAGAACCATAAATAAGCTTTCAAAGGACAAAGACATAGCCTTGCTTGTGCAAGCACCATATAATACTGGACTTGACATAGGAGCACCAACACTTATAGCAGAGTTCCAGTAATCACAAGGAGGGGTTATGAAGTTTACGATCCAACCCGATCCCAATAAAGTTGCTGAATATGTGGGATATTTGCAAAATTGCAAAAGTGAGGCAGAATTGACAGAGCTTATTTCTGCTAATCCCCATGTCACGACATATTACGTCAGCCTCAGCCCCGCATTCAGACTCAAAACTAAGAATAGTTTAGAGCACTACAACAATTCTATATATTTTGTTTCAAAGTCTGAGTTGCTTACAAGATTAAGCCAGGATAAAAAAATTCCAAGGTGGCTTCAATACGAAGAAAATTTAAAAGAAATTGAGGCAGGTAGTTATCGCGACATCCACCCTGTTACAGCTGAGTTTATCACTACGCTCCACTGTAATTACAGATGTGAACAATGTTCATATTCTGAGCCGAAAAAAATGTATAATCTATGGACTGACACAAATACGAATATGTTTCCTGGTGACGTAACTATTAATGACACTCATATGAGTGAAAGTACGATGATAACCGCAGTTGATAATTTGGTAAAAGGAGGGGTTCGAAATATATTATTTACAGGCGGTGGAGAGCCGTTCACAAATCCTAAAGTCACGATAAACGGCATGCGTTATGCGAAGAAGAATGGCCTGCGAGTAGGATTGTACACTAATGGGTCTCTCCTTAATGACAAACTTGTGTCAGATATACTCGAAATATCACCATTGTTCATCAGAATAAGCATTTACGGAAGCAACAAAGAAACTTTTTCTAAATATACTAATCAAGAGCAAGAAATCTTTGATCGAGTAATCACAAATTTAAAATTATTAGCGTCGACCAAACACAGCACCAGCTCTGATACAATATTGGGGCTTTCTTTCTTAGTACATCCCATCACCATGGAAAAACTAGAGACCTTCCCCGAAATTTTTGCCACGAGATTTACAAAGGAAGAGCGCGGGGCTATCAATTTTTGTCGCTTCACTCCATCTGTTGATTATTTTGGAGGCCAACAACAATCCGAAGCTGAAATCAGGTCTGCTTTTGCTATTATAGAAGATATAATTGTCCCGGCACTTAATGCATATAACATTGAAGCTAAGCCCTACTATCACAGATTAAATGACCTCCACCTATGCAAACAATATCATAAGTGTAGAGCATCCGGCTGGTATGCCGAGGTTGCTCCGAATGCCGACTTGTATTTATGCTGCGAGAAACTTTTTCTACCCTCGTATAAAATAGGTAATCTAAAAGAAAAATCAATAAAGGATATATATAGAAGTCAAAGAAGAAGTTCGATCATTGGATCGGTGAATAGGTCCTGCTGTAAAGAATGCCCGCCTCTATGTAAACCGCATGAGTTGAATAAACTTTTCTACAAGATAGAAGAGCTAAAAGAAACAAGGAATTTGCACCTTTTTACAAAGTGGAAGAATGATTTAATCGGCAATGGTGATGAGATGTCATATTTTGCAGGAAAACTAAATGACTTCGAAAGCTAATAGGGAGGCTCACCCATGAATACCGATCTCGAAGCTATTTTTCACGTTATGGACGTTCAAAGGCACGCAAAAGGATTTTTGTCTATTTCTGAGACGATGGCATTGTCTGAAAAGGGAAATGTTTTGCTGGACCCGTTCTCTATCCTAATCAGCAAGGCGGTTACTATTGGTTCTGGAAATCTTTTTTATCCTGGTGTAGTAATAGAAGCCCAATCTGGATGTAAATTAGAAATTGGCGATGAAAATACTTTTTACTCTCAATCAAATTTTTTAGCTGGTCCTGGGCGTTTAACAATAGGCAACAGGAACCAATTTGGCGAAGGTGGAGTAAGCATTAAATCTAACGGTAACGATACCAATATCGTCATTGGCAATCATGGTAGATTTGTCAATGGTGTACAGGTATTTGGAAATACCATTCTTGGCGATGGTTCTCAATTGATTGGTGGCCAACTCACTATACAAGACTGCCAATTAGAGGGTGGTGAGAGTTATTCATTCAATGACCCTGATTACAGAGGAGCAGTGATTAAGGGTTTTGGCGTCGCAAGAAATCTGGTAATTGGAAAGGGCAAGGTTTTAAACGGACAGGGAGCATTTAACCAACAAAATGTTCAGGATCAATCCTTTTACCATCCAAAGAAGGAGAAGTAACCATGCCAAGTGGTGTAAAAGTGGGGCTTGGGCTTATCGGAATTGGACGGGAGTGGGGGCAAGTGAACACGGAAGTACCCACCGCTGAACATGTGATGGACCTTCTAATGGCTGCAGTGTCGAAGGGTATAGATTTTTTCGATACCGCGCCAGCATACGGTCTAAGTGAAGAAAGACTTGGTAATTTTCTCAGAAGCCTATCTCCTTCTGAAACTAAAGGGTTAACTATTTGCACCAAGTTTGGAGAGCATTGGGATTTTCACAAAGAATGTTCTTTTGTCGACCACTCCTTCAAGACCTTGTGTAATAGCATTGACCAAAGTCTAAGGCGATTGGGTAAAATCGACATATTACAAGTTCACAAAGCAAACAAAGATGTGCTTACAAGCAAAGATTTGTTTAAGGCAATTGATTATGCTTCCAGAAAAGGCATAAATGCCTTTGGAGCTAGTGTTAGTGATGTTGAATCTGGGGTTATTGCGTCTAACTCGTCTACCTTTTCATGGATTCAGTTACCTTACAACTCTTGTAACTCTACTATGAAACCTGTAATCGACTCATGCAATAATAACCACAAGTATGTTATCATCAACAGGCCTTTAAATATGGGGAAGTTGCTTTTTAACAGCGCCAGCGGAGACAAGGTATCAACCATGACTGAGTGCTTCAATTTTATTGTGAATGCTAAATTCCAAGGCGTCATCCTGACTGGCACGAAATCTATAAAGCACCTTAAGGAAAATATGGTTGCCTACCTTGCTTCTTGTGGATCACCTAATGCGGTGGTGAGAGACTAAGAGATAAAATCAAAATTATTTTTCGGTGCGTATTCCGATCGATGCCGACCGGCGTTCCGGAGCATGCCGACCATTTATTTGATGTAGTCATGAGGTAACTCAACGATTAATTGATCCGACCTGCAAGGTCGGTTCAATTAATCGTTATATCGCCTGGGAATGATGACGGTGTTCCCCTCTGTGAAAGTCTCCTCGGTAGCTGAGCATCCTGGCCTCAACCTCACGTGCTAGCCGCTGGGATCTCGTTTAGGCATTACGCAGAGACAAGCATTGACTTTAAAATATCAGAGTATGATCGTGCACGAATGGCTCTTAAAGCTCGGCCGGTGTTTGGGTTATGGCAGAGGTAACTCAACCATTCGCCACTATCTTCCTTGAGATCTTCCAGAAATGCACTAGATGTTAAGGATTTACATTCTGATTCAGATTCTCTTAACAATAACAGTAAACTATCTTTAGCTATCTTGGTGTATTCCTTAATAAGCAATGCACACTTATCATCGTGTGATTTTCCTTCAACAGCTTTATCTATGTCACGACGTTGAAATTTAACTTCCGGGTCGTCCTCCTTTACGATAAAAATTTCTACAAAATAGTCACACGCCTGTCTATATCCAAGGCTTACCAAGAACAAATAATGTTTCAGCCCGTACTCTCCTGTGTAAATAATAACTCTATCATCTACTTCCATGCCTTGTAACCTCCTTGTTGTTGAGATGAAATGGATGATACAAAATCCGTAATGTGTTCTGAATGTGAACCGGATTCCAATTATATCCCACCTAACTCGGCGCCTGACTGCCCCACCCTTCCGTGCATCCAGTTTCGAAGAAATTTAGAAGCGTATCCCCATTTCAGCTAGAAACCTTGAAGGCGCTTTCCTCCATCCAAAAACGCTGTCCGATAAAGTCAGCGTCAATCTTTCCATAGACCGGGTGATAGCAACGAAGCAGTTACGTCTTTCCTCCTGCATCTCTAGCGAGTCTGGACCTTTTTTCACGGCTGCCCAACTTGGCATTTGATCCTCTACCAACCCCATTAGATATACGTGGCCAAATTCCAGTCCCTTAGATGCATGAATTGTGAAACATGGCACAGCACCAGGTTGCTTGGGAGGTGTTTTTGAAGTCAAATCAATCTCGTGAAGGAATTGATGAAGGCTGATTTCTTCACCCTGGAACTTCTTAGTAATCTCCGAAACAAGCTGATTCCAAACGTCGCATTCTTCTTCGAACTCGTTGAAGGCGCTTTCGTCAATTTGTGACTGATTTTGTCGATCGCTAGCCCAACGAAGCAAGTTAGCTGAAAAAGAACGAAAATTGAGAGAATTAAGAAGAGGCTTGATTCCTGTCGTCAGTAGATCCTGCGTATCTGGTTCAATCTCCTGGCGACGACTTACCTCTTCAAGCCATGCCCTAAGGAAGTCCAAGCCGTCAGCGGAGGCGCGGGAGAGCACGCTCGGCATCTCTATGCGGAGACCTTCGAGCTCATAGAAAGATTTGCAAAGTCTTGCAACAGATTGCTTATCCTCCTGTGAGTTCGCAAGACGCAATATCGCGTGAAGCATTCGTAAAGGTGCACTTTTGAATTCATCCTTCCTGGCCGCAAAATAAACTGGAATCCCTACCTCCGTAAGTTTCATTCCGACCAGGTCCAGCAGCTTCTTTGTCCGTGCTAAGACGGCACTTGAGCCGCGGTCTTGCGGCGATTTCTGCGCTATATCCTTTGCGATCCATTCCGCTTCGTGCTCGACGGTATCGAATTTAAAAGTTTGGAGGACCTGATCATCTGTGACTTTCTTAACGGCCGACAGAGGTTGTTTCCCGGCAGAGCGATTGAGGTTTCGCGAGATGAGTGAATTTGCAAGCTCAATGACAACTGGAGGGCAGCGGTAGTTCTCCGGAAGTTGCAACTCGAAAACTGCAAAATCATCTCTCAGAGCCTGCAGTCGTTTCGGACTGGCTCCGTTCCACTGGTAAATAATCTGATCATCGTCAGCAACGACAAATAGTGTTGAAGGATCAGGTTTTGCCAGAAGAGAGAGGATCTCATATTGGGAAATATTTGTATCCTGGAACTCGTCGATTAGGAGGTGTTTGTACACCTTCCGTATGTGCTTCACCAGAACTGGGTACGTTTTCAGCAGAACCAAGGTTTCTGCAATGAGACTGGGGAAGTCTAGAGAGTTGGTTTTACGCAAAGCATCTTTATAGGACGAGTATACCCTGGCGAGCGGCGTTGCCGACTCAACATTCGACCTTCTCAGCACATCTTCAGCATTGTCTGCTGACACGCAGCCCTCTAACAGCCTCGTGATCACTGGAAGAAGCTGAGACGCCTTAAAATGTTGAGGAACCGAATATGACAGATCTCTCTTCATTTCACTCAGGACGTCATCAAGCACGGCTTCCCGATCCATATCCGCAGAAAGGATCTGAAAGTCTGGGCGAAAGCTAAGATGGTTACCGTGCTGCTGAAGAAGCTCAACTGCATAAGAGTGAAAGGTGGTAAGACGCACCCGGCTAAGAGCATTAGGAACCAAGTCCTCAACTCGGCTTCTCATTTCTGCGGCAGCCTTGTTTGTGAAGGTTAATGCCAGGATACGAAAATGCTGATCCTCGGTTTCCTTCAAAATCCTTGCAATTCGGTATGTTAATACTGAGGTTTTGCCTGAACCAGGGCCAGCCAATACCAATAAAGGGCCTTGATTCCAGAGGACAGCCTGTTTCTGATTTTCGTTAAGCGATGACATATCTAACATTTTAGCCTCCGGCCAATTGAGCAACACGGGCTAGTACTCCGCGGATAGACGGCGGGACTGATCCCGATCCGCGTCTCTTGATTTCTGCAAATAGTTCTTGCGCAAAAGCAGGCTTCCCTCCTGCAGTTATGATTGCCGTTTTTATGAGTGATTTTACCTCATTCGGTACGTTCCCCGCTGCAGTTGCTTTGATATTAGCCTGAACAGGAGTTGGCACTAAGTTAGTAATGAAAGTATCAAACCCACCATACCAAAATTCGTGTTCGAGATCTACCGCAGCAAGATTATATGCTCGATCTCCAAGAACTTCGCTTGGCTCAAGATATTTTTGTGCACGATTTGTATAATCCGCTCCTGCAGCATCGCCATCTGCTAACATGAACCACTGTATGCCCAATGCCTTCGCAAATTTTATGAAAGGCTCACCCTTATTGGTGACTTGACTGATCTCAAGAACTGAGAAACTAGTTTCATCTTGCGAGTATCCTAAAGCTTCTGCCACAAGAGGTATTATATGAAAATCGGATTCCCCTTCAACCAGCAGCCAGCAGCGGGAGAACAAATATGCCCCTCTTGTAAGTCTGATATTGTAATCAATAGCTTGTGTCTCTCTTGGGGAAAGCAGGCCCGGCAGCACCATACCGACCTTTGTTTCGTTATTTTTGGAGTAGAGGCGTCGAAGGGATAGAATCGGGACTCTTGAGACAAGATCACCGGAATGGCTAGTTACCAATATCTGGCCTGCCAACTGGTTCAAGAACTGTCCGAGAGAACGTATTGCTGAGGGGTGCAGATGAGCTTCAGGCTCCTCAAGAGCAAGAATTGCTGTGGAGTCAGGGTCATAAACCTCGGCGAGATTGGCCTCAGTAAAGGCTTGAAACAGAAGAAGAACAGCAAGGCCTTGCGTCCCTTCGCCGTGCTTATGCAATGGTAATTTTGCCCCTAATGGGGACCTAAGGTGTACTTGGATTTTGCCAACCATGTCTAAAATACGCGTGGGAAGAGCCTCCAATATAACTGGGTCAGTTACATCGAGCGGGACCAGTTTTTTTGCGTTTGCAATTTGTTGAGTAACTTGTGTCAGGCCCGGGCTGGCTGCGATGACGGTCTTGTTGATTTCTTGAAGGGTTAGTTCTAACGGTTTACGATCTGCTTCTGGGATTTGAATGGACTTGAGAAAGCTTTTCCAGAACTGTCCACGATCGCCGAATTCCTGTGAGGCATCCCGTAAGGCAGAAAGGTAAAATAGGGGAACAAAACGTTGCAACAAATTGATAGGTGAGGCACTTTTAAGTACCAGTTCTGCCTTGTGCGAGTTAAGGAAGGCCCATCTGGTCTCGAAGATCTCCGTGACTGTGTTGAAACTCCCCTCTATTAAAAGCCAAATATGACCGAGACCGCTGGTCATATCCGGTTGGATAACCTCATTCAGTTGTTGATTGATAGGTTCAGACCATTCATCAATTGTTGATTCAGCGAAATGTAGCGTGACCCTCACAGGTGATGCACCATGAGGGGTTGCTGTGCTGTTCGGAAGATGGAAGTCATATTCTGCGAACTGTCCCCCGCGTCGTGAGCCAAGACCACGAGTCAATGCAAGCTTCAATGCCTCAAGAACCGATGATTTACCAGAATTGTTCTCACCGATGAGGACCGTAAGATTGTCAAGGGGAAGAGTTATCCCGCGTATACCGCGGAAGTTTTCGATCGCAATTTCAACTAGCTTCATTTACCTGTTCCCTCGAGTTTAGTTTAGTAAAGTGTTATAGGTCACGGGAATGCCTACCCTACTGTTGAGCTATTGCCCGTTGTTTTTTTGAGATTGGCGCGGGACCATCCAGCCATGAAGGCTGGCTTCCTGGAAATTGTCACACGTACCCGTCATCTTCCTAAATTTAATCTCTAATCTTGCATGGAAACTGTCCTAGGTTAGGAAGGTACGCACATGATGGGCTGGGCGGGTCGTTAGAGCTTGTGGTGTCCAATACGCCCCCCCTCCCCCATCCACCTGGGGCACCATCATCGATCTACATCATTTAGATCGCTTTCCGTGACCGGGGTGACCGCCTTGTATTGCAGGGCTCCGAACGTTTGTTCCAGCTTCTTCCAGTCGAGGTAAGCTATCTTTGTATGGCGATTTCTTGTCATTTTGTCTACAAAAATCAGGATATCTATCGGCAATTTCTTTATGAAACTGGATCAGGCTTTCGGCCATTCGAGTATGGTCAGCTTTTACATCTTTAATTTCTTCTTTTAATCTTATGACCTGTGCCTTATACATGCTCAATTGATCATTGACGCGTTCAAGCTCAATTGAATTTTCAATAAGGCTACGCGCAACTTTAGGTAGTAATTCAATTCTTAAGAGAGTTTTCCCATTTTTGTTTTCATATTCGTTCACAGCGGAATACGTAACATCGGTCAGAAACCTACACCCCTTTGGCAGTTTTCTTTCCTTATTCTCGAACTTATTCCGAGGATATCGTTTAATTAACTTCACGGTCGTGAACCTCCTTTTGGAGCATCGTTTTCGCAGCATCTCCACCAACTTGTTGATAAGCTAGCATTGTGATCAAACATAGGCGGGCCCATCCCACCCCTCACTCGGGCGCAAACCGCCAGCACTGGCCGTCACCTCAATGAATAATAAGCAGAGAGATTTTCAATCAATACCATCATAGTATTTATAGCTCTCGTTCCATCTTTAAAATGCTGATATGTTGGGAAGAGAAGTCGCCCATGCATTACAGCGTTCCTCAGTTTAGTGAAGCTGTAGAGTTTGTCATAGCCAGTGTTGGAGTGACTCTCACCTGCTGTTTCGCTCAAAAAGTTCCGCCACGGCTCATGCTTTCTCAAGGCATCATGAACGTTGTGAAAGTCAAGTTCATCCACGAACCGGTTTCCCCCTAATTCCTCCTGTGCTAATTCAACAGGACCAGGGAACCGGGTGTTGACAAGTGAATAAGCTTTCCTTCCCCGCTCGCCTCGCCGGGCACAATATCCACATATCAACACCCGGTACCATGCAGTAACCGCGAGCAGACGTTTCTTTGCCGCTCGTAGGTGATCGCTGTAGCGATAGTCGGGGCGAGGATCAAGGGTATGCCCTTCCTCAAGGTAGCGGGTGATGATTCGGATGCCGTCCCACAGAAGAGATGCGTCAGTGGGGTCGTGCACGTCGGTTTCAACGGCGGTGGAATCGATGCGCACCTTACGCCCATTCTCTTGCCGAACTTTTGCGCGTACTGCATCAGGCAGATGTGAATCGCTTCCCAACTCTCTTCGGAAATCGGTTTGATGTTCTCCTGAAGAGTCGATGATGACGGATACTGCCCCATTACCAAACGGGCGAAGGTGTCACCGGCAACGCAATAATGTACCAAAAACTGCAATGAAAAATGTACCACCCTGGAGAACGTGGTATCCCTTCTCTCATGTGAAAGGAGGGGGTGCCTATGATTTACTCGGAGGCATTTATGGACATCATTGCGTTGAAAAGAGCCGGGCACAGCATTCGCTTCATCGCCAGGAAGCTCGGCATCCACAGAAAAACTGTTAAGAAGCACCTGGAGGCTAATGCCTTCCCCGCCTATACCCGCTCAGTTCAGAAGCCCTCGGTCCTAGAGCCATTTCACCCGATTATCAAGGGCTTTTTGGATGAGGACGATTACCAAGCCACCTGGATCCTGGAGCGGATCCGGAAGCTTGGCTACGCCGGCAGCTATCGGACGCTCACTGGTTATGTTGCTTCCATCAAGGAGCAGAAGAGCCAGATAGCTTATACTCGGTTTGAGACGGAGCCCGGCCTGCAGGCCCAGGTTGACTGGGGCGACTTCAAGGTCGCCGATGCCAAGGGCAAGACGAGCACTGTCTATGTCTTTGTCATGCTCCTTGGCTTTTCCAGAGCCATGTACGTCGAGTTCGTCGAGCACTGTACTCTGGAGACCTTCATGGACTGCCATATCCGCGCCTTCGGACATCTGGGCGGTGTTCCGGCGGAAGTGCTCTACGACAACATGAAGAACGTCGTGATCGGCAGGGATAAAGGCAAGCCGAGATTCAACGTAGAGTTCTTCCACTTTGCACGCCATTACGGATTCACGCCACGCGTCTGCCCTCCGTACAGCCCTTGGGTGAAGGGGAAAGTCGAGCGGCCGATGAACTACATCCGGGAGAGCTTCTGGCGCGGCTATGCCTACTCTTCCCTCTCGCAGGCCAATCAGGACGTCCTGCACTGGAAATTGGAGGTAGCCGATCAGAGGATCCACGGCACACACAGGCAGCAGGTCATAGCACGATGGGAAGAGGAGGTTCCTCATTTAGGCGAGCTACCGCCGACCGACTACGACACCTCGCTCAAGTTCTACAGGAAGGTGTACAAGGACTGCCTGCTTTCCTTTAATGCCAACAGGTATTACGTGCCTCCCGAGGCTGTCGGGAAGAAGGTCCTCCTGAAGGTTAAGGGAAACCAGCTCCGGATCTACCACGACGACACGCTGCTTAAGCAGTATCAGATCCCGGATCAAAAAGGACAGACCCTCGGCATACCGAAAGCCCCGGTCCGTTTGACGCCGCAGCAGACGCCACGCTACGGTAGGGACAAGGGGAAGGCCACCAGAGGGCTCTCCACCGGCTCTCTTTATCCGGAGGTCTACAAGCGTCCCCTCTCTGAATATGAGCGCTTTGCTGCGGGAGGTGCCTGATGGAACAGCTGACCTACGAGCGCCTTCAGGATAACCTCAAGCGGCTCAAGCTCTTCAAGGCCGTGGAGATCCTTGACTCGGTTGCAGATACCTCCGAGGCAAACGGCGGTTCCTACCTCACCTTCCTCGACCAACTGCTGGAGGAAGAGGTGGCGGCCAAAGATAAAAGGCGCGTCTCCACCGCCATCAAGATTGCAGGGCTGCCGATGGCAAAGACCATCGAGGAATACGACTTCTCATTCCACCCGCATCTGGACAAGAAGTCGGTCATGGAGATCTTTGACATGACCTTTCTGAGCAGGCAGGACAACGTGATCTTCCTCGGCCCGCCGGGAGTTGGCAAGACGCATCTTGCCATCGCGCTAGCAATCAAAGCCTGCTACCACGGCTTCAAGGTCTACTTCACCACCATGCATACGCTGATTGCCAAGTTGAAGGAAAGCCAGTCCAAGGGTAAGGCGTTCCTCAGCTCGAACCTGGTCATCGTTGACGAAGTCGGCTACCTCCCGGTCACCAGCCAGGAGGCTTATCTCTTCTTCCAGTTCGTCTCATACCGCTATGAGAGAAGCTCGACGATCATCACGTCCAACAAGAGCTTCACCGACTGGCAGGAGCTCTTTGGCGATACGGTGATCGCTTCCGCCATCCTCGACCGGTTGCTCCATCATAGCAAGGTGGTGAACATCAAAGGACACAGTTACAGGCTGCAGGGCCATTCCTTCGGCAGGCAGCTCGCCGAAAAAGGAGGTGATTCTCTCTCCGTTGCATCGGACTGATTCGAACCCCTAACCTGACAGGGTGGTACACTTTTCAATTGCCGGAATTGGTACACTTTTACGTTGCCATTGACAGCGAAGGCTCTGAAGGAGTTGGAATCCTCAAGATGAAACGCAAGCTCCTCATACGAAAGGCAGCGAAACTGCTTGAGCACGCAGGAACGAGGTACCTGCTCGGCCGTCATTCCTTCACGCCCCGTTTCATGCCGACGGTTACGGATGAGGTCGTTATATACCAGGTCGAGCATCGGTGGTGTGTCGTCAAGTACCTTGGAGATCTCCTTGAGTTCCTGCCCAATATCGTGACGAGCTGTGACGGAAAACAGGCTCATCTGCCGGGTCTGTTTTTGCCTCATCTGTGCCGCTCCTGTAGTCATTGAATTGAACAAATTCAGCAGGTTGCGGAGCGAATTATAGCACAGCGTGAAATAAAACTTAAGCGCTTTTTGCACCATTTGACAACAAAATCAGCAAGTTATGTTTCCGGATGGAAACTATTTAATTTTAAGAGAGCAATTTATTCAGTTGACAGCGGGGACATAAAATGTCCCGTTGCCTCACACGAGACATTCTTGCCGGTTCCGTAGCTATTTGTCTCATGTCAGGGGCTGACCCCGCTGTTCCTTATTCGGGGTATTCGATTATAAATTCTTAAACTGTTCAAACAGGTCTCTTTGACGTGTAAAATCTGCAACTGGTTTGAAAAAAGCAGTTGATGAATCTTCTTGGATCTCTAGCAATCCAAAAAGTATCTTCACATCTGGTGGCATGTCTTTGAGTCGTTGAGAATAACGAATCGCTTCATCAAGACCTTCAAGGTTTTCAAGTGCAAAAACAATAGTAATATCATCTAGTTTCTTTTCATTCAGTTCGTAGTAGGCACGATAAGCGGTCTCGCGTAAGCGCATTGAGATGTTTCTGGGCTCACGAACAATTTTGACTTCATAACCAATCCTGCGACTATTTTCATTGTCATAAACAATAAAATCGGGGAAGCCAAATTGGTTTTTTTCGATTTGACTTGTTGAATACAGTGAACCAAGCCACTCGAAAACAGCTTGTTCAGCCATAGAAGCAACTTGCTGTATATATTCAAAACTACGTTGAGTTCTTATCAATTTCACTTCTCTTACTTGAGCTATTGACTCTTCGCTGATATCAGCCTGCAAATATTGTTTTGAATATTGTAGAAACTGCTCAGAATTATACATATAAAACCTATCAACCCCTGCTTCACGCGAGATCTCCTCAACGAGTTCAGGTCTTGGGCCGATTTTCTTTTTTCCTTGGGAGTCAACTATCCACCACCAGTCCTCTTTTTCATCATCTGTTAGGAAGACTAAGTGCTTGATGGTTTTTTCTTTTGAATGATTAATAATTTGTTTCCAAAGAATAAGATCGCCAAATTTTCTTTTGTAGACTACTCCGCCATATTGGAATGAATCTGGTTCAGAAGACTTCTCTTTTTTTACATCCTTATATCCAGGAGGCATTCCAATAACGTATCTTGATTCACCTTCCTTGTAGATATCATCCAATATTTTTTGATCAAAGGGTGCTGCTCCAAATTTGCTTGAAAAGATTTGATCAATTTTAGTTCTAATATTATCTTCATCAGAAACATTCTTCTGGGCCTCATCTAGTTTTTCGAGCTTTTCCAAAAAGGTCTTAGTAAGTTGTTCAAAACCTTCTATAAAATCCTCGACTTCTATGGATGAATGTCTTTTTTTGAGCTGTAAGTTGCTGATTTGCGATAAGAGATTTGATTTTGTTTCTTCGATCAGATTTCGAACATCAACAAACCTCTTTTTTTGCTCCGCAATTATGACAAGCCTGTTTCGTTGAAATTCAAGAGCTGCATGATATGGAAGCCAAAGCCTGTCAGCTAACTTCTCCAACGCACCAAGCAATTCTTGACTCGCTTTAGCAGGGTATCTGTACATATTTAAAAGAACATTTGCGTCAAGCACAAAAGTGGCCTTGTCCCATATCTCATTGAATTCATCATCTGATGGTCTGTAAAATCCGATCATTTGGTCTTTCATTAAGGATCTCCACTTTGGTGATTCTTTTTATTTGTTCAACGCCAGGCTGACCGGCGGTTTCAGGGCCGGTCCAGCCGTTAGTTGGGATACTTCATTCCCTTCCCTAAAATGAAAAATGAAAATTTGCCCCTTCAACCTTCCGCAATCAGGGTTTTATATAGAATTGGAGATTCTGCCCATTCACTGCTCGAATAGTACCGATAGTGAGATAGTTGCATTGGTTTGAAGAAATTTCTTGATGTAGCTGTCGTTCAAACTCAGGAAGCTTGTTCAAAAGCCTGCGCCTGTCCTTTCCTAAAAAAGCCGCTATAGTCCTTTCATCTCCAAGTTCATATTGTTCTAATTGTTCTTTTAATAATGTTTTAAATTGTTCGAAATCGTCTATTACCGTTTCTAATGTTCTTGAAGCTTCTTTTGGCAGTATGTACACTGTTACTATCATATGTTCTATAATCTTTTGCGCTGTTGCGATTGATCTTTTCGAAGGAGTTTTTATGTCATGTGCAGCGTCATTTCCTAAAAATCTAATGGAATGCAGTCTTTCTGAGTCCTTCTTAGAGATTAAGCCCGCTTTCCATAAATTGGTAATCCTGGTCTCTAGGTTTCGGCCAGGTATATTTTGATCATTGCATATTGCTTCTATTGTCGCCCGGAATCCTAGCCCCGCGAGCGTAAGTGCTTGCTCTTTAAGCGCTGAAAGGGTTTCGTTATAAATATCCTGCACAATTTCTGGCACATACGATAAATCGTCTATTCCAGAATTGTGTATTTCTAAAGGATAGGTTTTTTCTTCAACAGGATAATCCCAATCATCATGATCAGGTCCGGTTTGAAATGCCTCTTCAAAGTCGTTAAATAAGTACCTGAAGGATACACGATCACATCCCATGCATTTCACTATGGAATAATCCGTTCTGCAGTGATATTCCTCGGGGCCAGGAACTTCATGCTTGTAAATGACTTCGTGGTTAGTTTTCTTGTTGCAGTTATTGCAATGGCTCCAAACCTTCGTATCACTCATAAAATCTCCCCTTTCTTTGCGACAACTCGTAGATGACCGGATCTGTTAATCCCGCCGATTTGGTTGTTATCCAAGCTTCCATATTCTTATTGATTTTCGTACCGGCCTGAATTTATTAACCAATTCAATCAGAATAATGTTCCATTTCGGCGGATACACCCCTTCCGGTATAACATTCCAATCAGGGTGATATACCTCTTCCTGAATAACATGACATCTTAGGGGAGGATATTCAACTCCCGGACCGGTGCCACCTTTCTGGAACAGGTTTAAGCGAAGGCACCTCGTTGTAAGCTTTTCCCAATAAGTGCGCACTATATTACGTCTCATACACCAAGTCAAAGGGGAAAACCATGGCTTCGGAACCAGTCTAACTTTCCATACGTACCTTCACCCGGTCTATGAGCACGTGGGGCAAACGCTCTCGGCACTACAGGCGGCACTACTGCGCAGAAGGCGCGTCCCCCATCCGCCAGGGGTATTTTGGGGTTGCGCCTTGCTTTGCCGGAAGGGGTTGCTAATATGTGTGAAGTTTTTAATCAAACAAGCAGGTGCAGCTATGACGAAAAATCCATTTACTGGGGAAGCGACGAAGAGGTGATTCGCGTGACTGGAGACCTCATCAGCACTTTGACGAAGGACTCGTCTATCCTGGAATCGATCTTCATGTTGCTGCCGGATCTTCAGAAGATCCAGTCCACTCATGATCGCCACCGCAGCGTGTTTAACGATGTCCTGGGTGGCAACCACGAAAAGGAGGGGGAACTGCAAGCCGTCCGGCATGAAGTCAACGCCCAGCTTGGGCTGTTGCACGGAATGGCGGTGTTGGCGGGGAGCCAGGATCCCAGCATCCCGCAGAAGCTCGGGATGCAGCTACAACAGCCGGTAACGAAGCGTACCTCCTCGGGCCATCTGACCTCCCCGGAAAAGTTCAGATTGATCTATGAGGGACACATTATCGTAGCGAGGGCAAATGCGGTCAAAGGCGCTAAGAGCTACGAGGTATGGGGCTGCGACGGCGATCCGATGGTGGAGAGCAACTGGAGACACATCACTACCTCTGGTCGGGTGAACCGGATCGAGTTACAGGCCCCTTACCCCCGGAAAGATGTACTACTTCAGGATCAGAGCGATCTCGTCCGCCGGCTCGGGGCCTTGGTCCAACTTCATGTCCATGATGGCCATCTAAGGACCACCGTCACCACGATTGTACGCCATCGCCTGCTCTTATTTTCTTTAGGAGCAAGCGATGGCAACCTTCACGTCGACACATCCCCGCCATTTTAGAGGTGGCCCCAAAAAACTGCCCACATTTTTCAAAAACCTGCCTATGTTTTTGAAATACATGCCCTTATTTTTGAAATACATGCCCACCTTTTTAAATAACATGGTCACATTATTCAAAAACATCCCCACATCTTTTAAAAACATGCCCATATTTTTTAGAAACCTGCCCACATTCTTCAAAAACATGGCCGCCTTTTGTGAAAATATGGTTGGTTTTCCCAAAGAACTCTCAAGGGAGGCAGCAATCTGCCCGGGCTGTAAAGAACTTTGTGGGGCCTAATCACGGGCACGCAGAAGCTCATCATAGGCAGGGCTCCTGTATTCCAACTACTTAGCGTGGAGGCTCGGGGGATGCTACAGGGGGAGGAGGGAAAGATCACTGCATGAGATGGGGAGGATTAGAGGTAGAGGGCGCCAGAGGCACCCTTGGGAAGAATCGTTAGGCAAGCCAGGAAACCCGGTCACCCGATGCCGGCCAGCTCCAGCCGCCCGCCCCAGCGCAGCATCAACTCACCACGCAGCGGCTCGTTTCCGGGCGCACTCAGTTCGGGATCACGCTCGACAAGGGCGAACGCCTCCTTGCGCGCCTGCTCCAGAACGCCTCCGTCACGCAGGATGTCGGCCACACGCAACTCCGGCAGGCCCGCCTGCCGGGTCCCAAGAAAATCGCCGGGACCCCTGATCTGCAGGTCGGCCTCGGCGATCACGAAGCCGTCGGAACTCTTCACCATCACGTCGAGCCGCTTGGCGCCGTCCTCGGAGAGCCTGTCCCCTGCCAAAAGGATGCAGCGCGAACGCTCGCTCCCCCGCCCTACCCTGCCGCGCAACTGGTGCAACTGTGACAGCCCGAACCGCTCGGCGTGCTCGATGACCATTACGGTGGCGTTGGGGACGTCGATGCCGACCTCTATCACCGTGGTGGCGACCAGGATGTCGATCTCACCCTTCTTGAAGGAGGTCATCGCCCCCTCCTTTTCCGCCGCCGTCATCCTCCCGTGCAGCACCGCGACCCTGAGGTCGGGAAAGACCTCCTGCGCCAGGTGCTCCGCCATCTGCACGGCGGCCTTCAGGTCGCTCTTCTCGGTCTCCTCGACCAGGGGGTAGATGACGTAGGCCTGCCGTCCCTTGGCAACCTCGTCGCGCACCGCCGCGTACACCTCGCGCCGGCGCGACTCGCGCACCAGCTTCGTCTCGATCGGGGTCCTCCCGGGCGGGAGTTCGTCGATGACCGACAGAGACAGGTCCCCGAAAACGGTCATGGAGAGGGTGCGCGGGATCGGGGTGGCCGTCATGACCAGGATGTCGGGGTTCGCCCCCTTGCGCTTCAAAAGGGCGCGCTGCACCACGCCGAAGCGGTGCTGTTCGTCGATGATGCCGAGCCCCAGGCGCCGAAACTCCACCTTTTCCTGGATCACCGCGTGGGTGCCGACCACGATATGCGTCTCGCCGGAGGCGATCCTGCCAAGCGTATCCCCCTTCCCTTTCACGCCGGCGGTCAGCAGTGCCACGGAGATGCCGAGACGCTCGCAGTAACCGTGGATGTTCAGGTAGTGCTGCTCGGCAAGGAGCTCGGTGGGGGCCATGATGGCGACCTGGTAGTCGTTCTCGACGCAGATCAGCGCCGCCATCAGGGCGACCAGGGTCTTGCCGCAGCCGACGTCCCCCTGCACCAGGCGGTGCATCGGGTGCGGAGCGATCATGTCCTCTTTGATCTCGGAGAGTACCCGCTTCTGGGCGCCGGTCAGGCTGAAGGGAAGGAGCTTCAGGAGTTCCTTGGTGTAGCGGTGTGTCACCGTGAAGCTGATGCCGTCCTCCAGGGCGATGCCGCGCTTCTTCATGGCGAGCCCCAGCTGAAGGAAGAAGAGTTCGTCAAAGGCAAGCGAGCGGTGCGCTTCGCTTCTCCCGCTGTTCAGCTGCGCGACGGGGGTGGAGGCATCCGGGAGGTGCGCCTCCCTGAACGCGACCGGAAGCGAAAGGAGGCGGTGGCGGCGCAGGAGCTCCTCGGGGAGCATCCCCTTTACGTACCGGCTGTAACGCTGGACGGTGTCGCGCATGATGCGGCGCATCACCTTCTGGCTCACCCCCTCGGTGAGCGGATAGACCGGGAGAATCCTGCCGAAGTTGTCCGGGTCGCGCGCCATGACCTGCGCGAGATCCTCCCCTTCGCCCGCCCATTCCACCTCGGGGTGGTGCATCTCGCGCTGGAACCCGAACTGGGCGATGTCGCCGATGAAGATGCCCCGCCTTCCCGGCTGGAAGTTCTTTTTCAGGAATGCGGGATGAAAATGGAACCACTTGAGCGGCAGGCTACCGGTCTCGTCCCTGACGATCGCCTCGAAGTAGCGCCTCCCCCCCTTGGTGGTCTGCGCTTCCGCGGAGACCACGGTGGCGAAGAAGGCCTCCGTGTTTCCCGGGCGCAGTTCGGCCACCTTCTTCAGTTCGCGCCGGTCCTCGTAGCGGTTGGGGAGGAGGTAGAGGGCGTCCTCGACCGTGGCGATCCCCTTCCTGCCCAGCAGGTCGGCGAGCTTGGGCCCCACCCCCTTGATGTCGAGCATCGGGGTCCTGAGTTCTGCCGGAGCTGCGGCGGCAGGGGGGCGTGCGGCAGGCCTTGTGGCGGCAGCGTTCTTTTCTTTTGCGGGTTTTTGCTTGGTGACGCGGAGGGTCCCCTCGACGATCTCGACGCTGACCTCGTCACCGGGGCTAAGCTTCAGGGTGTTCCTGAGCTCATCCGGAAGCGGGATGGACCCGTCTGGCGCAAGCGTTATGATCGGCATGGGATGGGGGGTGCGAGCGCCCGGCGCGGAAACCCGCGCCGGGCAGCAAGAAGGGTGCTAGAAAAGCTTGTTGATGTCGGCGAGGATGTCGTCGACGTTGATGCCGTGAGCGGCGCAACCCTGCTCCAGGGACTCGTTCTGAGCACCCATGCAGCCGATGCAGCCGAGGTTGTATTTCGAAAGCACCTTGACGACATCCGGGTGCATCCTCATCACTGCGGCAAAAGTCATATCCTTGGTTACCTGAGCCATCTTAACTCCTCCTGATTACGCGCTTGGCGCGTTCGTTGTCTGCGTTGCAAGCAGAACAGGGCGCGCGCCCTGCCCGTTCTTCATCAAACAGCCCGCGAAACGCGAAACTGCCGGTGCTATTCGTAGCGGATCTCGATGATCTCGTATTCCTTCGTCCCGGAGGGAACGCTCACCCTGACGGTGTCGTCGAGCTTGTGCCCGATGAGCGCCTTACCGACCGGAGAGGTGCAGGAGATCTTGCAGAGCTTGATGTCCGCCTCGTCCTCGCCGACGATCTTGTAGGTCACTTCCTCCTCGGTGGCGGTATCGTACACCGTCACCGTGGCGCCGAAAACGACCTTGTCCGGCTTGAGGTTGGAGAGGTCGACCACGTAGGCCCTCGCCAGCTTGTCCTGCAGCTCCAAGATGCGCCCTTCGATGAAACCCTGACGGTTCTTGGCCGCATCGTACTCGGCATTCTCGGAAAGATCGCCATGCGCCCTCGCCTCGGCGATATCCTGGATCACCTTGGGGCGTTCTTCTTTTATCAGGCGTTTCAGATCCTCCTGGAGGACCTCGTAACTCTCCTTGGTCAATGGAACTGTCTGAGACATCGCTTTTCTGCTCCTTGATGAACTTGTAGGGGGGCCTTATGGCCCCCCGTTGATCAGCGCTTTTGATTTTAAAAGGAATCTTACTGCAAGTATTCCTGGATGGACTTCACTTCCAGCTTCGACTGGGTCATGGCGATGATGCCGTCCACCGCGGCCCGTGCGCCGGAGGCTGTCGTGTAATAGGCGACGTTGTTGATCAGGGTGTTCCTGCGGATCGAGTAGGAATCTGCAACGGCCTGGGCACCGTGGGTGGTGTTGATGACCATGCAGATCTCGTTGTTCTTGATCGCATCGACGATGTGGGGGCGTCCTTCGAGTACCTTGTTGACCACCTGGACGGGGATCCCGTTTTGCTGCAGGTAGCTCGCCGTTCCGCGCGTGGCGACCAATTCGAAGCCCTGATCATACAGGCTTTTTGCGGCGCTGACAATATGTTTTTTGTCCGCATCCTTCACGGAAATGAACACCTTACC
>Ga0209317_1001412_pt1 | contig 21175 bp, 18 predicted proteins | sample RifGroB2_FD_183994 | JGI IMG/M metagenome (GOLD analysis project Ga0209317, IMG submission 183994) | Soil microbial communities from Rifle, Colorado, USA - Groundwater B2 (SPAdes) (version 2) | ecosystem: Environmental > Terrestrial > Soil > Unclassified | place: Rifle, Colorado | collected...
CCGCCCTGCCGATAGGCGGTGCTGCGCAGCATGTTGAAGGCGCCGATCCCGATGTGGCAACGGCTCTTCGGGTCCCTCGCCTTCCAGGGGCGGGAGAAGAGCGAGAAGTAGATGACGAAGGAGGCGCCGAACATCTCCAGGAAGACACCCGGCATCCGCATGGAGGGGGTGGCCGCAAGGTGGTCGAGGTCGTGCTGCTGCATGAAGCCGACCGCCCGGGTAAGGAGGCTTTTCCCCATGACGATGTCCGCGTCGGTGAAGAGGAGGTATTCCCCGCAGGCTCGCTGGCTCCCGACCCAAAGCGCGTGGTTCTTGCCGAGCCAGCCGGGCGGCAGAAAGTCCACGTGAATCACCCTGAGACGTACATCCCGGCAGGCCATCTCGTCCAGTATGTCGCCGGTGTCGTCCTCGGAGCGGTCGTCCACCACGATCAGCTCATAGTCCGGGTAGTCGAGGTTCAAAAGGGACTGCAACGCCTCGCTGATGTTGCGCCCTTCGTTTCGCGCGGCGACCACGATGGAGACCAGCGGCAGCTCTGTCACCGAGGAAGGGTCCACCTCGCGCAGGGCGCGGATGCGGCGGCCGCCGATGACAAGGTCGAAAGAGGCGACGATGATCAGTATGAGGGTCGCCAGGGCGAGCCAGAAGAGGATGGTCATGTCGGTTGCCGGTCCGATGCTAAAAGCTCGTGCACCTCACGCCAGGCATCGTCAACCGTTATCCCTTCGAGACAGGGGGCTGCCCCCTCGTGGCAGGGGTAGATGCAGTTCCAGTTGCAGTAGTAACACTCCATCCGGTGCTCCACGGCGACCGGCAGAGGGGCTCTGGCGTCGGCCTCGATGCGGTGAACGAAGCGGCCATGGTGTCCCCCTCCGATAAAACAGATTGATCGCGCTCCGACGGCGGCGGCTATATGGACGGCGCCGCTTTCGTTGGCAAGGAGCAGCACCGCCCCCTTGATGAGGGCTGCAAAGCCGGGGAGCGTGGTGCTGCCGGTGAGGTACTCCGCATCGACGCCGTCAGGCAAAAGGTTCCGCAGGCGTAGGCCGAGCGCCTCCTCACCGCGCCCTCCGCAGATAACCCCCTTGATACGGTGGGTTTCCCATATCTTCTGCATCAGGACGGCGTACTTCTCGACGGGCCACTGCCTCATGGGATGTCCGGCGCCGGGTACCACAACGTAGTACTTCTCTCCTGCCAATCCGGCAGGGAGTGTGGCACTCACCTTAAGCTCCGGCAGCGCGGCTCGGAAATCCGTGAGGCCGAGCTGCCGCACGAACACCGCATTCCTTTCCAACTCCATGAGCGGTTGGCCAGCCTCGATGAGCCTCGTGTACCACCGGTTGCTGATCCGCATCTCCCAGCTCCGCTGGTTGGAGAGGTCACCGCGAACACCGACCCGCTCGCGGGCGCCGCAAACCCTGATCGCCGCGTCGTCGTAGGGGAAGTGTCTCGACCAGGCGGGGTTGATTGCTGTGTCCCAGCGTGTGCTGCGCAGCTGCCGCCACACGCCCAGCCGGTAGGGCAGATCGTTCAGCAGCCGCTTAGGCTCGACCGGGATCACCTCGTCGAAATACGGCTGGTCCAGGGCAAGGTCCGTCCAGAGGGCGTTGCCGAGTAGGACCAGACGGTAGCGGTCGGGCGGCCAGAGGGTGCGCAGGGCGGCCGCGGCGTTCAGCCAGAGCACGAAATCGCCTATCGCATCCAGGCGGACCAGCAGTACGGACGTCCTATCCTCCAGCTGCAGCTTCTTCCGCGGCGACAGGGACGCGAGCCAGTCGAGCAGGAAATTGCGCGCCAATACAGCACGGTCTCTGGTGTCTTTTAAAATTCCCGTCGCCATCCCCTTTTCTACTTACTTTTATTCACCGCAGTCCATACCGTCTGCTGGAAACAGTCCGGCATGTTCTGTTTCGTCACCACATCAAATGGTGACAGGAACCGCCGGACGACGCTGTCACAGTGATAGGCGCTGAAGTTCTTCTTCCCCTCCTGGATTTTGTCCCTGACTACCAGCTCGCCGGCATCGTAGCTCTGCTGCTCCTGCGCCGTCAATTGCCCGCGAAAGGCATCACCGTGAAAGGTTCCGATGAAAAGCCCCCCCGGTTTCAGCAGGCGCTGTATCTCCTCGATCCACTGGTAATGGCTCTCCTCCGACAGATGTGTGAAGACGGAGATGCAGTAAAAAACGTCGATCGAACCTGCTTCCATCTGGATAGGCGGCAGCAACCCGTTGTCGAGAAATTGGATCTTCGGAAAGTGCTGCCGGCACCACTCTATGGTTCGCGGGTTGTAGTCCGAACCGTAAAGCTGCCACGAGCCCCCCTCGGGAGATTCGAGGTGCTGCAGGACCCGCGCCGGGCCGCACCCCCACTCGAGGATCCTCAGCGGTCCTTCAGGGCCATGTGCATTTTCGCGGACCAGCCGGGCGATCTCGGCCGCGCTCTCTTTTCCGCTCGCATAGAAACCGCCGAGGTCGCAGTTACCCTGAATGTCATACAGCATCATCTGTGGCGGTGCAGGCACTTCGGGATGCTGCTCCTTGAACCGGTTGTTGGCAGCACGGCTTTGCCAAAAAAGACGAATGAACCAGCACGTATCCGCCACCTGCAGTAAATGAAACTTTCGCAGTACGTGCGCGAGACGCTGGAGAGGCGTTAGACCCATCGGATACTCCTTGTTTTTACTGGCACCTCTTCAAACCAAAACAACTGCTCGTTATGGTCGGCGTTATGATAACAGGATGTTCTGATTATGACTATAGTCACATTTCACCGCCGGGTACGGTCGAAACAAAGCGTCACCGGGAGGCTCGAACCAGTATCTCGCCGCCGTTTGGCAATTGCAGATGACGATTGTAGCGTTTTTGCTGCAGAGAGCCGGAGTCCTGGTACTGCACGTTCTTCTGGTAATCCAGGCGCTCCTGTGCGTGAAGAGCGAACTGAGGAGAATCCTTGGGAACCGGAGCGTGGTTAGGCGTATGTGAGCGGCCGATGATCAAGACCTCCGCGTTTGCCTTCCAATCAGGGTAACGGGTCCAGAATTCGTTTATCCGGTACCGACCATTGCTAAGCGGAATGAACAAAGATGGATCAAATGAGACCAAGAATTTGCCCTGTTTGTTGCCGGCATATGTCGAGAGGAAACCTTTGATCGCCAGGTAGGATGCGTATTCGCGTCGATATTCATGATTTTGTGTGCGCTGGGAAAGATACCGGAAGTTGGACAGGCTCTGCGGGAACCACCAACAGGCGGTGATGGCGAAAATTAGCAGCAGGCCGGAGATAGACAGGTAAGAGCCGGGATCAACGATACGGTTTTCAGGGGGGATCGCGTCTTTTGCGAGGTTCGCATCAAACAGGGCGAAGAGCCCGACGAGTAACAAGACGGTGCCGGGGAAAAGGTAGAATCCCCAGAGACGGTGCACGGCAGTAAATATTGCCAGGTTCAGAATCAGCCCCGCGGCCATGATAACCAGGGGGAGGGCTGTGCCCGTCTGGCACCCCTGGACGAGACCTCCAGTGAAGAGGCTCCTGGTGGAATGAGCCGCCAGGGCAAGGATGACGACAAGCACGATCCCTGTGACGGCAACCGGCGCAACCATCCAGCGGTGCAGTAAAAAATCCACCCAGGAAGCGAAGCCGACGCTGGCATGATCCGCCCCATGGCCTGTGTTGAGAAAGGTACTTACCACCCAAACGGCCAGTCCCGACCGGGCGCATTCAAGAAACAGTGCGGAGATATTGGCAGCAAATAAAACGGCAACCAGTATGAGTCTGACCACCCATCCATGAATTGCAGGTATGCGAACCAAAAGCCAGTCAATTGCCATGAAAACGATGACATATAATGCAATGCCGGGGAGCAGTATGGGCACGGCGCAAGCCAACCCAGTCAGGAAAAAGCCCACCGCAACCAGGAGATCCGACACGTATTTTCCCGGGTCGCGGCCAGGAAGGTATTTCAGGCTGGCTGCCACCCCAAAGACACAGACGACCGGCAGAGTTGAAATCTTGGTCCCGAAGGCGAGCCCCAGAAAGAGCCAGTAGCTGCCTCGTAAGCGCATGTCGTTTTTTCTGAAGAAGTACAGAAAAAGGGAAAGGAACAGCATCTGGAGCGGTTCCGGTTTCGGCATGCTCATGTAGTAGTCGGTGTACGGCATGGCCAGCAGGGACGCCAGCAGCAGGAAACGCAGGGACCAACGCTTGACAAAGGTGACGCTGAAGAGGATGAACGCCGACAAAAGGACGATGACGCCGGTCATTCTCCCCGCGAAGATCTGGCCGGGCTCGCCGAACAGACGCTCGGGCAGAAAGGAGAATACGGCCATCGCGTTCCATAGCGACCGTCCGTAGCGCTGATCGCCGCCGTCGACGATGCTCCATGCGAAATGCTTCAGCCCTTCAGGATGCAATATGTTCTTGACACCGTCGAAGGTGATGCGCTCGTCCATGAACAGCGCAAAACGCCCGACAGTGAGGTCGGCATTGGCATCTGCAGCCAGCACGATATAGAAAGCCACCAGCACCGTAAAAAGAAGGAGACAGGCCCTTTCAATCCTGGTACTGGGGGTGTTTTTGTATAAAGGCATGCCCATCGATCCTTGCCGTTTAGAGTTTGGCAACACTTTGCCGGTAGCGCTCGGCGTCCCAATCGAGCAGCTCAGCAACCTGCTCTTCGTCCAGAGCCCTCAGAAGTAGTTCTTCAGGCTGGCGCACCAGGACATCATGGAAGCATTGGAGCTGGGCCTTCTTCGCGGCGCTGAAGCCCCTGGCTGCAAAGACCCCCTCCCCCTTCAGAAAGAAGAATTCGGGAGCGTCGCCCTGGCTCAGCTCATCAGACAACTGAGACAGCGAATCGTAACAAACAGGCTCTGCGCCCAGAAAGACTACGTGGTCAGGGTACAGCGCCCAGTCCTCCTTCAGCCGGCTAAAAAGGCCAGGGAACGCGAGACCCTGTACTTGTTCGCCATCAACCGCCTCATAGGTACGACCGCCAAAATTCAAAACACGCCCGGGCTTTTTGGCCACAACAGCGTTCGGGTACGGAGCGATAGTCAGCCTTGCAATAACGAGGTCCAGAAGGTTGCCCGCCTCTTCGACATCCTCTCCCCCGACAACCACACCATGATTTCTCAGGAAAATCACGTTTGCGTCCGGACGCAGGGTACGCACGGCGCTCACTGCAGCGGCAAGAGTGGCGCCAGGCTTGTGGTAGTCGACCATGGCCCAGGAAACGACCGAGCCAAGCAACGACTCCAGCGCACTCTGGCAGCAGTCGCGGACCAGGTGCGAAAGGATCTCGACCGGGTGCAGATGCAGGACGACACGGTGCGGCATCAATGCGTGCAGGAGCGTCTCGATGGAAGGTCTCAGGGCCGACTCCGAGCGCACCCTGGGGAGGGGGGCAAAATCGCCAGCCTCTATGGCAGTTCTCAGATGTGTCAGGTCAACCGGCAGGAAGATCTCCCTTTCGGCGGCCTCGGAAAGCCAGGTGCCGGAGGCCTTGATCCAGAGGATGTCCTCATCCTTCCACGAGACATTCCCCCCGGCACCCTGGACGAGCAGAGGATCGCTCCCGGCCTGAGAGCAGTATCTCACGACCGACTCTCTCAAGGGATCGGCGCAGCCGCTCATGTCGCTGCTCCCAGGCGGGCAAGGAGGCGTCTTACTGCAGCAAAATCGCAGAAGGAGGCATCCGGCGCGTTTTCGTCCGTGCCCAGCTCCGATCCCCGGTGGATTTTCTGCAGGGTCACAGCGTTGATCTTCTCGCGACCGCCACGGATGTCGTTGACCGGGTTGTCGCCGATCATCCAGATGCAGTCGCCCTTTGGCCGCAACTTTTGCAGTGCGAGCCGGAACGGCGCCTCGTGCGGCTTGTCGAACCCCGCCTCCTCGCTGGTCACGATGTAGTCGAAGTAATGGTCCAACCCGAAGTAGACCACCTTGCGGAACTGGATCTGGGCGGTTAGGTCGGTAACGATCGCAGTCGGGATTCCCAGCAGGCGGATGTCGTCAAGCAGGTCCCGCACGCCATCGAACAGCACGGCGTTGTTCAGGAAGGAGCGCCAGTAGGTCTGTTCGAAGTCCAGGGCATGCAGCACCTGCGACCCAAGCCCCATGATCTCCAGCATGCGCTGCAGGTACAAAAGGCGGCTGTGGGAGGAGGCCGTGTTCTTCAGCCCCGTCTTGACCTGCTGCCGTGCCTCCCTGAACGCCTCGTCGAACTGCGCCGGGGCGATGGAGAAGGTGCTCACCACCTTTTCCCTTAGCGCCTTCTGGGCTGCGGCGTGCGCAGGGTCGTAGGCGTACAGCGTGTTGTCCGTATCGAACATGATCGCGTCGGGTAGTCGCGTGAATCGGTCGGGGTTGGTAACTCTCACTAGACGAACCTCCTGGTCAGAGCCTGGTTGATATGGGTAAGGGTAATCAACTGCATCAGGCCTGCGGCGCCCCCCTGCCATTTAGGCTCGATGTCGAGGAAATCGAGGATGCAGGGGCAGAGCATCTGGGCAGCCAGGGCGATATCCTCAGCAGAGGTGTCATCCTCGACGCAAAGCACCACCCCCGCATCGCCGTCATCCTCATCCATGTCGACGTGCAGCCCGCAGACCCCTACCAGTATCCTTCGCAGCAAAAGCTCGTTCATGCCGAGCCGGGAGCGCGCCACCACCTTGAAACGGATGGGTTTCTCAGCACCGCTTTCAAGCGCACCGTGATGGACCGGCTGCAGGGAGAGTATCAGGTCCGCGTGCGCCGCCTGGGGCCGGATGAAGCGGGCCGAATCGGGCTCCCTGCGCGCGAACGACTCCAGGACCCGCTCCCTCGTATGCCCCCGCTCGTGCACGTCGCGCCGGATCTTGAAGTGTCGGCGCAGGCCCTCGTCGATGTCGAGATAAATGCTAAGGTCGTAGCGGTCACGCAGGACCGGGAGATACAGGGCGTGCAGCCCGCTGGCGATGATGAAATCGTTGCTTTTCAGCACATAGGGCTTGCTCATATTGCCGGACCGGTGGTCGTAATGCCGGGAGAGGACGTTCCTGCCGTCGGTCAGCGCCACGACTGCGTTGACGAACCCCTCCAGGTCGTTCGCCTTGGGATTGAGGTGAGTCATCACCTGCCACATCGGCTTTTGCCTGTCCCACAGGTGGTAATCGTCACCCGACAGGGTCGCGACGGAATGTTCCCCGAACAGCCCCCTGATCGCCTCGGAAAAGGTGTCCTTGCCAGCTCCGGAGTCGCCGGCTACCCCGATGACGAACGGCTTCCGGCTCAGCCTGAAGTAGTCGTTGCGGCTGACGCTTTCGCGCCAGATCCGGAGTGCGAGCACGACGCCGCTGGCGACCATGGCGGTGTGCAGCACCGAGGCGGCCTGGCCTCCCGCCTGCTCGGAAAGGTGGAACGTCGTCATCACGTCGAGCTGTCCCATGTGCAGGAACCTTATCGGCGTGGTTAGCAGGGTGCTCAACAGGTAGAGTCCGGAAAAGATGCCGGCGAGGACAAGCGCGATGGTCCCGCTCATCGCCTGGTAGCAGACCAGCCACGGCAGCGCCCATAAGTACCACCCAGGAGATGCGGGGGTCATGAGGACCACCAGGAGAAAGACCATGCCGAGGGTGGCATGAAACAGGTCATAGTTCAGGCGACGCACCCGCCAGACCAGGTACAGCATGACCAGGTACGTAAGCGGGACGAGGTAGATCCGGACGTTGCCGCCGAGTTCCAGTGCCAGGCTGTACACCTTGCCCATTTCCGGGTTGCTGAAAAGCATGTGCAGTCCGCTGCCGGAAGAGAGAAAGGGGATGCCCAGCAGGATGGAGGCCAGAGCCGCCCCCCCCAGAAACCGGGGTAGCAGCTGGCGCAGGGCGCGGTTGTTGTACAGGTAAATCAGGAAGAACGGGATTGCCAGCACCATGCTGAACTTTGCTGAAACTGCGGCCACACACGCGGCGCCGGCAACGCCGAACTTGAGCTGCCGGGCGCAGTACAGGGCCAGTGTCAGCAACAGCGCCGGAACCACATCGTTCAAACCCAGGCCGTAGCTCGCCAGCATCACGATGGGAGACAACCAGTACGCGCCCAAAAGCAACCGTTCACGCCCGGGGAGCAGGCGACGCAGCACCAGTAAAAGGGCAACGTCGGCAGCAAGAAGCGTGAACTCGTAGCCATACTGCAAAGGTAACCCGACGAGCTTTGCCAGGAGGGTCAGCGGCAAAAAGGCGAGCCACATGGCAAGGCCGTAGGGGAAGGCAAGGGAGGTCCCTCCCCCATGCAACCAGACGGACCATGGGTCAAGGGTGAAGGAGGCCGTGCTCACGTCGAGAAAGGGTACGAACCAGTCACTTACCGCTGCAGGGAGTGTGGTGAAGATCAGTACGAGGCGTATCGCCAGGCCGATCCAGAATAGCGGATGCAGGAAGAATTTCTTCAATCGGCCGTCCTTTCCCACAGCTCTGGCCGTTTGGTGCAGACCGCATCGGCCTCGATGCCTCGCTCCCCGAGAAGCTCCATCAGTGCGGGGATCTCGCTTGAGGCATCGCGTCCCTGGAGTTCGGGAGAGACTACGCAGAGCTTGAAGCCGGCCATCTTCAGGCGCCTGGCGTCGTCGCCGCTTAGCGGGAAGCGGGTAAAGCAGTCCACCCAGACCCAGTTCGCCTTGCCGGCCAGGGTAAGAGCGGTTTCCGCCGACTCGAACTCGGAGACCCGCACCGCGCAGCGCCCCTGCAGGGCCTCGGCCCACTTGATCAGGAACGGGAAGGACTGATCGAGAAGGAAATAGTCATCGAGACCATACGACTGCATCAAGGCGGCAAGGCGCCCCTCCAGTCCCTCCTCCTTCACGTTGAGTATCAGCGTGCCGTGACGGTAGGAGGCGAGCCACGTATCGAGGGATTCCCCGGGAACGAAGGGGTCGTGATGGATGATCAGCTCTTCGCCACGGGAACGGATGTCCACTTCGACGCCGTACCTCGTCGGTGTGGCGTTCAACTCCCCTATGGTGTTGCGGCGGTGAGATATGATGTTCATTTCTTCAGGCTCTTTTTAAGTTTCAGGCTGAAATCTACCGTTCTGCGGATGAATTTTCTCTTGGCCGCCCAGCTGACGTTCCAGTGCGAGACGCCGTGGGCTCGCTCGCCGAACCTGACCGGGAAGCGCCGGACCGGGAGACCCTTGGTGCGTGCATGGAAGTACGCGAACAGATCGAGCGAGAAGTCGAAAGGGGGCTCCTCCCAGGTGGTGAAGAAGTCGCGGGGAAACATGGTGGGCTGGGCGTTTATGTCCCACATCCCCCGGCCGAGGAGCGCCGTCTCGAAAAAGCTCATGCCCACCGTGAAGATCACGTCCGCAAAGGGGCGTCCGTAGCGGCACCCTTTCACGAAGATGCTGGGGCCGTACCGGTCGAAGAGTTCCAGCCCCCGCAAAGCGTCCCGGGGATCGGTCTGCAGGTCGGCGTGACACCAGGCGAGTATCTCCCCTTTAGCCGCCCTGAGGCCGGAGAGGATGCCGAACCCGTACCCCTGATTCTGCTCCACGCGCACGCTGCGACAGCCGGGATACCGGGGGAGCAGTTGTGCAAGGACGAGCGCGGAGTCGTCGGTAGAGCCGTTGTCCACGATGATGATTTCGGCATCGCCGCCGCTGGTAACGGCCTCGCAGCGCTCAAGGAGCAGGGGGAGATTGGCAGCCTCGTTGTAGCAGGGGATGATCAATGAGAGTCGCACGTTATCGCTCCGTCTTCCTGATGGCCACCGACCTCCCCATGGCAAAAATGTCGGGGAACAGCCGGATGAGCCCCTTATCTAAAGAATGTGCGAATTGAAGGAGCCAGTGAGGCAATGCGGGAACCCTGGTCTTCGAAATGACCCCGCCGGAGAGCGGGAAGATCAGGAATTCGCACTTGCTGTTGCGCTCCACCTTGAGGCTCCTGAAGGTCTTCTCGAACCTCTCCACCTGCTCGAACAGGAGTTCAGGAACGGCGCAATTAGCGGACCACGCATCCGACGGGTCATTGGCAACGGCCCGCTCGTCGAAAACGTCCACCTCGTACGACCACCCTTCGTGACGCATCAGGCGAAGCAGCGCCCTCAGGGCCAGGGAGGTGTGTATCTCCTGGATGAGCAGCATCCCCCCCGGCTTGAGGACCCTCTCGCACTCCTTGAAGAATCTGAACGGAGAGGGGAAGTGGTGAATGTTGTGGGACGCGATGATGCAGTCGATGGAGCGGTCGGGAAGTGCCATATCCGTCGCATCCAGGGGGGCGTCGATCCACGGGGCGGCAACCAGATCCGTCATGACCGGCTTCTCGGTCAGGTAAAACTCGGAGAACCCGGCGCCGGCGCCGATCTCGACGGTCCGCCACCCTTTCTGAATATAGCCGTTCATCCAGCCGAACCTTGTCTTCAACAGATAGTCAAGGTTTGGGAAACGGTCGGAGCAGAACCCCTTCCTGGCGGATGAGACGTCTCCCTCGGATTGCATCCGGTTGCACGCATGCACTGGCAGGTAAGGGCCCCTGAGTAGCAGTTTTCCCCTCATGACGCTTTTTGCTCCGGCAGGCCGGGGATGACTGCTCGGTACGCGTCGCTCATGGCCGCCAGCGCCGTTTCAGGAATGCGCCGGTCGAGCTCCAGCCGGTACGGATGGGCCGCCCACTTGTGAAAGCAGGACTGCCAGTACTCGAAGCTGCGCAGGTCGTCGGGGGTGCCCCAAGACAAAAAGCTGTCCACCTCGAACAGGTGGCAGGCAAGGCCTATCTCGATCGCGTCGTTGATGCAGGTGTCGATGTAGAACTCGCCGTTGATGCGGCCGTCACGGGCGATCATGCGCTCCACGACCCGGGAGAAGTCGCCGGCGCGACGGAAGGTGAAGGTGCCGAGCACGATGGGGTCTACGGCAGGCTCCCCGAGCGGGGTCTTGACCGAGATACGGCGGATCCTTCCGTTATCGGCGTCGATCCACCCGAACATCCCGGGATGGCGCACGGCGTTCGCGTGGCCGCGCACGCCCCAGACGATGACGTCTACGTCCGGGCCATCAAGCAGGCGCCGGAAACGCTCCCAATCGTACAGGGCGCCGTTGTCGCAGGCTCCGAAGGAGACCGGTTCCGGCACGCAGCCGAGTTCCCGCTCAAGCGCCTGTAACCCAATCAGGGCGGTGCAGGCCTGCCCCTGTGTCACGGCCGGAATCGTTTCGATGACCGCCTGCGGGTAGAGGCCCTTCAGCTCGGCGGAGATTTCCTGCACACCGGCCATGTCCCCCCTGAGGACGAAAGCGTACTGCGCCGCGGCTGGGAGGTCGTGCGTGGCCTGGGCGACCATCGGCCTCCCCGAGACAGGGATGAGAGGCTTGGTGACGCCGTACCCCTCGTCTAGAAAACGCTGCCCCAGGCCGGCCATGGGAACCACCACGCTGCCGTGCGGGGCTGGATCTTCCTGCCCGGGAACGAGGAGCCGCTTGAAGGCCGCCGAGAAGCCGTTGTACTCGGCGACGTCCTCGGGGGTCCCCCACTGCATGAAATGCTGCAGGGGGTAGACGGTGACCGAAAGCTGCGCCGCGAGGAGCTGTTTGTAGGCGAGGCTCACGTAGTACTCGCCCCCGACGAGCCAGCCGTTGTCCATTGCGGCATGGAACGCCTCGCTCATGATCATCCCCGAGGCGAAGTAGTAGGTTCCGCTGGAGGCATACTCCTGCATGCGGTCCTCGGTGAAAGGCTCTTTCTCCTGGATATCCTGGACCCAGCCGCCGCTCTCGCGCAGGTAGGCGTAGTTGGTGCTCCCAAGGGAGTGGGGATGGAACCCCTTGTATGCGGGTATTGCACCGGCACAGGCACTCCCTGCGACGAACTCCTTGAAGTGAGTCCAGTCCCAGTAGCAGGTGAAGTCGCAGTAGTTGACGACGACAGGTCGATCGGGATCGATCATCTGCTCGACCTGCAGTACTGCGTGCACGGGGCCGAGCTTGTGTGCAGGGATGCCGATGATGCGGCCGGTGGGGCAGATCTGCCGCAGGACCGATTCAATGCGGTAGTCGGGGCTCCCCAGGTGGTCCTCGTTGCAGATGAAGATGAAGTCGGTCTCGCCGGGAAACATCTCCACGACGTGGGCAATGATAGGCCTCCCTTCGATCTCGATAAGCGGCTTTGGTACCTGGTACCCGGCCCGGCGGAACCGCTCGCCAAACCCTGACATGGGGACAACTATCTGCACAAAAGACTCCTCTGTATGAACTGTAACCTAGTGAACCGGCTTGCCGTCTGCCTGGCTGCCATGGGGATGCGGGTTTTCCGGCAACTCGACCAGTTCATAGCCATCCCCCGAGAGCCGCTCGCGCAGAGCCATGGACGGTGCCTGCTTGAACACGATCGCCACGAGCATGGCATGGTCGCTGATCCACAGCTTCGACAGTACGTCGCGCAGCATGATTTTCGACTGTACCAGCCTCAGCAGCCTTCCCCGGTCGGATATCTTTTCGTGCTCAACCCCCGCAACGTAGTGGTCGTTGAGCCCCTTGAAGGCGAGATAGCGGTAATTCATGCCGAGTGCTACCTTTTCCAGCTCCCGCCGCGAGATGCAGTAAACGTAGTTGCCGAACTCCTCGAAGCTGTGCCTCGGAACGCCTTTATTGAGCAGCGACAGCAGAGAGTCCACAGCCGATGTCCAGAATCTGCGGATGAGACTGTAGGATACGAACCGGTCGCCGGGCTCGATCAGCACCACCCCCTTTGACGATACGCGCAGCATCTCGTACAGGGCCAGCATGGGGCGCGGGAAATGGTGGTACGACTCCTTGCAGAGCACGTAATCGAAGCTTTGGTCGGCAAAGGTGAGTGATTCGGCGTTTTGCCTTGAATACGCCGTAATGAAGCCGATCTTCTCCGCCTCGGCCAAAAGCGTGTCATCCAGGTCCGAGGCCACCGCGTCGGCGCCGTGCAGGGCAAGGTACCTGGCGTCTTTGCCGTAGCGGCCGTCGCCCACGGTGAGCCAGCGCCTCCCCTTGTCGATCTCGAGCAGGGGGTCGAGTGCCGCGTACATGCGACCGTGCCGCCAGGCATCGACAGTATCGGGATCGAGCCAGGTCCTGGCCTCCGATTCGCGGTCGGCACCAGCCGCATATCGCTCGTAATGCCGCAGGTTGTCCTGGTAGTTCAGTTGGTGATAGCTCTTATGCCCCGACATGGAAAAGTTCCTCCGCCAGATTGCCTGGCGCTTAGTTCACGACCCCCCTGGGGGGTTAAAAACGAATCCTACCCGCTGGCAGGGCCCTGACCAGCACCGACCTCCACTTGGCTGGATCGAGCAAGGCCCGGGCCTTCCTGGCAATGCGGCTGCCCACCGGAAGAGCGCTCTTTTGCTGAGATATCTCAGGAGCCTCGTGCCAGAAATGTTTCTCGGCATCGAAGGGGAGCTTGGCGCCGCTATTACGGACGAGGGCGGCCCACCCGGACAGCCTGCGGTAGGAACTTTCAACGGTGTAGTACGGCACCGCGTCATGCCGGTGCCAGTCGCTGTCGGCGATCTTCCCCTGTCCCTTCAGATCCTCGTAGAGCACGGTCCCCGGCAGGATGTAGAGGATCGAGGTGCTCGGCGCATCGGTGATCGGGATCGAGTTGAGAAAGCTCACGGTCTCCTGCACAGTGGCTTCCGTTTCGCCGGGATTCCCCACCATGGTGAAGGCGCCGGTGGACATGACGTCGCTAAACCTGGCGGAGAACTCGTAGGCAGTCCTGATCTGTTCCAGCGAAATCTTCTTGCTGATCCTCGAAAGCATTGCGGCGGAGCCGGATTCGATGCCCCAACAGATGTGCCGGCACCCGGCTGCAACCATGGTCGCGATCATATCCTGCGTCACCGGTGTCACCCTGCAGGAGCACCCCCACTCGACCTGCAGCCCGCGCTTGGTTATCTCCGAGCAAATCGCCTTAACCCTTGCCACGCCGAGGTTGAAGGTGTCGTCATGAAAGAAGATCTTCTTCACCTTGAAGCGTGAGACGAGCATCTCCATCTCATCGACCACCCGGGACGGCGTGTGCATGCGCACCTGCTGTCCCCAGAAGCTGCTGGTAGAGCAGAATGTGCACCGCACCGGGCACCCCCGTGAGGTGATCAGAAACCCCATCCCCGAGCGCTCCATGAAAGGACGGGCATAGGAGTAGTCGGGGAGGACCAAGTCGTCCAGATCCCGAATCACCGGCCTGGGCGGGTTAAGCACCACCTCCGCCCCGTCGAGCCGGGCGATTCCGAGGACCTCGGTTAGGGGCGCGCGCTTGGCGATGGCACTGCAAAGCTCGGCAAAGGTCCGTTCACCTTCACCGATCACCACCACATCGGCGCCGTACCGCTTCAGTATCTGTTCATAGCAAAAGGAGGCGTGCACGCCCCCCACCACGATCTGCACCCGCGGTTCCAGCTTCCTGATGAGCCCTATCATCTCCCGCACCGGCCCACGGTTGAAGGTGCTGCAAGTTAATCCGACGACCTCCGGTTCGAAGGAGCGGACCAATTGCGGCACCTCTACCCGCGCCTGAGCCATGAACCGGTAGTGGCGGGCCTGCACCTCGTTTTCCTTTTGCAGTTCGGCGGCGAGATAGCCTATGCCAAGCGGGAAAAGGTTCCCGTCCCCCTCCTCGAACCCGGGAAGCGACAAAAGCATTACGCGCACCGCGCACCTCCGCGAAACCTGACGGAGATCTGCCTCACCAAAAGCCTCAACTTCTGAAGCAGATCGACCGGGTTGTGCTGTTCCTTCTCCGTCGCCCGGTCCGCCGGCACGTCGCGTTCGATGCGGGACGGGTGCCGCAGGGGGAACCCGATTGGCTCGGTGGGGAGTTCCGCGAGCCTGCACGCGGCCTTGGTGTGGGTGGCGTCGGCCCCGAAACCAAGGTTGGAAACCAGGTTGGCCTCCGGCATGATGCAGAGGCCATCCTGCATCAGGCAGCAGAAGGTGAACTGGTGGTCCCAGGTATCGAGCGCCCCGCTGTGCACCGCAGCAAACGCCTCACGCCAGTAGCGAGCGAGTCTCCTTTGGGGGAAGAGCCTTTCCACCCACCCGTCCCCGCGTACCTTCGGCCACAGTTTCATGTCGGGGTCGTACCTCTCCCAAACCCTGCGCCAGGTTGCCCACCCCCAGATGTGCGGGTAGCGGGAGAAGTAATAGCTGTCCCGGCGCGTCCCCTCCCCCGACAGGAAATTGTCGCCGCTGATCATCATAATGCGCTCTTCGCTGCGGTACCTCTCCAGAAGTTCCTGGCAGAAACGGAAGAAGCTTTGCTCCGGCAGGCAGTCGTCCTCCAGGATTATCGCCTCCTCGACGCTCCGGAATACCCAGTCCAGCCCGGAGGTGACTCTGCGCCGGCACCCGAGGTTCTCGTCGGAGAAGTCGGTCGACACCTCGCAGGGCCAATCCACCCGGGAGACGACCTCCCGCGCGGCGGCGCACCTCTCCGCTTCGCCGACACGCTCCGGACGGGGGCCGTCGGCGACGATGAGAAGCCTCGCAGGGGCGGCGCGGCGGATCGCCTCGAAGACCCGCGCCGTGGTGTCGGGACGGTTAAAGATGAAAAAGGCAACAGGAGTTTTCAACTGCCACTGCGACATCATGTTCCCCTTGGATCGATTCTTTTACCGCAGCCTGCTCGAACAGCTCAGCGACGGGCGGGTGTTGTGAGGTTATCTTACCGGCCCCACGGAAACGCTCGGCAAACCCCGATATGGGTCGGCGATCGGCACGAAAAACTCCGGTCTAATGATGTATCCAGCAAGGACAGGTGTTACGGGTGACAGGTTAACAAAGAGGTCACAAAAGCCTCCTTTTCCAATCAAGTGCCTGGAATTTTGCCAGACGGCATATATCGTATAAAAAGTTCGCCCAGGCCCTGTATATGTTTATGGCCCAGTATCTCCAGGGGCAGCTCAAGAGTATGAAAGCGCACCACATAAAGGGATTGCGGGTGGACCTCCTTGAAAAGATCCTCCGCAACGATCCTGCCATGGAGCCGGCGTAAAGCTCGTGATAGCCCGTGGTGCCCTGGTCGAGTCGCAGGTGGCATGCCGGGTCCGAGGTGAGCCTCATGCCCATGCGGTGAGCCCTGATGGTGAACTCATAGTCGGAGGCATAGTGTGGCAAAAGCGCCGGGCGAAACCCGCCTGTTGCAAAGAGGTCTGATAACCTCATGAAGAGGCCGTTGGTGGAGAGGCAGTTGATTTCATGAGGCGGTGCAGCCGGTTGGAAGGCAAGCCTGCTCCAGTCGACATGAACACCGGCATCGACCAGCCTTCCGGTTTCCCTGCAATAACACCAGGCTACCAAGATGGTGCGATTCGGATCCTGCATCAGATGTACGGCGCTTTGCAGAAACTCCGGCGTAAATTCGGTATCGTCGTTGATCATGAGGACCAGATCGGACAACTCGAGGTTCTGAGACTGCAGCCAATCATACCCCTGCTGCAGTGACCCGGCCCACCACCAGTTACCGCTACCGCGGATCACCGTAAGCGGTTCAACGCTCTCCCGGACCATCTCCGCCGTTCCGTCAGTGCTGCCGTCGTCGATCAGCACCAAGTGGAAGTTCCGGTAGCTCTGCGCATTGAGGGAGCTGATGAACCGGCTCGTTGTCTCACGACGATTGTGCACCGGAAGCAGTATGTAGATTTTTTCGTTCACTATGTCTCGTTCACTGGTGCCCAGCAAAGCGCTGAACTGGCCGCCTCACGCAGAGACAGGTTGCCACTGCGCTTTAAAATGAGTCAAGCTACTCAAGGAGCTCTCTCGCAGCTTGAGCAACTGCAAAAGGAGTTACATCGGTAATGCACTCAGGCTCTTCCCTGCTGCATACCCAGTTGCAATGGAAGCAATCCAATTTATGGGTCACGACCATGTGCTTTTCAGGGCTCCCCCACGGAGCGAAACGGCCGAAGTGCCCACCGCCGACAATCCCGACTGTCGGCACACCAGCCGCAATCGCCACATGCAACCCTGAAGTCTCCATACCTATGAAAAGATCGCAGCAGCTGATGCACTTCGCAAGCGCAGAGAGAGAGGTCTTCCCGGCAAGATTCACAACCTCTACATCCGCACGGCTTTCCCTTATGGCCACCGACACTTGGTCGGCAACGTCTCTGTCAGCCGTGCTGCCGAATATGACGTAGAGCAGCGGGCCTTCAAGCAATCCCGCCAGGGCACCGTAATTGGCAGGGGGCCACTGCCTCATTTCTGCAGAAGCTCCAGGAAACAGAGCCACGATTTTCTTCCCCTGCCCGCGTATGCTGTCCAATTGGCAATTGTCCTGACCGGAGAGCCAGAGTCGCGGCAGGATGTCATCGGTGCTCAGGTCACGGCACCCAAGAAAGTGAAGAAAGCCCGAGACGAAGTGAAGTTCATGGACCCACGGTTCCGCTTTTGAACTGTCGAAGCATTCGGTGAAAAGGCGCTCAGGGTGCAGCCGGGCAGGCCAGCCATCGGGCGGTGCATTCAGGGTGCAACCGACGACACCATATCCATTTTTTACGTTCAGACAGTCGACAAGCTCTAACTGATGATACTGCGGGGACTTCACCGGAAAGATGATCGTGTCGAAGCGACCGCGCCAGGTGCTCCAAGCTTTGTTCAAGCCGAAGACCACCCGCCTCAGGGTGTTCTCCAGAAAAAAATTCCGCCGCTCAAGCTTCCCCCACCATGCCAGGGTGTCTACGGAAACGCACGCGTCGACAAAGGGGCAGAGCACGAATAGGTCGACGACCCGTCCGTTCAGCGCAAGCGTGACATGCGCTTCAGGGTGCAGGTTCCTGACGTGCTGCAACGCGCCGCTGAAGAGAACGGCATCGCCTATGTTGTCCGGTTTCAAGATGAGTATCTTCAGGCGGCTCATGTGCGTGATAGAGCCTCGCTGATCGAAGAGAGGTAACCCTGGCGGGTCACGGCTTGCAGGGTCAGCAGGCGTTCCTTCTCCGAGTCCAGGGAGTCGAGCATCCGCTCTGTTTCCTGATGGAGAAGGTCCGCACTGACGTCGTTGACGTAATGCGCGGGGAGCCCTAGTTGTGCGACCATCAGCAGGCGCGTGTCCCTTCCGATAGCGATGGAAGGGATTCCCATGCCCGCCATTGCGACAGATGCATGCATGCGGTTGCATATCGCGAATTTCGCCTTGGAGACGCAGTCGAAGTATTCTGTAGGCGTTGTCGGGAAAAAAGCCGGGAGATCGGGCGCGATGCTCCGGGAGAGGGAGAGTTCTTTCTGGTCATGACAGAGGAAAGCAACCTTGTGCTTCCTGATAAGGAGATCGACCAATTGTTTTATCGTCATCTCCCATTGCAACGGATCTATTCCCAGATCCCAGCCAAAATCATGCCCCCCGCCGGCCATGTAGTTGATGAGAATGTATTCCCCGGATTGTGTAATCCGGCCAAATGGCGCTAGAAACGCGCTGCACGGCAAAAGCTGGACCTCGCCCGCGACGCTTTCGCAGAGAGACTTCGCCAGCGTGTCGCGCACAGTCGTCAGGCGGCAGTAGCCGAGGATAGATTTTACATATTCAGCGTCTGCAGCGGGTTCGAGAGTTCGAGGCTGCCGCCCCCATGGATAGCAGGAGCCGGCAGCGAGGTTCAGCACGGGTATCCTGCTGCTCAGCCGCCCAACCACTTCATGCCATAATGGCCCGGCCCACTCGTTCCCGCTGCAATTGGGCCAAAAAACAGGAGCACCGCACTGGACTATGAGATCGCACGAATCGAAATAGGTCGACCTGATGTGGACGAACAATGACTCGATTGCGCTCCTCGCGTGGTTTGCACCTACCGGGAGGTGATCAGCGAGTTGCCTTAAATGGACCGGATGCCACGGCCCATACACCGAATAAGGCTGGTGCTTGTTGATGCTGACATACTTGATCGCTTCTACTTTAAAGATTTCCTGCAGGAGATTGCAGATCCCTTCGCGGATGAAGTCATCACCAATATTGGTATCTATGGTTGTTATCAGGCCGATTTTCATGGCGTATTTTCACCAGAGTGTCTCTCGATGAACGTCTCCATATCCGGGAATAACTCGATGTTTTCGCGTATCTTATCCCTTTCCCAGTCCCACCATCTTATATCCAGCAGCTTTGCGACGGTGGCATCGGAGAATCTCTTCCTGACCACCTTGGCCGGGTTCCCGACTGCTATGCAGTAAGGCGGGATGTCCTTAGTCACGACACTCCCGGCTCCAACAACAGCACCGTCCGATATGGTCACACCCGAGAGGATTACAGCATTGTTGCCGATCCAGACATCGTTGCCAATGATTATGTTGCCTTTGTATCTCGGCTTTTGGGTGTGGTAAAGCGATTCGACCTGCCACCTTGGAATGAACGGATAGGTTGAAACCCAATTCATGTCGTGTTCGCCACCGGCTACGATGGTTATCTTATCGGCGATGGAACAATATCTGCCAATGCTGAGCTTCACGCGACTGTCCCAGCAGTACAGATCCACCCCGTTCACATATGTCCCTACCCCGATCTCAACTATGGGCTTTTGGCCGCCTATGAAGTTGATGTTTATCTCTTCCCGGGATTGGAAGGTATGCCCGCTTTCCTGCGCTTTTTTCTGCGGCGATCCAAACAGACTCAGGAGAGCGTATTTAAGTTTGCTGATCATTTTATCCACCAGTTACTAACGCAGTAATGCCGACCGTATCCTTTGATATGCCGAAGCCCTTTTGGGCAGATAAAGATCGTTAAATTTTAGATCATATCCGACATCCCTGAGCACATACTGAGGGTGGTTCAGGGGCATTGCCAGGTCCGTCACATCCATATCGGAAAAGACACAGGCGGCACTTGTGTGAGTTGAGTCGATTCCGAAACCTATGTTGCTTACCATGTTGGAGGATGGCGTTATGCTCAACCCTCCATTGATCATCTTTGCAAAACCCCACTGGTAATCCCAAGTGTCGATTTCGCCACTGTGGACCCTGTCGTAAAGCTCCAGGCGGTACTTCGCCTCTTCCGGGCCCTGGCAAAAATATTCGTGCAGTCCCTTTGCTTTAATGTCAGGCCACAGCTTCATTTCGACGTCGTAATGCTGCCATGCCCGGCGCCAGGAAGCCCATCCCCAAACGGGTCCGTAGTTGGAGAAGAAATAGCTATGACCGCTTCTTCCAGGTTCGTTCAGCAAGTTCGAACCGCAGATCTGCATGATCCTGGCATCGCTTCTGTAGTGACTGAGCAACTCCTGGCAGTAGGAGAAGAAAGATTGGCTCGGGAGGCAATCGTCTTCCAGAACAATTCCTTCCTCGACATGAGCAAAGAACCAGTCAATCGCGGAGCTGACCGCTCTCTTGCAGCCCAGGTTCTCCACCCGGAAAAGGGTCACCACCTCGCAGTCCCAGTCGACCGTCGTGGCAATGCGACGCACCTCCTCGCATCTTTCCCTTTCACCGGGCCTGTCATGCCGAGGTCCATCGGCTGCGATAAAAAGGCGGGACGGCTTTGCCTGGCGAATGGCGTCAAAGACCCTGCGGGTGTGGTCAGGGCGGTTGAATATGAGAAAAAGTACAGGCGTTTTCGGTTCCATCAAAACAGGGCGCGGGGTCATCGCTTTCCACTCAAAAGGGCGTGCCAGTTACGGGAGAACACCCAAAGCCAAAGATAGAACACTTCATACGCCCACTGCCGCCAAAGCTGTGCTTTCTCGCCTTCCCTGCGCAAAAACGCCGGCACGGAAAGAAGCTGTTTCGGCAGGTCGATCATGCTGCGCAACGTTTCGCGAACGGCCTCCCTGAGAGTTAACGGCGTCATCCGCGCTCCAGAGCCCCCTCCGGCCCAGGCGGCCTTGAAACGCCACCTGAGGAACATCTTTTCAGGGCGCACTTCGTGGTGGATGCTGACCTGCGGCGCGTACCTGATCCGCAGGTCGGGATTGCTGTTCCAAGCACGCATCAGCAGCTCGGTCTCCTCGCCGTAGGCTATGGTTTTGCCTGTCATGCCCAGGTCCGTTCTGAACCCGCCAAGTTGTAGGCAGAGCCGACGGTCCGCCACCAGGTTGCCGCCGCCAAACCATTCACCCTTGCACAGCCATCGGGGGAATTCGCCGTAGGTGTAGGCTGTGGCATAGCGGTCCAGGAACCATCCCGGTTTTGCACTACGGTACAACGGGTAGATGGGACCGCCACAGAAAGCGGGCTCCGTGGTACGGCACTCC
>Ga0209317_1001413_pt1 | contig 21163 bp, 25 predicted proteins | sample RifGroB2_FD_183994 | JGI IMG/M metagenome (GOLD analysis project Ga0209317, IMG submission 183994) | Soil microbial communities from Rifle, Colorado, USA - Groundwater B2 (SPAdes) (version 2) | ecosystem: Environmental > Terrestrial > Soil > Unclassified | place: Rifle, Colorado | collected...
AGCCCCTATAAGCTCCCCCTCTCCCACCGGGAGAGGGCCGGGGTGAGGGAGCCGGCGCTGATGTGATCCCGAGAGGGCATACGGCTTTTTTCGGGGTTGAAGCTGTTGCCGGATTCATCGCTATGGCGCTGCCCTCACCCTAGCCCTCTCCCGGAGGGAGAGGGGACTCTAGAAATTCCCTGGCGGAAGATGAGCGCTAATCAGGCAAGAAAAAGCCCCGCTGCCATCAGCGGGGCTTTTTACCTTTCAGTTCACTGCTCCCCCGGCGTTTCCAGGGCGGCAGGCTCTCTGCCGCGCGACCCGATGCGGGCAACCTGCTGAGCGACCCAGCCGGTCAAATCCTCAAAAATCGTATAGAAAATCGGCACGTACAGCAGCGTGAGGAAGGTGGAAAGCATCAGGCCGCCGATGGCGACCACCGCCAGCGGCGAGAGCCGTTCCAGCCCGATGGCCCGCTCCAGGGCGATGGGAACCATGCCGACCGCGGTGCCGAAGGCGGTCATGATGATGGGACGGGTCCGCACCCGCACGCTGTCGGTCAACGCCTGCAGCGTGGTTGCCCCCTGTTCCTTGGCGACCTCGATGAAGTCGATCAGCAGGATCGAGTTCTTGACCACAATTCCGGCCAATAGAATCACCCCCATGAAGGCGGCGGTGGACTGCTGGCGGCCGGAAAGCAGCAGAGACCAGACCGCGCCGATCAGCGCCAGCGGGATGGCGCTCATGATGGTGAGCGGGTGGATGAACGACTTGAAGGCCGGAATCAGTGAGAAATAGAGCAGCACCATGCCGATCCCGAGCGCCATGGTCAACTGGGCGAAGTTGGCCTTTCCCTGCTTGGCGTCCCCCTCCTGGGTGATCTTGTAGCCGGGCGGGAGCTTGATCCCCTTCAGCTCTTTAGTGACGTTTTCCATGACATGCGACAGCGCCGCGCCGCTTTTGTAACCGTAGATGTCGATGCTGTTCTGCAGGTCCTGGCGGGTCAGGAAGGCGGGGACGTAGCTTTGGCTCATGACCCCCAGCGACGCCAGCGGTATCGGGCCGAGCGCGGTGTTCACTTTGATGGCAGCCAGTTTGTCGGGACGGTCACGGTACTGTTCGGCAAGGCGGATCCTCACCGGGAAACCGTCTTCGTTTGCTACCCGGAAGGTGGAGGCGATCCCTCCGGAAAGGGCGGCCTGCGCCTGGGCCGCCACATCGCGCGGAGAGATGCCGAAGGCGGCGCAGCGCTCCTTGTCCGCCTTGAAGAGCACCTCCTTCTTGTCCAGATCCCAGGTCATGGATACCGAGAGCAGACCGCCGGCCCGGTTCAGCCGCTCCTGCACCTCGTGCCCGATCTGAGCCAGCACTGCGGGATCTGGTCCGGTTACCATCACATCCACCGGCGCCTTGATGCTGGACATGGCGGTGGCGCCGAACTCGAAGATGTCGGCCGATTTGAGGCCGGGTATCTCCCGGAATGCCTGCCTCAGGTTGTCCTCGATCTGCCAGATCGATTGCTCGCGGTGGAAGCGGTCCACCAGGTTCACGGTGATATTGCCGATCTGCGGGTTCTTGCCGCTGCCGAAGGAGACGGTCGCCGGTTCCGAACCGATCACCGAACTGATTGCCACCACTCCCTCCTGCTTTTTGATGCTCTCCTCCATCCGGGTCAGGATGGCGTTGGTCTGGGTCAGGGAGGAGTTGGCATCGGCCTCGAAGTTGATCTTGATGATGCCGGTATCCATGGGGGGCTGGACGCTCTGTCCCACCAGCGGCTTGGCGAACTTCATGGTCAGCACCAGCGCGATAAAGGCAACTGCCACAAAGAGGAAGCGATGCTTGAGCGCCGTCCCGAGCATGCCGGCGAACAGGTCGCGGATGCTGTTCACGAAGCGGTCGCTCCCTTTTTTGATGAAGCGCTCGAAGCGGTTTTCACTGGCCTGCTTTTTCAGGATATAGGGAGCCAGGATCGGGATGATGGTGACCGAGACCACGTAGGAGGCGACCAGGGCGATAGTCAGCGCCAACGCCATGGGGCGCAGCACGGTCTGGACATAGCCGCCGATGAAGACGATCGGGATAATGACCACGATAGTGGCGTAGGTGCCGGAGAAGATCGCCAGCATCACCTCGTCCACACCGCCCGCCACCAGTTCGGTCAGGTCGCGGTTCGATTCGTGGTAGTGCCGCTCGATGTTCTCTATCACCACGATGGCGTCGTCGAGCAGCATCCCCACCGCCAGGATCACCCCGGTGAGCGTTACCATGTGGAACTCGAAGCCGAAGAGCCACATGAAGGCAAAGGTGATCAGGTAGGTGAAGGGGATGGCGATGGCGCAAAGCAGCATGGTGCGGATGTTGGCCAGGAAGAGAAAGAGCACTATTACCGTGATGATGATCGCGTCGCGTAGCGCCTCCAGCATGTTGTCGACGCTGCGCTCGATCAGATCCTTCTGGGTGTAGCTCACCTCGAAGTTGACAAAGGGGAAGCGGGCCGCCAGTGCGGGCACGATCCGGTCCGCTGCCTCGATGCTGTCCAGCGCGTGGCCGTTTTGACCCCGCAGGATGTTGATGCCGATCGCCTCCTTGCCGTTACCGTGGTAGGCCGATTGGGCCTCCTGCACCCCCGGTTCCACCTTTGCCACATCTTGCAGGTGAATGACCCCCGTGTCTCGGCGGGCAATCACCAGCTCGGCCAATTCCGCCACCTTTTTGGCGGAACCTTCGGTCTTGAACAGGTACTGCCCCCCGCGGTTGATGATCATCCCCTGCGGTATGTTCTGGTTCTGGGCCGTCACGGCCGCCATGATCTCCGGCAGCCCGATGCCGAAGCGGTTCAGCCGGTCCTGATCTACGATCACCTGGATCTCGGGCTGATGGCCGCCGAACACCTCGGCGTTGGCGATCTCGGGGCTGCGCAGCAGCTCTTCCTTGATCTGGTTGTCCGCCAGTTCCCTGAGCTTTCTCAGGTCGACCGGGGAGCCCGGTTTGGGGGAGAGCGCCAGCGTCATCACCGGCTGGGTGGCCTGGCTGATCTTGAAGATCTGCGGGGGGCGCACCCCCTGGGGGAGCCGGGCCGCGATCTTGCTCAGGGCATTGGCCACGTCGGTAGCGGCGGCATCAAGGCTCTTGCCGTACTCGAACTCGGCGGTGACTACCGAGGCTTCGTCCTTGGAGGTGGAGGTCACCTTGCGCACCATGTCGATGGTGGCAACCTCCTTTTCGATGAGCCGGGTGATGTCGCTCTCCACATCCCCGGCAGCCCCGCCCGGCAGCACCGTGATCACGCTGATCTGGGGGCGATCCACATCGGGAAAGAGGTTGAACGGCATCTTCAGGTAGCCCATGACCCCGACCACGGACAACAGCAGCACCACCGAAAGGACCAGATGCGGACGGCGGATGTAGCGCTCGACAAAGGTCATTGCTTGCCTCCCGCGGCGGTCGTCGGGGCGGGCCTCGATTGGACAACGGAGACCTTTGTCCCTTGGGACAGGGTGAGCAGTTTATTCTCCTGTGCCACCGCCACCTGCGCACCCGCTTCAAGCTCCCCGCTGATTGCGGAGAAGCCGTTGCCCGTTCCCAGCAGCTGGACCGGGACGATCCGCACCAGGCCAGCCTCGATCTGGTAGACGAAGCTCCCCTGACCGGTTTTGACGACGGCCTGAGCCGGCACAACGAGCCCTGCCACCTTTCTGGTGACGATATCGAACCCTACCGTAGCGGACGAGGGGAGATCGAAGGGCGAGGAGCTGGTTAACACCTCCACCGTTGCCAGCATGTTTTTTCCCAGGGCAGGGTAAACCCGGTTTACCTGGGCCGTCATGCTCTGCTCTCCGTTGGTGAGCTTAACCTTCGAACCTGCGCGGATGCCGCTAAGTTCCTCCTGCGGCAGTTGGGCCAGCACCTTGTAGGAGGAGGTCTTCTCGACCGTCAGGATCGGCTTGCCCGGCGCGGCCAGGTCGCCCGGTTCGGCCCACCGTTTGGACACCACGCCGCTGAAGGGGGCGGTGATGCGGGCATAGCCTGCCTGGGTCCTGGCCACCTTGGTATTCATTGCCTGCCCTTTGAGGCTCTCCCCATAGGCATCGACCACGGACCTGGCACCGTCCATAGTGGCGCGGGAGCGTTCCAGCGACTCTTTCGATATGGCTCCGGCCTTGAAAAGCGCCTCATCGCGCGCATACACGGATTTCTGGGTGGTATATGCGCTCTTCGCCCCGGCCAGCCTCTGGCGGGTAGCCAGCACCTCGGAATTGACTGCCACCGAGCGATCCTGTAACTCGCGGTCGTCGAGGGTCACCAGCAGCTCCCCGGCGCGGACCGGATCCCCCTCGCGCTTGCTAATCGAAAGGATTGCTCCGGTGATGCGGGGGGAGAGGTCGCTTTTGTTGAACGGCTCAATGGTGGCAAGGTAGTGGGATGATAGCTCAAGGGCACCCTGTATTACTGGAGCCACCTGCATAGTTGGTGCGGGGGGCTCGGGTTTGGGGAGAGCGGCGAGCTTCTTTTCCTTGTTCTTCAGAACCAAAACGGCGGCAATGACTATTAGCAGTGCAATAAGTAGCAGGATCGATTTCTTTTTCATTTAAGGTACTCCTCCAAGGTTCCATTTGCCTTGCGCCATGCCACCTGGGCGGCGTTATGGTCGAAAATTGCCTGGCTCAGGTTGGCCTCTGCAGTCATATCGGCCGATTGCGCCAGCAGCAGGTCGCTCATGGTGCCTGCGCCCGCTGCGTATTTTTGCTGCTCGATGCGGAACGATTCGTGCGCCTGCTCGATGGCCTGACGGGCCGTTAGCACCCGGTTGGCGCTTTCGCGCAGGGAAGCGTCGGCGACCGTCAGGTCGAGCCGCAACTGCTGTTCCACAACCCTCTGCCGGGCGGCGGATTTTTCTTTCAGGATCGTGTCCCGCCGCAAGTCGGCATACAGGGAGCGTTCGAAGAGCGGCACCGTTGCCTGCACTCCGAAATACCAGTTTGCCTCGTTATACGAAGGCGAGAAACCGTACTGCCCGGCGTAGCCTGCCACCGCGTTGACCGTCGGCAGGAACTTGCCGAAGCTTAAGCGGCGGTTGAGCTCGCTCTCTTTTACCCCCAGCCTGGCTGCCTGGTATTCGGGGCGGCTGCTCCAGGGGTCAACGGCAGCCATCTCGGCGGCCGTGGCCTGTTTCGGCAGGCTCAAGGTGTCGGTCAGCCGGAGCTGTGCCCCGCCCGGGGCGGGGTCGTCGCCCATCAGAAAGCGCAGCGTGGCGTCGCCTGCGGCAATCGCCTCGTCGAAGGAAAGAGCACGCTGTCGCTCGTTTGCCAGTTGCACCTCCACCTTCAGCAGATCCACCCGTGCGATGCGCCCGAGATCGAACAGCAGCCGGGCGTTCTTCAACTGGGTTTCCAGCGCTTCCAGCGTGGCATCGGAGGCCATTTTGAGCATACGCAGTTGCAGCAGCTTGTTGTAGCTGTTGACCGTGTTGGCAATCAGCTCGTTTCTGTTCTGGTAAAGGGAGAGCTGCTGCAGGTCGCGGCGCAGCGTGGAGAGCCGCACATTGGTAACGGTCTGCCCCCCCTGATAGAGCGGCAGCGCCAGAAGCAGTCCGAGCGAGGCATACTCATCGCTGAAACGGGCCGGAATAGTCACGGACTGGGCCGGAACGTAAGGGAACGGGTCCTGGCGCTGATTGTAGGAAAGGTCAAGCGACAGCTTGGGCCAGTGTTTCCCTCTGCTGCCGGCAATCCCCTCCTGGCTGGCGGCAATCCCAAGACGAGCCTCTGTCATGACTGGATTTCGCTCAAGCGCCCTGTTCAGGGCGTCTTTGAGCGTCAGGCCTTGATCTGCAAAAGCCGGCAGGGCAAGGGAGAGAGCAAAAAAAAGTGCCGCCATAGTTCGGAGCGTTGTTTTGGTTTTTAGAGCTTTTTTAGATTTCATAGGGTACCTAGTGTGAGTGTATATATGCATATAAAACGATGTCTGTCGTTAAAAAAAGACGGCAGTCTTAAAAACCGCCGAAAATAATGGTCACCGGACTCCAGGTCGTCGCAAGCTTAAAACCCCTGCCAGATGAACCAGCTCCCGACCAGCGCAACCACGCCGCCGCTGACACGTTTGGCCCAGATAGAGAAATTAACCACTCCCCTGGCCTTTACGAACCCCTCGACGAAGCCGGTGAAGGTGCCGGCAAAGAGCATCAGCAGGCAATGCCCTATGGCGTAGCAAAAGAGCAGGGCGATGCCGTAGAGCACCTGTCCTTTGCCGGCCACCAGTGTCAGCAGCACTACCAGCACCGGCGTGGCACAGGGAGAAGAGACCACTCCGAAGAACAATCCCAACAGGAACGCGCCGATAAGTCCGCCTCGTTTGGGTTTGAAATTCCGACTGATCGGCAGGCGGATCTCGTACAGTCCCATCATCTGCCCCCCCATGACCAGCGCGATGGCTCCGGCGATCAGGTACCACGGTCCTCCCAGAGTGCCGAACATAGTGCCCAGAAGCCCGGCCGCAGCGCCGAATGCAGTGAAGGTCAGTGAAAGCCCGAGTATGAAAGTCAGGGAGTATCGGAATGCTTTCCATCGATCACCATCGCTGTAGCCTCCCACGAAACCGACCACCAGCGGGATGGTGGCCAGCACGCAGGGAGAGGCCGAAGAAACGACCCCTGCCATGAAGACTGCGCCGAAGGCGATCAGCGGATAAAGCGTGATGACCTGCTCGATGTTATCGAGAAAGGTCATTTGAGTCCCGCCGCCTTCAGATCCTTGAGGATCTCTGCCTTATTCATGAAGCCGACGTGGCGCTTGATCTCTTTTCCCTTGGCATCGAAGAAAATCTGGGTCGGAATCATCTGGATACGGAACTTCGCAGCTGCATCCTCGTTTTCATGGACGTCAATGAATAGCACCGAAGCTCTGTTGCGATATTCCCCGGAGAGGGATTCAAGGATCGGCGCCATCTTCTTGCAGGGGATGCAACTGCGTGCGCCCAGGTCGATGACCGTCGGCTTCCCGGATGTCAGTGCGGCGCGGATGACTGCATCGTTGGCTGAAGGGAGTTCTGCCTGGGCGGCACCGGCAAGCATTAAGGTTATGGCAAGGGCTGTTATGCACTTTTTCATAGTTAATCCTTCCTATTGGTTGATATTGGTTCGTAGGTGAAGCTCCTACAGCATTCCAGTTATCTCAGCAATGGAAACCACTTTGCCGGCAAATTTAACTTGACCGTCGATGACTAGCGCTGGAGTGCTCATGACCCCGTATTTCATGATTGATGGGATGTCTTCAACCTTCACTACCTCTGCGCTTATGCCGCTTTCTTCCACGGCCTTCTTCACGTTTTCATAGAGGGTCTTACACTTCGCACAGCCGGTGCCGAGAATTTCGATTTTCATATCTTTGTCTCCTTATTTGATGTCTTTCTTGAAACCATCAATTGATGGATCTGACTCTGCCATTGATCTTATCGACGATAACCCCATCACGAAGAACTCCCTTTCCGTCTACCAGTTCCGCCTTGAAGAAGCGCGGGAATTCATCCATGACGCCGATAACCCTCAATGTTGAAAAGCTCTCTGTACGGGCTGGTGATTGAACTCCTTGATCACCGCTCCCCCTGCGCAACCGGCGCATACCATCTGGATGGTTGTGTGCGTTATATGAAAACGATCCTCCAGCAGGTGTTCAATGGCATGGAGCATGGTTACCCGCTGCTCTTCGTCGGCCATGTCGATGTCCAGGTGTACCGATAACGACAGGATGTGGGAGCAGACCGTCCAGATGTTCAGGTGATGTACATCCTGGACCCCCTCAATCCCGCGAATGGCAGCTGCCACTTCTGTCAGTTCCAGCCCGCGCGGGGTGCCTTCCATCAGGATATGTACCGAGTCGCGCAATACACGTCCTGCGCCTGCCAAAATGAGCAGGCCGATGCCGACGGACATCAGTGCATCCAGCAGGAACCATCCCGTGAAGTACATGATGATGCCGCCAATGATTACTCCGACTGACGCGGCGGCATCGCCAACCACGTGCAGGAAGGCACTGCGCACGTTCAGGTCGTCATGGGAGTGACCGTGCAGCGCTTTGGCTGCCAGCAGATTCATGGACAGGCCAATCGCGGCGATGACCAGCATCGGCAGACTTTTAACTTCCTGCGGAGCGGCGAAGCGTCCCCATGCCTCGTAGAGAATGCCCAGCGCCATCAGAAATACGGTCAGGCCGTTGATAAAGGAGGCAAATACCTCGGAGCGGTGAAAGCCGAAGGTGTGCCGATCCGAAGCGGGCAGCGTGGCAAGCTTGACCGCAGCGAGCGATAGTATCAGTGCGAACAGATCCAGAAAAACGTGTGCCGCGTCTGACAAGAGCGCCAGTGAGTTGGTCCAGAAGCCGCCGGCAACCTCGGCCAAGAGAGTGACAGCAGTGAGCGCGATTGCGATCTTGAGCTTACCGGTTATGCCGGTATCAACGGTAGAACACATGCTGTTGCACCCCTTAAAAGAACTTGTAGAACCAACAATCTTGATTGTTCAAATACCGCCAGTCATTGCTCTATTACCTTTTTCAATCGATAGATACCGAATTTAACCGGCAACATGGTTCCACCGCAGCGGTCGCACCCCTGCGGCCCTCCCTCTATTACGACAAAGGCCTCGTTGCCGCATTCCGGGTGACAGACGGCAAAGCCGATTTCCAGCTCCTTTGGCAGTTGCGGACTGTCAGGCTCCCGGTAATCCACCGGCTCCGCGCCGAAGTGGCCCAGGGTGCGCAGTCGGTTCATGAAGAGCCTGAGCTGGCAGTCGTCCGCGGTCAGCTCGGAAAGGCGCTGGCGGATAGACTCCAATAGGGGCTCCACCTCCAAATGCGTCGGACAGGATTTCGTTGTGTCTGAACTCATGATCTCCTCCAATTTATTCTGCACATGGCTTTCTGGACTTTGAAGGGATCTCCTCGCTGGCAGTTGCCGAATCGGCTTTAATCACAATATTGCATTGAATACATATCCTACCAGCACGATGGCCGTAGCCACTGTGCCGAAAAAGGTGGCCAGCAAGCGATTCTTCAGTACGTTCTTCAATATGATAGCTTCGGGCAATGACAGGGCCGTGACCGCCATCATGAAGGCCAGTACTGTGCCGATGGCCATCCCCTTTTCCATAAGGGCATGCACGATGGGAATCACTCCGGCGGCATTGCTGTAGAGCGGCACGCCCAGTGCCACCGCGACCGGCACGGCAAAAATATTGTCCGGCCCGGCCCAGCGGGCCAGGAAGTCGGCCGGGACATAGCCGTGGATAAAGGCACCCAGACCGACACCTACCACGACGTAAGGCCAGATCTTCTTTAGCAGGTCGATTGTGTATCCGCGTGCATAGACGACCTTCTCGCGGAAGTTCAAAACCGTGACCTCGCTGTTACCGACCTGCATCGCCCAGACATAGTCCTGAACGTACTTCTCCATCTTCAGCTTGCCGATCACGATGCCGGCGACAATAGCTATCACCAGGCCTGTACCGATGTAGATCAGGGCAATTTTCCAGCCGAAGAGCCCCCAGAGCATGATTAGAGCAACTTCGTTGACCATGGGGGAGGAAATCAGGAAGGAGAAGGTCACGCCCAGAGGAACACCGGATTCCACAAAGCCAATGAAAAGCGGCACCGCCGAACAGGAGCAGAAGGGGGTCACGACGCCGAGCAGGGCTGCCAACACGTTGCCGACGTACTCCCTTTTGTGGGAAAGCATGCGCTTGGTCTTTTCGGGGGGAAAGGAAGTGCGGATGATCGCCACCACGAAGATGATCGCGGCGAGGAGCAGGAAGATTTTCAGCGTGTCGTAGATGAAGAAGTTGAGAGCTTCGCCGGAACGTGAACCGGGAACGAGGCCAATTAAGGCGAAAACGATGTAGTCTGCAAAACTCTTCAGCATTAAATGCTCCATGAATCTCTGATTGATTGCCCACTTTATGAGACAAAAATTAGGCGCGGTTCAGCCCGGGTATTTTATGCTCCTTACTGGTCATAATGTCGCCATTCGATAGTCAGCTCTTTCATGGTTTCCTCCCCATGTTCATACCGCCTTAAGCAGATCGTGCCGCCCGTAAATTTCGACCTTTACGATTCCGGTGACCAGGTCCATAACGGCGAGAATTTCGGGATGCTTGATGGCGTAATAGATCTTCAGGCCGTCTTTGCGGCGGGAAAGAACGCCGGCGGCGAGCATCATGTTCAGGTGGCGGGAGGTATTGGACTGCTCCTCGCTTATGGCGGGGAAAATCTCGCAGACGCATCGCTCGCCATCGCGGAGAAAGTCTATAATTTTGAGCCTGGTAGGCTGCCCCAGGGCTTTCAGGATCTCAGCACGTAACCCAATAAGCTCTTTCATAGGATGTCCTTATTCAGTGAATGACTATATAGTCATATAGTCCCCGGTTGGCCGGCTGTCAATACATTTCTTTTCTGATAGCGCCGGATTACCCCCGGGATGCATCTTATTTTAGTTGCCTTTTATGCGCATCGGCAAGGGTGCTATTTCACTGTAACGCTGATAATCCCGCGGAAATCGCCTTCCTTGTACCCCACGGCCTTGTCTTCAGGATATGTGACAGCCAGCTCCTTGCGGACCGCCTCGCTTATGGTCGTAGAATCACCGTGGCATTTGAGGCAGGTCTGTTCCATTGTTATCGGCTTATAAAAACGGTTCCGGTCATTTGGGAATGCGCTCACAGCCTGCGGGAGTTTCTCTCCGGCGCTGTGCGCGGCAGCCAAAACTTCCAGAACTTGTTTCTCCGCTGCATCAGGCGCATTCAGGGGATTACGGTACTTAAGGGATGTCCGTTTGATAGTTACGCCAAGCTGGTTCTCAATGCGGGCCGAAATAGCCGGGGCATCCTTTGCGCAGACATCAATCGCAGCCGCAGGGCCATTTTCCTGCAGGCTCTCGATCAGTTTTTTGCGCAATTCCTGGCCGAACTGGCCTGCTGCTTTAGCTGCAACAGCCTGTTTCGGATTGCTCTCGGCAGCACCTGATACAGCCGGTAGTACCAATAACATAACGACAATTGAAAGGTAGGAACTTCTCATCGCATATCTCCTTCATAGGTTGCGGTTTGTCACCGTATAACTCCCTGCGATATAACCGTCAGCATGGCTCAAGAGGCTTCGGCGTAGATCAATGTTTTTCCCGGTTCGCCATCGAATTCCGTCGCGGAAATCTCGTCGTTGTTCGCGAGTGCCGAATGAGATTGCCGGCGGCGTCAACCCTGGTTTTCCTGAAGCTTAGAATCCCTGCCAGATGAACCAGCTCCCCACCAGCGCAACAACGCCGCCGCTGACGCGTTTGGCCCAGGTAGAGAAATTAACCACTCCCCTGGCCTTGACGAACCCCTCGACGAAGCCGGTGAAGGTGCCGGCAAAGAGCATCAGCAGGCAATGCCCTATGGCGTAGCAAAAGAGCAGGGCGATGCCGTAGAGCACCTGCCCCTTGCCGGCCACGAGCGTCAAAAGCACCACCAGCACCGGCGTGGCGCAGGGGGAGGAGACCACGCCGAAGAATAGTCCCAGGAGGAACGCGCCGACGAGCCCGCCCCGTTTGGGTTTGAAGTCGCGGCTGATGGGAAGGCGCATCTCGTACAGCCCCATCATCTGTCCCCCCATCAGCAGTGCTATGGCACCGGCGACCAGATACCAGGTCCCGCCCAGAGTGCCGAACATGGTCCCCAAAAGTCCCGCGGCGGCGCCGAAGACCGTGAAGGTCAGCGAAAGCCCCAGGATGAAGGCGAGCGAATAGCGGAACGCCTTCCACCGGTCGCCGTCCGCATACCCCCCGACGAATCCCACCACCAGCGGGATGGTGGCCAGCACGCAGGGAGAGGCGGAGGAAACGACCCCTGCCAGGAAGACCGCGCCGAAGGCCACCAGCGGATAAAGCGTGATGATCTGTTCGATGTTGTCGAGAAAGCTCATTTGAGCCCCGCCGCCTTCAGTTCCTTGAGGAGTTCCGCCTTATCCATGAAGCCGATGTGGCGCTTTACCTCCTTCCCCTTGGCATCGAAGAAAATCTGGGTCGGAATCATCTGGATGCGGAACTTCTCGGCGGCACTCTCGTTCTCATGGACATCGATAAAGAGCACCGAAGCCCGGTTGCGGTATTCCGCGGAGAGAGATTCGAGGATGGGCGCCATCTTCTTGCAGGGGATGCAGCTGCGTGCGCCCAGGTCGATGACGGTAGGCTTCCCGGAGGCGAGTGCGGCGCGGACGATTGCATCGTTTGCCGAGGGGAGTTCCGCTTGGGCGGCACCGGCAAGCATCAGGGTAACGGCAAGAGCTGTTATGAGCTTTTTCATCGGTTTTCCTTTCGTATTATCGGTATTGGATTTCTGGGGGTGACGCTACAGCATACCTGTGATCTCAACAATGGAAGCGACCTTGCCGGTAACCCTGACCTTGCCGTCTATGACCAGGGCCGGAGTGCTCATGACACCGTATTTCATGATGGAGGGGATATCCTCGACCTTGACCACTTCGGCGCTCTTGCCGCTTTGTTCCAGAGCCTGCTGCACATTTTCGTAGAGGGTCTTGCACTTGGTGCAGCCGGTACCGAGAATTTCGATTTTCATCTGCTTTTCTCCTTTTAGTTTAAGGTGTGCTTTAGCTTCATGCGTCGTCTGTCGGGTTAAAAAAGTGCGCCGTAGATCAACCCGCTGATGGTCGCCATGGAAATGACGAGAGACACGAATACTACCGTTTTCCTGGTTCCCATGATGCTTTGGATGACCAGCATGTTGGGAAGCGATAGCGCCGGTCCGGCAAGGAGTAGCGCCAGGGCCGGGCCCTTCCCCATGCCGGCGCCGATCAGTCCCTGCAGGATCGGCACCTCGGTCAGGGTGGCGAAATACATGAAAGCCCCCACCACCGAGGCAAAAAGATTGGCTTGCAGCGAGTTGCCGCCGACATAACTCGCAATCCAGCCGGAGGGAATCAACCCTTCGTGGCCCGGGCGACCGAGCAGGGCGCCGGAGATCAGGACGCCGTACAGAAGCAGGGGAAGGATCTTTTTGGCGAAATCCCAGGAGCTGGCGAACCATTCCCGCAGTTCGCTGTCGTCGCGGCTCTGGGTGGTCAGGGTGGAGAGTCCGATGACTCCGGCCACGAAGGGAACTGTAGGCTGCTCCCGGAAGAGGAAGGCCAGCAGCACGACCGGCGCGGCGGTCAGGACCATGGTCCAGCGGCCGACCCTGAACCAGAGGGTGAGGACGAGCGCCAGGGCCGCCGCAAAAATGGAGGTTATCTGCCATTTGGCGGCGTAAATGGCGTGCCAGAGGCCGCTGTCGCTATCGGGGCGCCCCCAGTTGGCGAAGACCAGGATGCCGATCATGCTGCCGAAGTAAAGGGCGTTTTGCCAGAGCGGACGAGCGACCTCGGGTTCCGGCAGGGAAGCTGCCGCGTCGATCTTCACCAGCTCCTCCCTGCGGAAAAAGAAGTGCATTGCCAGACCTATCACTAGGGAAAAGACGATCGCCCCCACGCCTCTGGCGATGCCCATCTCCGCGCCGAGGACATTGGCTGTCAAAACGATGGCCAGGATATTGATGGCGGGCCCAGAGTAGAGAAAGGCGCAGGCCGGGCCGAGCCCGGCGCCCATGCGGTAGATCCCGGCGAAAAGCGGCAGGATGGTACAGGAGCAGACCGCGAGGACCGTCCCGGAAACCGAGGCGACGCCGTAGGCCAAGGGCTTGCTGGCCCTGGGCCCGAGGTACTTTATCACCGACGCCTGGCTGACGAAAACCCCTACCGCCCCGGCGATGAAAAAGGCGGGGATCAGGCAGAGCAGCACATGCTCCTGCGCATACCACTTGACCAGATAGAGGGATTCCCACAGGGCATTTTCAAGCCGCGGCGACTGCTGCAACCAGCTCACCGGCAGGTAATAACAGGCGGCGAAGACGGCAACGATTGCGGCGAGCGGCTTCCATTCCTCTTTCCAATTCATTGCAACCCTCGGGGTTGATAATGGCGTTGGTGCGGAACTGCAAACATCAAACGTCCCGCTTGCCCGGAAGTGCCTCAGATTCCCCAGGAAGAATCACCTGTTTTTCCCGTTGCATGATTTTCCTGAACCCGGCGACAGCCAGCAGCAATTGGACCAGGCCAACCGTTGATACGATGTAAATGTCCTTGCTGCGGCATGGCAAGATTGTTTGCCGACAATTTCCGGGATTGAGCCAGTAAAGGAACATTATTACCAGCGCCAGCATCCCTGCGATGATTAGCGTACCGGCATATTTCCGGGTGCTGCCGGAAACAAGCGGCAAGGTGCACATTATGGTGCCTGCGCCGAGCCATCGGGTAATGTCGCCGGTTAGTGTGCATCCGCTTGAGGCGGCTCGAACGGCTTCAAGATGTATATGGGGCAGGCAGATGGGAATCGACTCCCATGGAACAATTACGAAAATTGCTCCGGTTATCCATAAACCGAAGAGAAGAAATCCCATGACACACTCCAGTAACCATTAGCCTGGTCCCAATTTACAAAATTGCATTGAACAGATACCCTGCCAGCACGATTGCCAAAGCTACGGTGCCGAAAAAGGCGGCGGGGAGCGGCTTCTTCAGGACGTGAGGGAGAATACGATGTAGTCGGCAAAGCTTTTCAGCATGGAGTGCTCCATGAGCGTCTGGTTGATTACTCACTTAATGAGACAAAAAAAAGCCTCATGCCAGCCCGATTGCTTTGAAGGCCGCCTTGCGGATCAGATCTGCCGGAATCTCCTCGTAGCTCTTCCCCCGGTACACGACCGTCGGGCAACTCCTCTCCGAACCGGTCAGGCAGGAGCAGGACGGGCAGGAGCAGGACGGGCAGGGGGATGCATCAGCGGCGGCATGCTCCAGGACGGCTTCCAGTGGTATGCCGTTAAAAAGGATCAGGTTCGACATGGCCTCACTCCTTCTCCTCATACGGCCTTGAGCAGATCGTGCCGCCCGTATATCTCGACCTTTACCACCCCCGTGACGAGGTCGATCACCGTGAGGATTTCGGGATGCTTGATGGCGTAATAGATCTTCAGCCCCTCCTTACGGCGGGAAAGGACGCCTGCTGCGAGCATCATATTAAGGTGACGGGAGGTATTGGACTGCTCCTCCTCGATGGCGGGAAAAATCTCGCAGACGCAGCGCTCGCCGTCGCGTAGAAAATCAAGAATTTTTAGCCGGGTAGGCTGCCCCAGGGCTTTGAGGATTTCAGCGCGCAGTTCAATAAGCTCTTTCATATGGGGACCTCGTACAGTGAATGACTATGTACTCATATAGTCCGATGTTAGCGCTCTGTCAATTTATTTTTTGCCGGAATGCAGCAAACAACCTCTTTCCTATTTTGGATCAGCGGTCTCCTGGAGGAGGGGTTCGCTGAGGCGTTCCTACCTGTTTGGAGGCTCGGTAGAATTGCCGTTCTGAAATTCGGGTTCGGCGCTCAGCATGAGTATCTCGATTTCTTCTATGATCTCCTCCTGGCGTATCACATTCTTTTCCAGGGTTAGAGCGGAGCTCTTTTGCTCCATGCGGCGCGCTGCGTTGTCGATGTGGAGCTGTCGTTGCCGGTTTTCGGCCATGAGCGACCGGTAGAACATCTCGTGCAGGGCAGCGAAGAGGTAGTGTCCCGCCAGTTGGGAGTAAAACGCCGCAGGTGTCAGGTTCAGTATCGGTGCCTGTGAGTGGCGACCGGTCGGCGCCAGGTCGGCTGGAAAGGGCTGGAGCGTGCATGATGCCACTGTTCCGTCCTGCTGCCCGTGACTGAGCACGGTCAGGCGGAGGGGACCCTGTGTAGCCAGGCTGTTCAACTCCTCGATAACCCGGCTGATCACCGATTGCACCTCTTCGACCGTGCCTGCCCCGGCGAGGGAGCTGTAGAGAGTATCCGGGGCTATCTTGCCGCAGAGCCTGGTGCCGACCGCAATAAGAATCGGAGCCGGGGAGGTAGAATCGGTCTCAAGCTTCGCTTTGGCCTGAAGCAGCGCGTCATTGAAATCGCCGCAAAATCCCCGTTCGGAGCCGATCATGAGCCGGACCGTCACGACGCTCCCCGGCTGGGCGGCGACCTCGGGATGGAAGTAGAGAAAATCGGCGGCGGCCGCCTCGATGCTCTTAACCACCCGGCTCTGTGCGGCGAGAAAGCGCGAGAGTTTCGCCGTCTCCATGAGCGCCAGGGTCCGCATGACTCGCAGGATGGCGCTTATGTCTTTCAGGGTGCGCAGTCGCCGATCGATGTCAGTTCGCTTCCCCATGCGCCTCCTCCTTGCCGAGCCAGGCTGCGACCGCTTCCCGCCAGGCGTCCTGGTCGTCGTCCAGGGAGAGCCGCCCGGAGTTCACTCCCGTTTCCAGGAGACGGAGCCGGATGGGGATCTCTGCCGGGGGAAGGTTGTCGAAGAAACCTTCGTTGAAAGCGGTGAGCCAGGCTGCCTGGAACCCGGCAGGGAAGGGCGCCATCCGCTCTTGGCGCAGAATCTCGCGCAGGAGCTGTCCGCGCCGGATCTTCGTCTCCATGGATGCCTCCAACCTGGAGCCGAAGCGGGTGAAAAGCTCCAGTTCCAAAAATTGAAGGTAGTCGAGTTTCATCCGTCCGGCGGCCTGCTTGATCCGCTCATGCTGCGCCTTGCCTCCGATGCGGGAGACAGAGCGGGTGACATCGACGGCGGGGAGAAAGCCTGCTGCGAAGAGCTCCTGGTCCAGGTAGATCTGGCCGTCGGTTATGGAGATCAGGTTGGTAGGGATGTAGGAGGAGATCTCCCCCTGCTGGATCTCGATGATCGGCAGTGCCGTCATGCTGCCGCCGCCGCTGGCACCGGAAAGGCAGGTGGAACGCTCCAGCAGGCGTGCGTGAAGGAAGAAGATGTCCCCCGGATAAGCTTCCCGCCCGGGCGGCCGACGCAGCAGCAGGGAAAGTTCCCGGTAGGTCTGGGCGTGGAGGGTGAGGTCGTCGTAAATAAGGAGCGTATCCATGCCCCGGTGCATCCACTCCTCGGCCACCGCGCATCCGGCAAAGGGGGCCAGGTATTTCAGGCCGGGAAGACTACTCGCCTCGGCGACCACGACCGTGGTATAGGCAAGGGCGTCCGCGGCGCGGAGGGTCTCGATGATGGAGACCACTTTTGATCGTTTCTGGCCGATGAGGACATAGACGCAGCGTACCCCCTCCTTGCGCTGGCTGATTACCGCGTCAACGGCTAGCGAACTCTTGCCGGTGCTGCTTCCGCCGATAATCAATTGCCGCTGTCCCCGGCCGATGGGTATCATGGTGTCGATGATGGTGGTGCCGGTGTAGAGAGGACGGGACACGAAATCGCGGGCGGTAATGGGGGGCGAGGAGGCGAAGATAGGGCGGCGAAAAGGGAGGTCGGGTACCGCCAGGCCGTCCAGGGGAGTGCCGAGAGGATCTATCACCCGGCCGAGCATCGGATCTCCGGTCGCAATGGTCAGACCCTGCCCTGATAGATAGGCGGCAGTCCCGGAGGTCAGTCCATCGTTTTGGTGCAGGAGCACTGCACCGACCAAGTCGCGAGTGAGTTGGAACACCAGGGCGCGGCTGCCGTCCTCGAAACGGATAACGTCCTCCAGGGCGGCCGAGGGGAGACACTTCACCCAGACGATGCCGTCGCCGATGGAAACTATGCAGCCACGTTCGCTCACCCGTATGGTGGGCCGGTATCCTTCCAGCAAACGGGCCCGGGTCGTCAGCAGGGAGCTGTTGTTAGGTGGCGGAGTCGCCATTGTGCGCCATCTCCTTAAAAAAGCTCAGTTCGCCGCGTAGGGTAACATCCAGGATCCAGGGCCCTGCCGTCAATTGCAAACCAGCCAGCAGCGCCGGTTCCTCGATAAATTCTATGGTCCCCAGGTAACCGCAGCTTTCTGCCAGACTCTGGCGGATCTCCGTGCGCCGCTTATCCGGACAGACAAAAGCGCTTGCCGCCCGCACGGGGACTCCCGGTTCACTCAATGCTTCGGCAATGGCCCTAAGCTGCTCAGCGGACAATGTTGCCAGAGTGGAGAGGAAAAGTTCCTGAAGCCGCCCCTCAAGTTCCGGGGTGGTTACCTCTTCCAGAAGACGTGTTACGAAACGGCTCCCTTGGTCAAAGGCGAGTTCTTCCATTTCCCGAAGCCTGTCTTGCAGATCCTGGTCCCGGATGGCGCGGGCCCTGTCGCGCTCCTGCTCCAGCGAGAGTTGCAGGGCTGCTTCCAACCTGGTACGGTCGGCGCTCAACTCAACGAGCATCTCCTTGCGCAACCCTTCCTTTTCCCGCTCCCATTCGGTCAACCGTGACCGGTAGCGGGCTTCCAGATCAACTGCCTCCTCCCGCAGGAGCTGCGCCTCGGCCGCCGTTCTGGCCAGCCCCTCGCGCCGGGCGGAGATGGCGTTCATGACCGGTTTGTAGAGGAGCCGGTTCATGATCCAGACAAGGATAAGGAAGTTGGCGATCTCCAGAATAAATGTGGTCCAATCGAGTTCCATGGCCTGTCCTTTTGCGATGGGCTCGCATTCCGCACTACTTGAGAAGATATTCCAGGAGCGGGTTGCGGAACAATACGATCAGCACGACCACCAGGCAGTAGATTGCCAGTGACTCGATCATGGCCAGACCGATGAAGAGGGTGCGCGAGATGGCTTTCTCCGCCTCGGGCTGGCGGGCCAGCGCCTCCAGCGCGCTGCTGATAGCCCTGCCCATCGCATGAGCGGGAGAGATGATGCCGATGGCCATGGCCACGAGGGCGCCGACGGTTGAGGCGAGAACGATCCAGATCATTCCAGTCATTGACTGCTCCTTTCCTCGGGACTGCGGGGGGACCCAACGGACCGGATCCCTCCCGCGATATAGACCAGCGCCAGCATGCCGAAGATGTATGCCTGCACCAGGGCTTCAACAATGTGGAGCATCAGAATAGGTACCGGCACCAGCAACCCGGCGACCAGCAGCACCAGGAACGCCGCCATCTCCAGGCTCATCATGTTACCGAAAAGACGGATGCCTAGTGCCAGGGTGCGGGTCAGTTCGCCGATCAGGTGAAACGGCAGCAAAATGGGGCTTGGCTTCAGGTAGTGTCGCAAGTAATCCCGCACCCCGTCGATCCTCACCCCGAACCAGTGGACCGAAAGGAAGGTCACGGCTGCCAGGGCGGCGGTTGCCGACAGGTCGCCGGTCGGTGCATGCAGGCCGGGGATCAGGCTGCTGAGGTTGGCCAGGCCGATGAAGAGCCAGAGGGTCGCGACAAAAGGATAAACCCGTTCCCAATACTCGGGGAGAACGGCGCGAACTGCATCGGCAAGGGCTGTCACTACTGCCTCGGCCGCAGCCTGTGTTTGATCCGGCTCGGGACCAAGCCGCCGTCCGACCAGCCACGAGACGGCTGCCATGAAGAGCATGATCCCCCAGGTTGTCGCCACCGTACGGGTTATCGCCAGGGGGCCGAATTGCAGGACGATGTGGGAAACGGTCTCCATCACTCACCTCTTCACGAACAGATAGACATTCGTCGCGCCGATGATGATGCCGAGGAAGATCAGGGAAAGGGTCCAGCGCATGGAATATCCTGCTACCATGCCGTCGAGCCAGCGCCCCAGGTAGGCGCCTCCCACCATAGGCAGGACCATGAGGAGCCCTAAGGTTCCGAGGAAAACGGTCTGGCCGATGACTGTCGGTCGCTCCCGCTCGGCTTTGTCAGAGCGCCGGACCTGGTCCTTCACCCGCTCCTTGAGCTTTTCGTGGTTTTTCATGCGCCCCTCACCGGCTGCGCTCCAGGTTCCAGAGGCTCTTGAGCATCTCTTGCTCCAGGCGGCGCAGGTTTTCCCTGATGCTGCTCAGCTCCTCTTCCTCGCGTCGCAGCTCCTCATCAAGCGCCTTTCCAATCCGTCGTTGATCCGTGTCCCAGAGGTAGCGCCGGGTGCTGATGACAAGCTCGTTGTCGGCAATGGAGAGCACGGCGCCAGGGAGTGCAATGAAGTGCCAGGCACCATCCGGGTGGCGAAATCGGGCCAATCCGAAATCGAGAACGGTCAGCATCCGTCCATGGCCGGGCAAGATGCCGAAGCTGCCGGAGGCGTCCTCCCCAACGAACGAGGCCACTGCCTCGAAGCGCTCGGAGTGCGTTGCATCCTGAAGAGTTATGGTGAATCCGTTCACCCCGGCACCCCCTTCATAGCGCCGCGCATGTAGCACGCTTCCTCGGGAAGCCCGTCGAAATCTCCCTGCAGGAATCCTTCGCAGTCGGCCAGGGTTTCGGTGAGCGGTACGGACACTCCCTTGATGCCGCTCTGCTCGGCGGTTACATGAAACGGCTGGGTCAGGTAGCGCTGGAGCCTGCGGGCACGCTGAACCACCAGCCGATCCGTTTCGGACAGCTCCTGGATACCGAGCATGGTGATGACATCCTCAAGTTCCCGGTAGCGTGCCAGGTGCTGCCGCACCCCTTCTGCTGCCATGTAGTGACGGTCGCCTATGATCCGTCGGTCCCTGAGGCTGGTGGTCGACAGGAGGGGGTCGACCGCCGGGTAGATCCCTTTTCCCGCTTGGGACCGGGAGAGTACAACCTGTGAGTCCAGGTGCCCAAGGATGGCGTTGACCGCCGGGTCGGTCATGTCGTCGGCCGGCACATAGACCGCCTGGACCGACGTTATCGAGCCGCGGCTGGTGGAGATGATCCGGTCCTCAAGCTCCGCCACCTCACTCATCAGGGTCGGCTGGTAGCCGACGGTGGCCGGAATGCGCCCGAGGAGCCCCGATATCTCGCTCCCCGCCTGGACGAAGCGGAAGACGTTGTCCATCAGGAAGAGCACCTCCTTGCCCATGGTGTCCCGCAGGTATTCGGCATAGGTCAGGGCGGAGAGCCCGGCACGGAAGCGGACACCCGGCGATTCATCCATCTGGCCGAGCACCATGAGCGTTTGGGTCATCACTCCAGCTTCAAGCATCTCGTGCCAAAGCTCATGCCCCTCGCGGATCCGCTCACCCACCCCGGCGAAGACCGATACTCCCCGGTGCAAAGCGACGATGGCATGCATGAACTCCATGATGAGCACCGTCTTGCCGACCCCGGCCCCACCGAATAATCCGGTTTTGCCTCCCCGGACGAAGGGGCAGAGGAGGTCGATGACCTTGATGCCGGTCTCAAGAATGCCGCTGGCAGCGACTGTCTCGTGCAGCGGGGCAGGGGTGGCG
>Ga0209317_1001416_pt1 | contig 21124 bp, 18 predicted proteins | sample RifGroB2_FD_183994 | JGI IMG/M metagenome (GOLD analysis project Ga0209317, IMG submission 183994) | Soil microbial communities from Rifle, Colorado, USA - Groundwater B2 (SPAdes) (version 2) | ecosystem: Environmental > Terrestrial > Soil > Unclassified | place: Rifle, Colorado | collected...
ACGCAGGTGGGTTTTGCGACAAAACTTACTTTTATCGAGGATATCGGTTACGACACTGTCGGCGGCAAGTTCGTCGACGAGGAGGGGTTGGAGATCCGCTCGCTGTTCAAGCTCTACCCCCTGGAATGGATGCTGGCCGAGGATTTCGGCGAATATCTTATGGAGCAGCGAAACCTCAAACTGTACGAACCCTTCTGGAAGATCATACTCTCCAACAAGGGTATCCTGGCGATTCTCTGGCAGCTCTACCCCGATCATCCCAATCTTCTACCGGCATCCTTTACCGAACCCCGCAATCTTGCGAAGTTCGTCCGGAAGCCGGTTTTTTCCCGGGAAGGGGCGAATATCCAGATATGCGCAGGCGAAGGAGTGCTGCTGGACAGCGGCGGGACCTATTCATTGCAGTCCTCCGTCTATCAGGAGTACTGCGAGCTGCCCCGGCATGACGGTTTTTACACTCTGATCGGTTCCTGGGTGGTGGGTGATGAACCGGCAGGACTCGGCATTCGTGAAGATACCACGGTAATAACCAAGAATACCTCAATGTTCGTGCCCCACTACTTTGTGCCATAATGGCTGATTATTGGGGGAGAAAATATTTCTTATCGGGCATTTTTCTAATCGGGCGAAAGATTTTTCGCCCCTACAACGTCGGCAAAAGGAGGATTCACAATGGGCAGTGGTTTTGCATCGGGAATATTCAATTTCGGCATCTATCTCGGAACGGCGATGGCCTTGTTTGTCGTCTTCCTCTATGCCTATACCAGATTGACGCCGTACACGGAGCTTGCCGAAATCCGCAGCGGCAACAATGCCGCGGCCTGCAGCCTGGGCGGGGCGATCATCGGCTTCGTCTTGCCGGTGGCGAGCGTCATCGCCAACAGCGTGGGGGTGGTCGATGTTATTATCTGGAGTCTTATTGCCATGGCCATCCAGATGCTGCTCTTCGTCGTCATCTGGAAAAGATTTTCGGATATCGTCACCAATATTCATGAAGGTCAGCTCGCGAGCGGCATCTTCCTCGGCGCCCTGGCGATCGCTATCGGCATTTTGAATGCCTCGTGTCTGACCTATTAAGATCGATTGCTGCTTTGAAATCCTTCTCCGGTCTCGGGTTATTCCTTCCCTGATATTGTTCAGGTAATGGCCAAAGGCCGGAGAATTTGAAAGCGCCTGACGGCAACATGCCCCTGCCACGAATACAGTCTTTCCTATTGAAATCAAAACAATTTTACCATAGATACGTTATCTTTCCTGAAAAGCATCAGGTGCCGAAAAATGCTTGCGTAAATCGTTAGGAACAGATACTTTGTTTCCACGATTTTCATGCACTGGGGGGAGAGCCGTTTTTTCGCCATCCAAGACCCGCGGTGATGGCCCCGATAGCTACACCTTACAAACACGTTCGTGTTGCATCCCGGAAGTAAGGTCCACCCGAGTCGCCTATCACAGCCCTGCCGCCAGACGACACCCGACGAAAAGGTGCCGGGAAAAATCCGGCCCCCGTTACTCGATTTCTTACAAAAAGCCGATGCAACCTGGGCTTCGCCGCAATCCGGCAATTCCCAGGGAAAGGATACTTCATGAATTCTCATGTGATACGCAAGGATACGATTTTCAAGCTGCTGGACCAGAATGGTCCTTTCGCAGTGGGGGAGACCGTACCGCAACCGAACCGGTTTTCGCCGCTGATCCGTAATCAGGTCGCCTGTCTGAAAAAGGCGCACCTGTGCAGCAGATACCGTATTACCCGAAACCAGATCTTCGAATTCCTCAATGTCGGATCCTTCGCCGATATCGGCAGGCTGATCGAAGACGAGAAGTGCCGGAAGGCCACCAGCCGTCGGGCCTATCTGCTGTTGTCACGAATGTTCGGCATTGCCGGCAACGACAACGAATGTCTCATCGCCGTTAAAAACTATTCGAGCACCGCCGACGGGGTCATCCGTTACCTGAAGCGGGCCGTGCTGGCCCCTTACGCTTCATACCTCGACATGGATAACAAGGTGGATACCATCTACGATCCGGTGGAGCTGCTCCTCATTCCCTTCGACGACCGCTACCACAAAAAGGCCCGGTTCGAGGCCAAGCGCAAGCTGGTGCTCATGCAGCTGGCGGCGGCCATCGAGCAGCGGGAGCGGGAGACGAACATCGAAAAGAAATTCGCCGGCTTTCTCGATTTCCTCAACAACCATGTGTGGAGCACGGATGCCAAGATCGGCGAGCAGGAACCCGCCGTCCTCCTGAGCCGTCATTCGCCGGAGGACTTCGCCTGCAACGAGGTATCGGTGCTCTCCTGGACCTCTGCCGAAGAGAACAATAATCATCTGGAGCGGGGCCTGAAACGGACCCTCATCAAACGCCTCTGGTTCCATTACGACAACCGGAAAATTCCCATTTATGTCATCGTCCGCAAAAAAGAATCGGTCGCGAAAGTCTTGAAACTCTTACGCAAGGGCGAGGAAAATCCGGACGTCGCGGTAGCCGACGAGCTGGGGCTCATGGGAGTTCTGGACGGCATCGCCGAAGTGCGAATTTTCCAGAAGCATCTTTTTGAAAGTGCTTTTCGGGCGGGCTCCTTTCTCACCCTGGAGGATGTCTCCGACACGTTGGAAGGCGGACTTCACAACGGCAATATCGGCAGCTCGACCAACACCCCGATGCTGAAATTCTTCGCCCGCATGGGGGGCATGCGGGTCGAGTTCATCATCCACACCAACAGAAGCTTTCTCAACTACACCTACCAGCGAGGCGTGGCCCATAGCGAGTACGAGGTCAACCGACTGTTCGACACCGGCGTGGCCAACCTGCTCTTTCCCAAAGATATCTATCATCTTGATCTATCCTCCATTAAGGACGAGCTGCTGCACCGCTTCCGGAAACAGATCGAAAACGAATGATGAGTCCATAAGCGTCTTCCCGACTTGAAAATTACAGAACCAAGCCGCAAAGGAAATGGCAGGGAAAATATCAAGTTAATTTACTTTCGTCTCATAAAATTTAAAGTTGTAAAAACCATATATCTCAAGGCGCGGAGAGTGTCTTCTGTTATAATGGATATTCCAAAAACAGATATAAGTACAAGGAAATCAGAGCCAATGGCTAACATGAAGTACAAAATCACTCCCTCTGCATTGGCAATCTCCCTGTTTTGGTCTGCTGTTATTCCTTTGATAATACCATTGAAATTCTCCTCGGACAGATTGCACCAACTCCTGCAATTTTCGAGTCTTATTCTCCTGTTCCTGGTCATGCTGTGGATATGCAACCGGATAGGAAAACAGAAGATCCCGCTCCAAGCACCTCGAATCAAGCTGCCGAGCACGTGGCTCATGATCGGCGCCATCTCGATCTGCGCAATCATTTGGTCGATATATGGCTTTGTTTTCTATCCTGGCATAATTACTTGGGATTTTTACGTTCAATGGCATGAGATGTCGGGGAAGATCCCTTTATCGGATTGGCATCCCGCATTCCACACCCTTCTCATGTGGGTAGTTACCCGGATCTGGTTTTCGCCGGCCATAGTGACTTTGGTACAAGTAGCGGCGATGTCGGTACTTGTGGGAATAACCGCAGTCCGGTTGGCGCAAAACGGAGTACCGCTCATGATAGTCGCTCTGATGGTGCTGTTTTATGCCTTCTTTCCCTTAAACGGTTTTTATGCGGTATCGCTTTGGAAGGATATCGGCTATGCCCTCGCCTTTTTCTGGCTCAATATTCTTCTATTTGATGTCGTCTTCTCCAAGGGAAGCATCCTGGCAAAAAGATCTTTTCAGATGCTGTTCTTCCTTGCCCTGTGCTGTGTGGCCTTGATACGGCACAATGGATTGATTCCCGCTTTCGGTTCGCTGTTGGTGTTGTTGGCGATCTACTTCCGCTCGCAAAGCAAGCCCATCCTCTTATTAATGGTAGCCCTTGCCGCCTTTATTTTCTTGTTTAAAGGACCGGTCTTTCATCTGCTCAAGGTCAATGTGACCGACAAGAATGTCTTGAAAGCCCATTTACCAATTCAACACATTGGCGCCGTGCTGCATGCCGGCGGTGATATCACCCAGGAAGACAAGGTCTTCCTGGCGCAGATAATGCCGTTGTCGTACTGGAAGAAGGCCTACGACCCTCGTTCCTGCATGCCCCTTATCTTTGGAAAAGACAAAAACGGTACTCCCTATCTGGATGGGGATTTTCTTAAAAACCATGAAAACTATCGAAAGTTCCTTTCGGTGTGGACAAGAACAGCACTCACCAACCCCGCTCCCATAATGAACTATTACCTCTACGGCACCGAACTGCTCTGGCGTATTCACACCCGTTACAGTCCCTTTGTCATAGCGGATGAAGATCTGGCCGAAGACCATCTCTATTCCGGGTACAAGCCCTCACAGAAATTAAGCAAACATGTCGGACCGGTTGGAAGTTTTCTGATACATCTTATCAATAACCATGCAACAGGATGGCTTTTCCATAGAGGCGCTTTCTATTTCTGGACCAGCCTGTTCTTTTTGAGCTTACTCGCGCTCCGTGCCGACAAGGTGTCCATCATTGCCATCGTTGCCCCCATGCTTTTGCAGGCCTTCACCGTTGCCGCTTTTCCCTTGGTGCAAGACACGCGATTCATGTTTCCCATAATTTTGGTGACCCCTCTTCTCATTTCACTGTTCTTTTCCAACCGATTGACAGCTTCTGCAGGAACGCATATCGCTTCCTCTTGAAGACAAAAAAAGGCTTCTCCCTCGCGAAAATCCCGCGGCGGAGAAGCCTTGTCCCGGCTGAAATCTTTGTTCGGCAACCGGCCGACTCTACGGCATCACTCTGTTCTCGGTGAGACCCATCAGGACAATGTCGATCCGGCGGTTTTTTTGGCGGCCTTCGTGACTGTCGTTGCTGGCAATCGGCCGGAATTCGCCGTAACCGGCGATGGAAATATTGCCCGGGGAAAAGTCGAAATTGCCGAGGAAAATCTTCATGATGTTGGACGCCCGATCGAGGGATAGCTCCCAATTCGTTTTATAACGGCCTTTGGGCAGAATGGCATTATCGGTGTGGCCTTCGATGCGTATCTGGTCGGCAAAGGGCAATATCGCCCGGGCTATCTTGCCGACGGAGGGTAAGGACTCCTGCTTGACCACCGCACTGTCCATTTCGAAAAAGGCATCCTCCTCCATCCTGATCACCAGTCCTCGCGCGGATTCATCCACCGCGATTTCGCCTCCCAGCTGCAGGGGCTTCAAGGAGATCAATATCGATTTTTTAATATCCCGGACTTCGTCGACACTGAGGTTGAGCTTTTTGATCATCCCGGTTTCTTTGCTTCTATGGTCGGCCTCTTCGTTGACCATTCTGGTGTTTATGGGCGGCCGCGGCATAACCTGCACCGCGGGAATAGGCAGGAATTCAGCGCTCAAGGCCTTGGATTTGCTCATATTGAAAGCGCTCTTGTACGATTGCTGTACCTCCTCCACCTTCTTCTTATCGACTTGCGACATTGCATACAGCGTCACAAATACGGCAAACAACAGGGTGATGAAATCGCCGTAGGAGACCAACCATCGTTCATGGTTCGGTGGTTTTTCAGGACTTTTTTTCCTCGCCATCCTCTATCTCCTAGTCCGCCTTGCCTTCGGAAGATTCGCCGCCTTCATGAATGTACGATTTGAGCCGCTCTTCAATGAACCGGGGATTGCTGCCGCCGAGAATGCTGGTAATTCCGGCAATGATGAGCTCCTGTCTCTGGACCTCTGACTTTATCCGGAGCTTGATTTTGGTAGCGAACGGCAGACAGATAATATTGGCAGTCACCAGACCATAGATGGTGGCCACGAAGGCCACGGCTATCCCCGCTCCCAACTTGGAAGTGTCCGCCAGATTGCTCATGACGTGGATAAGGCCAAGTACGGCGCCGATAATACCGATGGTCGGCGCATACCCGCCCGCCGCCTCATAGAATTCCGCGCTCAACTTGGCGTGTTCTTCATAGGTCCCCACGTCGACCTCCAGAATATCCCGGATATCCTTGGGCTCGACCCCGTCGACACAGAGGGCGATGGCTTTCCGCAAAAACCGGTCTTTGGTATTGTTGCCGTCCTGTTCAAGCGAGATGATGCCATTTTTCCGGGCCTTATTGGCCAGATCGATGATGATGGCGATTGTTCCCTCCAATCTTTCCGGAGGAGAAAGCAGCATCTTGACATCCTTGACCGCCTTGACTGCCGTATCCATGGGAAAACTGACGAAGGCCGCGCCAAAGGTACCCCCTAGCACGATTATCGCCGCGGTGGGTTGGATGAGCGCCTGCATATGAAGGCCTTCCATAGCGGCTCCGCCGACTATCGCGCCCAGCCCCATAACCAATCCAATTATTGTTGCAGTATCCATAAATCAAAAAATGTTCTTACTCTTCGGCTCTTCCGCCTCAGAAACAAAGGAATGAAAATTCGAAAACATATGCAACGGACCAACTTACTCGGATGCACCTCTTTCCTGGACGAGTCCGTCCGGTTGTTCCAACCTGCGCTGAATTACTACGCGGTAATCTATTATTTTTTCCACTACTTCGGATGCTTTTTCGAGAACCAGATAATAATCGCCGTTAATAAGGCATATAGTCGTATCGGGGGCTTCTTCGATAGTTTTAATCAAATCGGGATTGAGATATATCATCGTCCTGTTGAGACGGGTGAGTTGAATCATAAGGGAGGAGTCTCTTCTGCAGTCGACTTTGATTGAAATTTTATAATGTTATAAAAGTCCCGAATTGAATGTTCTTCATGAAAGAGCCTATCTTTCCCGAACACCTTTGTCAAGGCAATCGTCTTAACCGGTTTTCCTTAGGCGATCACCGTGAGCAGCATGAAACTGTGGGAAAACCGGCCCGATTCCGGGACGAAGCACAGCACCCGGTCGCCGTCCCGGAGCCTGCCGGATTTGAGCAGCCCCTCCATGAGCAGGTAGATCGAGGCGCTGCCGATGTTGCCGACCTCATAGAGGTTGGTAAACCATTTCTCATAGGGGATTTCAAAGCCCGCCCCTTTCATGCCTTGGTAAAACCGGTCGCGGAAGTAATCCGACGAATAATGGGGCAGATACCAGTCGATGTCGTCTGGACGAAGACCATGTTTTTCGGCGATCGCCGGCAGCGCTCTGGCCATGGCGGTGGGGACGATGTGCGTATCGAGGAGTTTCACGTCCTGGCGCACGGCCATAAGGTTCTGCCCGGCCGCGGCCAGGCTGCCTTGCCCGTCCCGCCAGCCCTGCATGCGGCCGTCGTCCAGTCTTCTGCCGCCGGCATACATGCAGGTGGCAAGTTCGCCGGCGTAGGAGCGGTTTTCGATCCATTCCACCCGGTAGCAGAGACCGGTCGCACTTTTCCGGCCGGAGACAAAGGCCGCTCCGGCGCCGTCAGAGAGCATCCAGCGGAGAAAATCGGCGTCGAAACCGAGGATCGGCTTTTTCTGCAGGTCGTCTTCCGGCTCGGTCTCGGCGGCAAAAAAGCCCGCATTCATATAGGAGGAGGCGATTTCCGAACCGGTTGCCACCGCGTTCTGTACCGCCCCCGTGGCGACATTCAGGCAGGCATATTTCAGGGCGGTCACCCCCGCAAGACAAATTCCGGCGGTGGTCACCACCTCGCAGGGCGGCAGGCCCAACTCGCCTGCTACCATGACCCCGTGGCCGGGCATGAGCAGATCGGGGCTCGCCGAGCCGCAGCATAAACATTCGATGTCGGTTAAGGAGAACTTCGCGGAAGGCGTGAGCTTTCGTACCGCCTCGGCGGTCAGCTGGGCGTTGGTATGGGTCGCCCGGCCTGTTTCCGGGTCGAGAGCATAGTACCGGGTAGTGATCTTGTTGTTGGCGAGAATCCGGCGCCTGGTCCGCGAGGGGATATTGCCAATCCGGCCGAGGACCTCTTCGATGCGATCGTTGTCCACCGGCTGATTGGGGAGAAAGGAAGCGATATCATTGATAAAGATGTTCATGTTCAACTCTTCTTGATATGATGGTGCAACTGTTTCATGAGATCGGAATAGAGGGTATAAAATTCCTTCGGGGCAAGCCGGGTCGGCAGCACCGCATTGGAAAAGGTGTAATAATCGAGATCGGTGAGGGTGATTTCTTGCTGCAGCTGGCGGAAAAGCGGGGTTCCCGGGATCGGCGTAAGAATCGACGGAATCGGCAGGGCGATGGGCGAACTGTCAATGAACCGGCCGAGCCGTTCGAAGTCTTCGCGGTCGTAGTCGGGAGAAATGATGAAATCACCGATCACCCGGATGCCGATCTCGGCCAGGATCGAGAGCGCCGTAAGGTTCTTGGCCAGACTGCTGCGCTTGTTCATCCGGTCAAGGCGGCCATCGTCGATCTCCTCGAAACCGATGACCACCGCGGAAAGTCCCGCTTCATGCCACAGTCGCAGGAGATCGGGGTCGGCCACCACGGTATCGGCCCGGACATCGGCCACGAATTTCTTGCCGAGCGAAAGTTCGATGATCCGCGTAGCAAGCATCCTGGCGGCTGCCCGGTCGCCGAAGGTGTTGGCGTCGACGAAGCGGATGAGCGGAATATCGCCCAGGAGGTCGATGTCGCGGAGAATCGCCTCGGCGCTGTGGCCGAGGTACCGGCCGTCGGTCAGCGACGGGATGGAACAGAAGGCGCAGCAATGGGTGCAGCCGAAGGCGGTGACGACAAAACCGACCTTGCCGCCCACCCCGCTCATCACATACTTGTCGCGATGGGCTTCGACCAGGTCGTAGCGCGGCGGCAGTTCGTCGACCAGATCGGCCTCCGAGTATTTCCGGAGTGAAGGGCTGAATACCCCTCCCTGCCGCACCCGGACCACGCCCGGGATGGCAGGCGTGCGCCCCGCAGCCAAGTCATCAACCAGCAGCCGAAAACTCAGTTTGCCGAGACCCATCACGATATAATCGATGCCCTCCCGGTTAAAGTAGGCGGGATCGCAGGAGGCGTGGTGGCCGCCGACAACAACGATGGGGCTCTTGCCGGCAAACCGTTTTTTGATCTCGCCGGCCAGTCTGATCACCGTATTGGCCTCGCAGGTGACTGCGGTAAAGCCGACCAGGTCCGGGCCCCCGTCCGCGGCCAGCTTTTCCATGCCTTCCGGCTCGGCCTTCAGGTCGACGATCCGCACCTCGTGACCGGCCAGGTTGCCGGCCAGCACCGAAAGCGCCAGCGGCTCGCCCCGGAAGATCATCTTGAGCGAGGTGATGCCGTATTCCTCTTCGGGAATGGATCGCCCGCAGTTCGGCGGATTGACGAGAACTATGTTCATGGGACGGATTTCCTTGTGTTCAGGGACGTTTCCTCTTGGCGGCGGCATAGAGAACGCCGCAGATCGTGGCGGCAAGGCCGAAGGCTAAAAGGCCCAGGGTCTCGGGCAGAATCTCCCGCAGGCCGCCGCCGCGGAGCAGGAGGTCGTAAAATCCGCTCTCGCCCCAGTAGAGCGGCGAGATCAGGCAAATCGGCCGGAGGAATTCGGGCAGGGCGTAGACCGGCACCATGATGCCGCCGATGGCCGCGCCGATGACGATGGAGACCGGGGCAAAGACCGCGATCTGCTCGTAGGTCCTGCCGATCATCCCGAGGCAGATGCCGTAACCGCAGGCGGCGGCGATGATGCCAAGCAGCACCAGCAGCAGGAGCAGCGGTTCTCCCCCTGGATCGAAGGCCGGCAGCCCCAGGAGAGGCAGGATAAAGATGCCCGCCCCGACGATGACCGCGAACTGGACCAGGCAGACCGCCATGTACGCCAGAATCTTGCCGGAAACGACGGTGAGGTAGCTGACCGGCAGGACCCGCAGGCGCAGGAGCGTTCCCGAATCCCGTTCCTTGATGAGCGAGCCGGCCAGCGGCACGGCAATAAAAAATATGCCGAAGATCGCCCAGGCCGGGACATTCTGCTGGACGGCGGTCGGCTGGCGGGTAAACTGCATCGCCGAGATGAAGTGTTCCGCCACCGGAATGAAGGCGGTCTCCTCGAACAACTGCGGCAGCAGTTCCCTGGCGTCCAGCTTCGGCAGGGGAAAGGCCTGCAGCATCTGGGGACTTACGCCTTCGCCAATCTTTTCGGGCAGGAGGGCCAGGCTGTGTTCGACCAGAAGCCGGGTCTGCACCCCCGCGACCACCCGATCGAGCGCGGTGCGCACCGCCGCCCGAAAACTGCCGTGCACCGTCGGATCGAACCAGACGAGAATCTCAGGGATAGCGGCGATAGCTTCTTTCTCCCGCTCCGGAAAAAGGTGGTGGGCAACCTGCTGCCGGGCGGCTTTATCGGCGATGTCGCTGAGCCCTGCCGGCAGGACCACCCCGAACTGATAGCGGCCGGCCGCCACCAACCGGCGAACCCTCTCGGCCGAAAGGTCTGCACCGTCCAGCTTCGTAACCAGCCGGAGCGTATCGATCCGACTGAAAAGATCGCGAATCTCGGTGCCGATCGCCCCTTTATCATTGTCGACGAACAGCACTTCGACGGTGGTGGTCGTCACCTTCTCCTGAATGAGGGTAATGACGATCACCAGAAACGCCGGCATGACAAAAAGCAAAACCAGGCCGGCCCGGTCGCGGACGAGCAGGAGGAGTTCCTTGGCTATCGAAGCGGAAAGCTTTACGCCGATCATCGTCACTCCCGCAGGTGTTCGCCGGTTTTTTTCAGGAAAAGCTCGGCCAGATTATCGCATCCCTCGGTCTGGGCAACCAGATCCTCCGGCGTCCCCTCGGCCACGATCCGGCCCAGGTCGATGATCACCACCCGCCGGCAGAGGCGCTGGACCTCCTCCAGATAATGGGAGGTATAGACCATCGCCATCCGCTCGCTGTTGAGGGCGGCCAGTTTTTCCATGATCAGATGGCGCGACTGGGCATCGATTCCCACTGTCGGCTCATCGAGAAAAAGCAGTTCCGGCTCATGGATGAGGCCCACGATCAGATTGATACGCCGCTTCATGCCCCCGGAATAGGCGGCCACCTGTCGGTTCCGCTTGTCCCAGAGGCCGAACATGTCGAGGTAGTATGCGGCCCTCTCCCGCAGCTCTGCCCGCGTCAAGCCATACATCCGGCCGAAATAGGCGATGTTTTCATAGCCGGTCAACCGGTCGTAGAGAGCGATATCCTGCGGCACCAGGCCGATCCTCTGCCGGACTGCGCCGGGGTTCCGGCAGGCGTCTATTCCGCCTATATCCAGCGACCCTTGTTGAGGCCGCAGCAAGGTGGTGAATATCGAGATGAGCGTGGTCTTGCCGGCACCGTTCGGGCCGATCAGGCCGCACAGCTCGCCCGGCCGGAGGGTGAGGGAGATGCCGTTTACGGCCGGCACGTGGCTGCCGGCATAGGTGAGAAAAAGATCCCTGCCTTCCAGGAGCGGCTGATCGTTCACCGGGGTCATGTCAGCGCGGGGGCATTGCCCCCATTATCGGATCGGTCAGGAGGGGCGAATCTTATCGAAATTGCCACGGACCTCCCCGAAGGCTCAATGCAGGAGATTCTGGATGTCGCCATAGATTTCCTTCTCGGTCCGGGCGCATTCGCGCAGGATCCCGGCAAGTTCGCCGTAGGTATCGCCCGGTCTGGCCCGGCCTTTGCAAAGCCTTGCCCCGGAGACGGCAAAGCGCCGCCAGGTGTCGCCGACCAGGGTCATTCGTTCGGACAGTTGAAGAAGCGGCGCGATCCCGGTCAGTTCCGCCGCCTCCTGGAGAAAGGCCGCATACATGAAGCGGAAGCCGCCTCCGCCGGTACCGATCTCCTCCTGCATCCGGATAAGCTGGCCGAGGTGGAGCAGAGCCGACTCCTCGCCCAGTTTCTTCGGCCATTTTTCCAGCCGGTCGGCGAGAAAGGCAATACCCCTTACGCCGAGAAAAGGCACCGGGGTGCGCAGCATGGTTTTGCAGACCGCAGCCAGTCCCTGCCGGACGGCGGCGGCCATGTCGGGGCTTTCCGGCACCGACTCCAGATAATACATCGCCCCCTTCGGCGCGAGGCTCCCCTGGGCGAACCGGGCCCGCTGCAGATCTTCCCTGCGGCAGCGCACCACATTCTCAAAAACCGGATCGCTGATCAGGTAATCATCGCCGTCCCGGCCGATCACCACCAGATTGTGCATGTTGAAGTGAAAGCGGAAGGCCGGCGGGAAATAGGGCAGCCAGTACGCCCCGGTCTGGCAGCCGACCGGAATGTTCTGCGCGAGCTTTTCATCGAGGGTCGCCATAGCCTCATCCTGCGAGCGGAACTTCTGCCGCCGGATTTTCACCCCCAGCCGCTTGGTGACATTACCGAGGATATTGCCGACAGCGCAGCGAAAGGTGGTAAGCGGCAGTTTATTGATCCGGATAAACGGCAGATAGCCGAAAAAAAGGCCCTCGCCGATGCCGAAGGCCAGGGCCTCGGAGCAGGAAATATGATGAAAATGGAGGAGATTGGCGGTCACACCGCTTTCGCAATGGGCCGACTGCCGGTGGGGAAAGGGGATGAGGGCGTCCATTAGCGGGGTCTGATCTGCTCGGGAGTAAAGGAGTCGGGAACGGTTTGCACCTCAGCGACGGACACCTTGAAGACCGTGGCATAACGGCGGAGAATCCGCTCGGGCAGCCGGGCAAAAACCTTCGGTCTGCGGTGGCGTTTCACCCGCCACCTGGCCATGCCCACATAACTGGCCAACAGGCCGACATCCATCTGGTGCCTGGCCTGATAGTAGGCGATGGGGCTTAGCTCGCCGCTTTTCACCAGCCGGTGCGCCTTTGCCGTTTCCGCCGCGATGGTGGCCCAGGCCTGGTCGTTGACGATATTCTTGGCCTCCCAGCCAAGACTCGGCGCAAGGGTGTACCTGCCATTGCCGTCCACGGCATAGCAGACCTCATGGCCGTAGTCGCCGATCATGCCGTTATCCTGGGGGACTTCTTCTACTTTCATGTCAGCTGCCGCCACTATCCGGCCTGGGGACCGCGTAACTGCGCCATCTGCCCCCGAAATTCAGATTATCCGAACAACACCATAAATTCCGGAGAAAACTAGCAGCAAGGCTGGTGAGTGTCAATTTTTTAATCACGGGCCGGCAAGAATCGCCCCCCATCACGGACAGGCGGAGAGGATTTCCCGCTGCATTTCTTCGATCACCGCGACCGGATCCGCCGCCCGGGTGATCGGCCGGCCGACCACCACATGGTTGGCTCCGTTTTTCAGCGCCAGCCCGGCGGTGACAATCCGTTGCTGGTCGTCGTCGCCGTCCATGATATTGGCCCCGGGTCGAATGCCGGGAGTGACAATCAGGAGTTTTTCGCCCAACCCCTGACGCAGTTTTTCCGCCTCGAGGCCGGAGGAAACCACCCCGTCGCAACCCAGTTCAAGCGCCCTTTTCGCCCGGAAATAGACGAGATCGGCAACCGAGCCGGTCATGCCCATGGCCCGCATATCCTCTTCGCCGAAACTGGTCAGGACGGTGACGGCGAGCAGCCGGAGGTCGCCGCGGGCGGAAACTGCCGCCCGGATGATGGGATCGTTGCCGTGAATGGTGGCAAAACTCACGCCGCGGTCGCCCACCTGCTGTACCGCCAGCTTGACGGTTTCCGGGATGTCGAAAAATTTCAGGTCGAGCATGACCTTATGGCCGCGATCGACCAGCCAGTCGACCGTTTCAAACCAGCTGCCCATGAACAGCTGCAGGCCGACTTTATAGAAGGTGCAGCGGGACTCGCATTTTTTCACTATGGCTTTCGCCTCTTCCGGACTGTTCACATCGAGGGCAACGATTATTCGTTCCTGCAATGGTATCTTTTCGCTCATTTTACTCCCTTATTCTCAATCTCCGGCAATCGCCTGTCCGGGGATAACCCGGATTTCTCATGAACATTGTGTCGATTTTCGAAAATTCGTTTAGACCATCGTGTTAACCTCGTTTTGATTCTTATCTGAAATCGTGCACAATGTTCACCAAAGGCCAGCCGATCTCACCGCGTCTGCAGCGTTGCAAAGCTTGGTGCATAGGCCAACTATGGCACCAAGCTTTGCGCCTCGCATACACGGCAACCTCGGCTGGTGAGAAATCCGGGACAACATCGCTTTCTTTTACCTGCTTCGGCATTCTTTGGCAAGTTTGCCGCAGTCGGCCCGCGCTTCCTTTACAATTCTGTTTATGTAATATATAATCATCTCATAATAAGAAGACTCTATTGCTCTTTCTTATCGGCAACTTGCATTGGCCCTCGCCAAAGTGTAATCGAGATAAAAAACGAAAGGAGATGCCTATGACTGTCAAAATTTTCATCAAAAGAAAAGTTTCTCCGGCAAACGTCCTCGATTTGACCGTGCTGCTGAAAAAACTTCGCAGTCTCACGCTTAATCAAGCCGGTTATATATATGGTGAAACTTTGAAGAGAGTCGACAAACAGGATGAATGCATGGTCATCAGCACCTGGCGGTCGATCGACGATTGGAATGCCTGGCTTAATAACGACGAACGCATCTCCATTCAACGTGAAATAGATAATCTCCTCGGCGAAAAGACCGAATACGCCGTCTACGAGGTATAACCGCCAGGCCAGGTCCGCTTTATTTTTCTTCCGGTATTCAAAAACCAACTGTACCGCACCCGATCATTTGTGGTACAGTTGTCCCCCTATTTTCCGTTTTTCACAACTCTTCCGTATTCTCAATTTTATGTCACCGGGGATTAAATAATGACGTGTAATCAAAAAGATTTGGATTTTCCATTCTCTTTACTGGTTTGAATGTACAGGTCTCCTGGTGTAAAAATTCGGCTTTAGTTTTTCACCATACCAATTTTCAATTCGAGGCAAGAACGCAATGATATTCGAAGGTGTAAAGCTTATGATCGTCGGCATGACAACCGTCATGCTTTTTCTTGGTCTGATGATTTATTTCATCAACCTGGTCGCTCGATTAACTAAAAATGTGGCCATGCGCGAACTTGAGGCCATGAAGCGGGAACGCGAGCTCCTGGCGCAAAACAGAAAAAAGGTCAAGGAAACGGTTGTCGACAATGGTGATGAGGATATCGCGGTTATCGCCGCCGCCGTTGCCGCCTTCGAAGCTGAGCGTATTGCCCGGGCATAGCCCTTTTGCAGGTCGTTTTATTCGGTCACGGTTGTATTTTCGGTCACAGTTGCACAAAACCAAGGACAAAAACAAGCGAGGAGAGAAACGGTGAGTAAAAAAGTCATTCAATTCATGGACACGTCTTTTCGGGACGGCTTTCAATCCGTCTTCGGTGCAAGGGTATTAACCGACGACTTCATGCCTGCGGTCAAGGCCTCCGTGGATGCGGGGATTACCAATATCGAGGCCGGCGGCGGAGCCCGGTTTCAGAGCCTGTTTTTCTACTGCAATGAATCCGCTTTCGACATGATGGACCGTTTCCGCAAGGAAGTCGGACCGGACGTCGCCCTACAGACCCTTGCCCGCGGCATCAACGTCGTCGCCCTCAGCCAGTGCCCCCGGGATATCATCGATCTGCATGCCAAGATGTTCAAGAAGCACGGTATGACCACCATCCGCAACTTCGATGCTTTAAACGATGTCCGCAACCTTGAATACTCCGGCGAACGTATCGCTCACCACGGTCTGCGCCACCAGGTGGTCGTTTCCATGATGGAGCTGCCTCCCGGCTGTAGCGGCGCCCATACTCCCGAATTCTACATCGACAGATTGAAACAGATACTCGATGCGGGCATCCCCTTCCATTCGATCTGCTTCAAGGATGCCTCCGGCACTTCCAACCCGCACAAAGTCTACGAGACGCTGAAGGCGGCGCGCAAACTCGTTTCCGCCGATACCATCCTCTGGTTCCACACCCACGATACCGCCGGCCTCGGCATCTCCCAGAACATGGCCGCCATCGAAGGCGGAGCCGACGGCGTGGACCTGGCTAAATCGCCTGTCAGCGGCGGTACCTGCCAACCGGATATCCTGTCGATGATGCACGCCATGAAGGGTACCGAATATACCCTCGATCTCGACTATGAAAAAATCATCCTTGCCGTGGAAGCCTTCGAGGAGGCGATGAAGGAATACTTCTTCCCGCCGGAGGCGAAGATGGTCTCGCCGATGGTCACCCTCTCGCCCATGCCCGGCGGGGCGCTCACCGCCAACACCATGATGATGCGCGACACCGGCACCCTGCATCTTTATCCGCAGGTCATCAAGGAGATGTCCGAGGTGGTCGCCCGCGGCGGTTTCGGTACTTCGGTCACCCCGGTTTCCCAGTTCTACTTCCAGCAGGCCTATCTCAACGTCACCCAGGGCAAGTGGAAGAAAATCAATCCGCAGTACGGCAACATGGTCCTCGGCTATTTCGGCCGGACCCCGGTGCCGGCCGATCCGGAGATCGTCAAAATCGCCTCCGAGCAGCTGGGCAAGCCGGTCTTCACCGAAAATCCCCTGGACATCCTGGAGCCCGGGATCCCCAAGGCAACTAAGATCTTGCAGGACAACAAGCTGCCGGTAACCGAGGAGAACATCTTCATCATCGCCAGCTGCGAGCAGAAAGGGCTCGATTTCCTGCTCGGCAAAGCGACTACCAACATCCGCAAGATCACCGACAAGAAGGAAGCCGATACCAAACCGGCGGCCAAGAAGAGTGCGGCCGCACCGGTTTCGGCCCCCAGCGGCCCGCGGAATTACACCATCACCGTCAATAACCGTCCGTACAACGTGACAGTGGCTGAAGGCGGCGCCATCCAGGCCGCACCTGCTCCCGCTCCCGCCGCCCAGCCGGCGACCGCCGCACCAGCCGGTGAAGGTCATCTGGTGGAGGCGCCGACCCCGGGCATCATCGTCAAGGTGCTGGTCGAAGTGGGCTCCATCGTTGCCAAGGATCAACCGCTGGTGGTGATGGAAGCGATGAAGATGGAATCCGAGGTGAATGCACCGATTGCCGGAAAAATCACTGAAATCCATGTTTCTTCCGGTGATGCCGTCCAGGCTTCCGATGCGCTCTTCACCATTGGTTGAATTCTAGAGGATCCCGGACCCTGTCCGGAATCCTTTTCCTCTTCGTTTGGGAAAATGTTATGAAAATCAGATTTTTCATGCTTCTTCTGCTCTGTTTGTCGAGTGTTCCGGTTTCCTCTGCGCTGGCCGCGGATGGCACCCTGGACATTATCTCGCCGACCGATGCCAAGATTGTCCGGGTGCTCGCCCAGCAGGATGGTTATGTCTACAGCGGCGACGAGATCGCCACCCTGAAAAAGGAGGACGGCACCGTCATCGTTCTCAAAGCCGGTGCGGCCGGGAAAATAACCAGTCTCAAGGCTGTCGCTTATCAGAAAGTCCATCGGGACGAAGTGCTGGCAACCATGACCGTCTCTCAGGTTGTTGCCGACCAACCAACGGTGGTTGCCGGGAAAAAATTGCCGCCCGTCTCCCAGCTTTTGTTCGATCTGGCAAAAACCACGGGTGTCTATGGTATCTATAAAGGACAAATGACACAGGACTGGACAGTCGGCATAGGCCGAGTGTTGATGATTTCGGTAGGCCTTGTCCTTCTCTTCCTTGGAATCTTCAAAGGTTTCGAACCGCTCCTTTTAGTCCCCATCGGTTTTGGCGCCATCCTCTCCAACATCCCGCTGGCGGGAATTGCCGAGCCGGGGGGGATACTCTACTATATCTATGAAGTAGGCATCACTACCGGGGTTTTTCCGCTGCTCATTTTTATGGGTGTCGGCGCCTTGACCGACTTCGGTCCGATGCTGGCCAATCCGAAAACCATTCTGCTTGGCGGGGCGGCCCAATTGGGTATTTTCGTCACTCTGCTGGGCGCGCTCTTTCTTTCCGATGTCGTGCCCGGCATCAACTTTTCCCTGCGTGATGCCGCCTCGATCGGGATTATCGGCGGTGCCGACGGTCCGACGGCGATCTTCCTGTCCAGCCAGCTCTCTCCACGGCTGCTCGGGTCTATCGCCATCGCCGCCTATTCCTACATGGCCCTGGTACCACTGATCCAGCCGCCGATTATGAGGTGGCTGACCACGGAAGAAGAACGAAAAATCAAGATGGTACAATTGCGCCATGTCTCGAAGCTGGAAAAAATCATCCTGCCCATGCTGGTGCTCGGTATCTGCACCTTGCTGCTGCCTTCCGCCGCCCCGCTGATCGGGATGTTCATGTTCGGCAATCTGGCCAAGGAATGCGGCGTGGTCGACCGGCTTTCCGACACCATTAAAAATTCGTTGATGTACACGGTTATCGTCTTCCTCGGCCTCGCGGTCGGCAGCAAGCTGTCCGCCGACAAGTTCCTCAATATCGAGACGTTGGGCATCCTTTGCCTGGGCATGATCGCCTTCGGCATCGGCACCGCCGGCGGGCTGCTGATGGCCAAGCTCATGAACAAGATGTCGAAAACCCAGATCAATCCGCTGATCGGCGCTGCCGGCGTCTCCGCGGTGCCGATGGCCGCCCGGGTGGTCAACAAGGTCGGTCTCGAAGCCAATCCGCAGAATCATCTGATCATGCATGCCATGGGGCCGAATGTTGCGGGAGTCATCGGCTCTGCGGTAGCCGCCGGTGTTCTGCTGGCGCTGCTGTAAAAGATCATTTTCGCAAACAACAAAGGGGCTGCCCGAATCGGGCAGCCCCTTCTTTTTTTTCTGCCAGAACACCGGCTGACCTTCATCCGACCGTTTTCGCTACAATCTCCCGATCAAAGTAATTGACCGCCATCCCGGCATCGACCACGATGGTCTGACAATTGATGCCCGACGCCCGGTCGGACAGCAGGAAGGCCGCAGTATCCGCCGCCTCCCGGGTGGTGAGCGCCTTTTTCCTCAGCGTTGCCTTTTCGGCAAAGAGATAACTGTCGATGTAGCCGGGGATGCCGGCGGAGGCCGAGGTTTTGAGCAGTCCGGGGGCAACGGCGTTGAAGCGGACTCGGGAGAATTCGGCAAAGCTCTTGGCGAGAAAGGAGAGCGACGAATCGAGGGCGGCCTTGATCGGGGCCATGTAGCCGTAATTTTCCGCGGCCATCCGGGTGGTCGAGATGGAGATAGTGACCACCGAGCCGTCGGTTGCCAGCAGCTCCTTGAAATGATTGGCGATGGAGATGAGCGAAAAGCAGGAGACATTGACCGCCTGGAGGAAATCGTCCTTCCTCGTGGCGTGAAACGGTTTCATCCCGTCCGTGTAATTGGCAAAGGCGATGGAATGGACGATGCCGTCGATCTTGTTGCCCTCAGCGGCACCGATTGCGGCAGCAATCTCGTCGCGAACCCGGATAATATTGTCTTCTTCTTCCACATCGCAGAGAAAGACCCGGGATTCGGGAAAGAGCTTCTTGGCATTTGTCTCCCGCTCCGCCGAGCGGACCACATGAATGACCTCCGCCCCCTCTTCCGCGAGCACCTTGCCGATGGCGCAGGCAACGGATTTTTTGTTGGCCAGGCCGAAAACCACAAACCTTTTTTTATCGATACTTAAGAAACTCATGAATTTTTTGTTCCGTGAAAAGAAAAAAGAAGGCTCGCGCCGGACCCATCCCTGCAGGGTTTCCGGCAGCCCTGCCTTGCCTTGGACGTTAGCCGACACCATACACCAGTAATGGAGAAAACAACAGGCTATAGCGCAGGAAGCAGCCGCAGCCCTTCAGCCGAAACGCCCTTTTCCCCGTGGTGTTTCCGGTGACTTTACGGTATATGGTCTATAATCAAGAGTAACATCTTTAACAACGTTCCAGCCTCAGCTTGTCACATAACTCATGCATAAATACATCATAGGGATCGACACCGGCGGCACCTACACCGATGCGGTCCTCCTCGATAAAGAGACCGGCAAAGTCCTGGCCAAAGCCAAAAAGCCAACCACCCATTACGCCCTGGCCCGCGGGACCGGCGAGGCCCTGGCGGAGCTGCTCCGGATCAGCGGCGCCAATCCGGCGGAGATCCACTCCGTCTGCATCTCGTCGACCCTTGCCACCAATTCGGTGGTGGAAAACAAGGGGGCCCGCGTTGCGGTGATCGTCATCGGCTACGTCAAGCACTTCAAGCTTCCGGTCACAGCGGTGGTCTTCGTCAAGGGCGGGCACAACATACATGGCGAGGAGGAAGAGCCCCTCGACATCGAATATCTGGTGTCGCTGGTGGAAGGACTGAAGAACGAGGTGGATGCCTACGGGGTCTGTTCGGCGATGTCCATGCACAATCCGGCCCACGAACTGGTCACGGAAAAGGCCATCGCCATGCTCGATCCCAAACCGGTCTTCTCCTCCCATCGTATCAGCAGACTGACCGGTATGCAGCAACGAGCCGCCACCGCCGGCCTCCACGCCAAACTCATGCCGGTCATGGACAGTTTTGTCCGCGGCGTGCACGAGGCCATGACCGGGCAGCATCTCACCTGCCCGATGGTGGTGATCGGCGGCAACGGCAAACCCATCGCCGCCGACCGGGCCATCGCCGAAGCCGCCCTTACGGTGGCGAGCGGTCCCGCCTGCACCGCCCATTTCGGCGCGGCCCAGGGCGTAAGCGAGTGTCTTGTCATCGACGTCGGCGGCACCACCACCGATATCGCCATGATCGCGAACGGCCGCCCCCTTCTCGCCGCCGATGGCTGCCAGATCGGCCAATGGAAGACCCATATCGAGGCGATCGACATGCATACCGCGGGAATCGGGGGCGACAGCCACGTGCACATCGACGAGTACAGCCAACTCACCATCGGCCCGTCCCGGGTGACACCGCTGGCCATGGTCGGAGCGGAGATACCACCGCCTGGCAGTTGGCTGGGGGCGGCCAACCGGTCGCGGCTGATCGTGCTGCGGCCGGAGGCTGCGGACGGGCTGGCCGAAGGCGAGCTGACCGGTCTGCTCCGTGAGGTCGGCCGGCTGACCCCGGCGACCATCCGCGAACGAACCGGCCTTGGCGGCATTCCGCTCGACGTCCAGTTGGAACAGCTGACCCGCCGGCAACAGATCTTCGAATGCGGCTTCACCCCGACCGACGCCCTCCACGTCCTGGGCGAGATCGACCTCGGCGACCGGGAGGCAGCCATGGAGGGGGCGGAGATCCTCGGCCGGACCATGCACCTGAGCGGCCGGGAATTCGCCGAGCTGGTCGTTTCCTCTACCTGCGAGCTGATCGAGAACATGATCATCGACTACGTCATCCAACACTACTGG
>Ga0209317_1001417_pt1 | contig 21119 bp, 17 predicted proteins | sample RifGroB2_FD_183994 | JGI IMG/M metagenome (GOLD analysis project Ga0209317, IMG submission 183994) | Soil microbial communities from Rifle, Colorado, USA - Groundwater B2 (SPAdes) (version 2) | ecosystem: Environmental > Terrestrial > Soil > Unclassified | place: Rifle, Colorado | collected...
GAAGCCGGAACCGAAGCCGGAACCGAAGCCGGAACCGAAGCCGGAACCGAAGCTGGAACCGAAGCCGGAACCCGTAGCGGAGCCAAAGCCTGAACCTCAACCTCAACCTAAGCCTCAACCTAAGCCTAAGCCTGATCTTATCGACTCGGAGGGGAGGATAGTGCTAGGCAACATGCGCTTCCCTGCGAACTTGAACTTCTACACCAGCAGCGGCGATCGCGGGGAGGCTTCCCTGGAAAGGGAGACCGCCGAATATGCCACATCGACCAGCGTATATGCCCAGGCCTTCGTGCTGGACCGGCCGTTGCGGCTGGAGCAGGTCTCGCTTGCCACCAGGAAATTCGGCGGTGACGGCACCGTTTACCTCGATATCCTGGCCGATGAGGAGGGCAAACCCGGACTCACCCGAGGTGTGCGTTCCCAGCCGATCTACCTGGAAAACGTCAAGCGCCTCCCGGGCTATGCCTGGCTGGATTTCTCCATCCCGGCCGATGCGGAAGTTTTCCCCCCGGGTAAATACTGGGTGGTGCTGCGCCGCTCCGGCGAGGCGATCCTGAACTGGTACTACACCCCGGGCAAGCCTTACGGCGGACCGGATGACACCCGCTCGACCGCGCGCGGCTGGCAGTGGGAGGATATTCTCACCTACGACTTCGTCTTTAAGGTGGCGGGGCGTCTGTCGCGCTAGGACGGCAACCGTGGCCCACAGCGGATTTCCCTGCTAGCGCGGCAGCAGGGAAATCCAAATACAGGACTTAAACTCTTTATAAACCGCGAAAAAAGGAGCAACAGATGAAACGAATCGTACTCTTGGGGATGGTGCTGCTAGGGCTTTTAGGGGGATGTGCCGCCGACAAGAGCCAGGAGCTTTTCGACACAGCGCAGTTCGAGGAAAAGCAGAACAACCGTGAGCATGCCGGGAAGCTCTACCGGGAGATAATCGCCAAGTATCCGGGCAGCCCCCTGGCGAAGCAAGCCGAAGAAAGGCTCGCGGCGATCAAAGCGGATTAAAGAGGGCACCTAAACCTCAACCTCAACCTCAACCATGCTAATCTGCAGCTAGCTCGTGTAGTTCTTAATCTTAATCTTAATCTTAATCTGTTTCCAGGGGGCATTCATGCATAAACTCCTTTCCATCTGCATCATGCTGCTGGCTCTGCCGGCGCTAGTTGTTGCAGCTCCAGTCGGTCTCGTAACCAAGGCCACTGGAACCGTTTTCTTCAGGGCCGGCGCCAGCGCCCCCTATCAGGCGCTCCGTTCCGGGCAGGGTGTAAACGAGGGGGACTGGCTCAAAACCGGCAAGGACGGCTGGGTGGAGCTGACCCTATCCGACAACAGCCGGTTCACCATCGCCAACAAGTCGGAACTCGAGATCCAGAGCTATCTGGTCAGTAAAACCGGCAAGACCGGGAGCTTCGCCCTGAGCCAGGGGAAGCTGCGGGCCACGGTGATGAAGCTGGCGGGGCAGCAGACCGACATCAAGGTGAGGAGCGGTACGGCGGTGGCAGGTGTCAAGGGGACAGAGTTCCTGATGCTGAGCCAGGGGCCGGCCAACGTGTTCTTCGGCAACGAGGGTACCGTCTCCGTCTCCGGCGCAACCGGCGAGGGGGAGCCTCTTCCCGCCGACACCATGGCCCAGAACACCAGGGGGTATCGCCCTTTGGCCGCGGTGCTGATCGAGCAGGGAACGCCGCTTGCCGCGGCGAAACAGGCTTTCGAGGCGGCGACCGGTTCCGTCCCCCCTGTCGAGTGGGCCCACGCGGACAACCTCGCCGACATCATAGCCCGCTGGGATATCAACCACGGCCACTACCTGGCCGACTCGGGACGGCATGACGAGGCGCTCCATGTTTTTCAAATCGCCCTCGACCTGACCTCCCTTCCCGGTGTGCGCGCGGATGCGCGCCTTGAACGCGGCGGCGTGTACGGCAGGTTCCTGGACCACCCCGAGGCCGCCCTCGCCGAATACCTCCTGGTCCTCGAGGAGTACCCCAGGATCCCCCAGATGGAGACAGCCCTCTTCAACGTAGGACAGACCCTCTATGAAATGGGTAAAACAGATCTGGCTAAGGTGCGTTTCAGGCAGTACCTGAACGAATACCCCGAGGGGAGGCACAGAAGCAGCGTCCAGACGCTATTGCAGGTAATGGACAGGAAATGAAACGAACCTGCATCTTCCTTGCCATAGCACTGGCGGCCTCGCTGGTCTCCCTGCTTCTCTATCGGAGCGAATTCGCCTTTTTCGAACAGGTGGATCTAAGGCTGAGGGATGCAAGGTTCCGGATCAGAGGCCCGGTCCAGCCCGGGCCGGAAGTGGCCGTCGTGGCGATCGACAACAGGAGCGTCAAGGAGATCGGTCGCTGGCCCTGGTCGAGGGAGATAACGGCGCAACTGATCAGCAATCTCTCCGGGTACGGCGCCAAGGTGGTCGCACTCGATATGGTCTTTTCAGAGCCACAGGGCGAGGTGCCGGACCGGGCTCTGGCGCAGGCGGTGGCGGCCTCCCCGAACCTGGTCATGGGATATTTTTTCAGAAACGAAGTGCAGCAAAACGATTCGCTCGCCCTGGAGCAGGTCGCCTCCTCCCGGGTGAAGTTTCTCAAGCTGGAAGAGGGAGTCTCTTCGGTACCGCTCACCGAGTTTGCCGGCCTGGACGCCAACATCCCGGCAGTGGCGGCAGGTGCCGGCGATTTCGGTTTTTTCAACCAGATCACCGATTATGACGGTCTTTTCAGGAAGGCGCCGCTGCTGCTTCTCTACGACGGCGACATTTACCCCTCTTTGGGCCTCCTGGCGCTCAGCCGTTACCGGGAAAAGCCGGTCCTGGTCGAGGTTGCCCGTTTCGGGATCCGATCGGTGGCGCTTGGCGACGAACCGCTCTCGGTCAATGAGCAGGGAAGGTTCTCGCTTAACTACTACGGCGGGACCGGAAGTTTCCCGACCATCTCCGCGGCCGACGTCCTCGCCAAAAAGGCCCCCAGGGCGGCTCTCGAAGGAAAGCTCGTCTTCGTCGGCGTGACCGAAACCGGCATCTACGACATGCGGGCCACCCCGTTCGATCCGGCGCTCCCCGGGGTGGAGATCCATGCCACCATCGCCGCCAATGCCCTGGATAGGCGCTTTCTCATCCGCGACGGGAGGACCCTCGGCCTGGAGATGGGTTGCATGTTCCTGCTGCCGCTTTTTCTCGCCCTGCTGCTCAATACCATCCCCCGTACCTTGGTGGGGCTCGCCTATTTTGTCTTGTGCTGCGGGTTCTATCTCATCCTGAACATGCTGCTGTTCAAGCACTTCTCCCTCGACCTGAGCTTCATATTTCCAATGGCGCCGGTCGTGCTGACTTTCGTAGGCGCGGAGGCCTACCGGAACCTGGTGATCGAGAAGCGCGGCAGATACCTGAAAAAGGCGTTCGGCAGCTATGTTTCACCCGCTCTGGTCGACGAGATCGTGAAGAACCCGGGCCTGCTCAAACTGGGGGGGGAAAAGCGCGAGGTGAGCATTCTCTTCTCCGACATCAGGGGGTTCACCACCCTCTCCGAGTCCCTGTCGCCGGAGGAACTGGTGCGGCTTCTGAACGACTACCTCTCTCCCATGACCAGGATCGTCATGGAGGAGAAGGGGACCCTGGACAAGTTCATAGGGGACGCCGTCATGGCGATCTACAACGCCCCGCTGAACGTCGCGGGGCACGCCGGGCATGCCTGCCGCAGCGCCCTGAAGATGATGGAGCGGCTGCAGCAGCTAAATGCCGACTTCGCCAGGCGGGGCCTGCCGCAGATCGAAATCGGCATCGGCATCAACACCGGTGAGGCCGTCGTCGGCAACATGGGGGCGGATATCCGCTTCGACTACACCGCCATCGGGGACACGGTGAACCTCGCCTCCCGGCTGGAGGGGCTGAACAAGGTGTACGGCACCGATATCCTGGTGAGCGAGTCGACCAGATCTCAGGCGGGGGACGGCTTTGTCTTCCGGGAGGTAGATCTGGTGCGCGTCAAGGGTAAGAATAAGCCGGTAGCCGTGTACCAGCTGATGACGCAAGAGGTGCGGTTTCGCCAGGCTTTTGAGGATGCCTTGGCCTTGTACCGGGACGGAGAATTCGCCGAGGCGGGTGCGCTTTTTGCCGAAATTGCCGGTGGAAACGATGATGAAGTGTCCGGAATCTACCGGAAACGCTGTTGTGAATTCATTGACGACCCGCCTCCCGAGCATTGGGACGGGGTATATGTGGCGCAGGTGAAATAGCCTCGAAATCATGAGAGAGCGGTGCCGTTGCCGATTTATCGGGAAAAGGGCGCCCGGAAATGATAAAGTGCATGCAAAATGCGGCAAGGGTTCATTCCAGGCAGTGACTACAATTGCAGGGTAAACGAGGAAAACTGTGAAACTACGCGTACTCGGCTGTTCCGGTGCGGAATTCCCCGGACATAGTCCATCGGCATTCCTGATCGACGATTCGCTGCTCCTGGACGCCGGAACCGTCGGCTCGGTGCTCAAAGAGGCCGAACAGTGGCGCATCGAGGAAATCCTCGTGACCCACCCCCACCTGGACCACATCCGGGGCATACCGCTTTTGGCCGACAACGTCGTGGTGTCGGGGCTGGCCAAAACGGTTCAGGTGACCAGCACGGCGGAGGTGATCGCCGCTATAGGCACTCATCTCATGAACGGTATGATCTGGCCAGACTTCACCAGGATTCCCACCCCCGAGTCGCCGGTGATCCGGTACCGGGAGATCGTCCCGGAGCAGGTTTTCGCCGCGGGAGAATACGAGGTGCAAGCCTGCCTTGTCAACCACACGGTGCCGGCCGTGGGCTTCCGCATCACCAAGGGGGAAACCTCCTTGCTCTATACCGGCGACACCGGCCCCACGGAGCGGATCTGGGAGCTGGCTGGGGACCTGGCGGCACTCATAGTGGAGGTCTCCTTTCCCAGCGACATGGAGTCGATCGCGCTCATGACCGGGCACCTGACGCCCAGGCTGCTGGGAAAAGAGCTGGCGAAGCTGCAAAGACCGCCGCGGCGCATCCTGATCACCCACCTGAAACCGCAGTACTTCGAGAAGATCAAGGAAGAGCTCGATGCCCTGTGTCTGCCCGGTATCGAGCTGATGCACGACGGAAGCGTTTATGATCTGTGACACCCCGGCACCTCACAGGGGGCCGGCATGCTAGCCTCGCTTGCCGACAGGGTGACCGCCCTGATCGACTACCTGTACGACCTGGGCGAGATGATCCTCGGCGCCTTCCCGAACTGTCTGACGGCCATCCGGCAGGGCGCACGCCCCGTGTTCAGCGTATATCTGCGCCAGGTTTATTTCACCGGACTGGAGGCTTTCAAGATCATCCTGGTCACGGCGCTTCTCATCGGAACGGTCGTCATTACCCAGATCGTCAGTATCGCCGGAGCAGGCAGCGAGACGCTCACCGGAAAGGTGATCGTCTGGATCGTGGTGCGGGAACTGGCCCCGCTTTTGACAGCCATCATCGTGGTCGCGCGCAGCGGCACGGCGATCGCCGCTGAGCTGAGCCAGATGAAAATATCGGGAGAGATCGATTGCCTGGAATCACTGGGCATTCCGGCTGCGACCTACCTGATCATGCCGAGGATCTTCGGCGTTGCCAGCGCGGTCCTTGTGCTTACCATCTATTTCGAGGTAGCGGCGGTGCTTGGGGGATTCCTGGTCGCATCCCTTGGTTGGCTTGTGCCGTGGGAGCAGTATGCGCAGGGGGTCTTCTCCGTGCTCACCATTTTCGAACTCGCGGTCTCCCTCGCCAAGAGCATACTCTTCGGCCTGGTCATAGCAGCCATCTGCTGCCGGAAAGGGCTGAACGTGGGGAAAAGCGTCACCAACATCCCCCAGGCCGCCACCAAGGCTGTCATGCAGAGCCTTTTCCTGCTTTTCCTTATTGACGGCGCCTTCTCGCTGTTTTTCCTTTTGTAGAGGTTCGATTCGACCATGGAACAGGCGATAAATTTCGACAAGGTGGTGGCCGATGAGCTGCTGGAAGAGGTATCTTTCACCGTGCCGGGCGGGTGCCTGGCTGCTGCGGTCACTGCACGTCAGGAAGAAAACGCTCTGCAGGTAAGGCTGATGCTTGGCATGGCCAAGCCTGTTTCCGGCGGCATCACGGTACTCGGAGAGGACCCTTGTACGGCATCTGCCAAGGCGCTCAACGCCTTACGCAGGCGGGTCGCCGTGGTGTACTCCGGCGGCGGGCTGATCTCCAACCTCAAGGTGTGGGAAAATCTGGTCCTCCCCCTGGAGTATTACGCGCTTTATCCCCCCGGCGAAATCGAGGAGAGAGGGATGCGCGCCTTGCAGAGGGTGGGGTATGCGGCGGGGCTGATGGAGCTTCCGGGGCACCTTTCGCTCCATGGCAGGCGACAGGTCGGCTTGGCCCGCGCCATGCTGGTAGATCCGCAGTTGATCATCTATGACGAGATCCTGACCGGATTGAGCGGCGATGAGAGAAGCTCCATCATGGAAACCGTCGCAGCCTTTCACCGGGAGATGCCGGGCCGGACCTCGCTCTTGCTGACGGCGAACGAGGAAAGCGTAAGGGAGATGCCTGTCGAGATCCGCATAGCCTTGAAGAGGAGTTCCATGCATGATTAAGGTAGAAGATCCCCGTTTCAGACATCTGAAAAGAAAGGTTGCCGTCTTTGCCGCGGCGGCCATCGTCGTCGTTGCTGTCGTCATACTGCTGATTGGCAAAGAGAACGATCTGTTTACCAAAAAATACCAGTTGAAGGTAACCGTCGAAAAGGGAACCGGCTTTACCCGCGGCATGCAGGTCAAGCTGTCCGGTTTCAGGATAGGCAGGCTCAAATCGATATCGCTAAACGAGGAGGCGAGGGTCGACCTGGTGCTGCTTATAGACCAGAAATACCAGAAGTGGATCAGGAAGGATTCCACTGCAAAACTGGTAAAGGAAGGGCTGGTAGGGGATGCGATCATCGAGGTCTCGGTCGGCAGCCGTGACATCGAGGCACTAAAGGAAAATGAGAGGCTTTCTTTCGTGAAGACCAAGGGATTGGACGAACTGGCGGATGAACTCGCCGACAAGGTAAAACCGGTACTAAGCGATGTAGGCGAAATCATACGTTACCTGAACGACCCGGACGGCGACATCAAGCAGTCGATGAGGAATTTCAATCTCCTTGCAAAAAACCTGGATCTGACCCGGAAGAAGGCGGATTCATTGCTGGTGCATGCCGAGCATCAAGTCGGCTCCGTTTCCGGCAAACTGACGACGGTCCTGGAAAACGCCTCTGACACCGTTTACAAAGCTAACAGCTCCATTTCCTCCCTGGAGCAGAAACTTCCCGTCCTTCTTACCAGTGCCGAGATTTCATTGAAAAATGTGGAAAAAATCAGCGGAGATCTGAAACATGCCGAGGAAGCTCTGCTACCGAAAGTTCCCCTGTTGCTGCAGAAATCCGAGGACGCGCTGCAAGGGACCAACAACGTGCTGCATGCGGTAAAGGGGATCTGGCCCATCAGCAGCCGGATCAAGGCGCCGCAGGAAAATCAGTTCGTGCCGGGAGACAGCCATGATTAGCGGTAACCGCACCGTCAAAACCATCTTGCTCCTGGTGCTACTTTCCACCGTATGGTTGGGAGGATGCGCAGTGAAACGCGCGAAGCCCCTGTCGCAACCCAGGCAGCAGGCGCTTCAGCATAACCGTCTCGGGATCGAGGCGGCCGCCCGCGGCGACCGGGGAAAAGCCCTGTCGGAATTCTCCGAGGCCCTCAGGCTGCAGAGCTCGATCGACAACAGCGAAGGCATGATCGTAGCACTGGTCAACAGCGCGAGGATTCAGAGGCTCCAGGGAGATCTGCAGTCGGCCCGCCAAAGCGTTGAACGCGCGCTCTCCCTGTCGTCCGGCTCCTTCATTTTCGGCTCTGAGCTCTTCTACGAGAAGGCGAAGGTCCTGTCCGCGGCAGGAGATCTCACGGCCGCCCTGGAGTGGGGCGTACGCGCCGAGGCGGCGGAACAAGGGGAAGCGCGCGGCCGCAGGCAAAATCTGGTTGCCTTGTTGCTGCTGAGGCAAGGTTTTCCCGATCAGGCCAAGGAGCGATTGGAGCAGGCGCTCCAGTTGAACCGGAAGGCGCGCATGTCGGCGGAAGAAGCGAATTCGCAGCGTCTTTTGGGGGAGATACACCTGGTGCAGGGGAGCTATGACAAGTCAGGGGCCAGTTATCAGGAGGCGCTCATCCTCGACAAGGCCCTCGGTCTTGGCGCTCGGATCGCCGCAGACCTCTCGGGACTGGGCGCGGTCACCGCCCGGAAAGGCGATATCCCCGGTGCCATCGACTGGTATCAAAGGTCCCTGGAAGTAAGCCGCAACGGCGGCGATAAAGAGTCGGCCGCCGCGACCACGGCTGAGCTGGCCCATCTGTACCGGCTGAACGGCCGAAAAGCAGAAAAAACAGAAAAAGATTAAGATCAAGATTAAGTCCCTTGGAAAAAGGGAGGAGGGGGGAATTTCCTCAACCCCAACCCCAATCTGAATCTCAGTCTCAGTCTCAATCTCAATCTCAGTCTCAATCTCAATCTTAATCTTAATCTTAATCTAAACCTGCCTCCTCAACCTTAACCTTAACCTTAACCTTAACCTTAGCTTTAGCCTAAGTACCTGTTGTCCAGAGGCCAAAGCTCCATCACCTGGCGCATGATAGCCAATTCTCCGACATGGTAGGCGTTATGATCGGCTACCAGAAGAATCTCCCTCAAGATGTTGTAATCCCGGGCATGCGGCAGGGGAGCCAGCAGATCCACCCTCTCGTCCAGAACCAGCTCCTTCAGCGCTTCCAGATCCGCCAGAAACCTCGAGCAGCTCTCTTGCCAACCGGCCGCGTCCGTTTTCTCCCCTGCCGCGGGACGGTACCCCGCGGGGTACTCCGGCGAGACGTGAGAGGGGTTTCTGATGAACTCCAGTATGTCCCACTGGGCGATGCGCAGGTGCTCCACGAAATGCCATAACGAATAAGGCGTGTTGGGCGGCTTATCGTTGATGCGTTCCAGCGGCAGCCCGGCAAGTACCTCGGAAAACCCCATGTGCGCGTTCCCTCCTTGCAGCAGTTCCAGCAGCTCACTCCTTAGCACTTTTCCGCTCTTCACGTAGACCTCCTCCAGGCTTCCACGATTTTTTCCCCTCCCAACTCTACTGTTTGAGATCTCAAACGCAAAGGGTATCGCATCTTTCCCCGTTCATTGACCTTGAAGGTTAATCATATATAATCCAGTATGTTTTTTCGCGCCATCCCCTTTGCACTTATAGATCTTCGTTCCGTGGCAACGCTCTCACCCGCCGCTTCGTAGGGATCTCAACTACCTGGCCCTCCGGAGGCAATTGCCGATAATTAAAACTTCACCTTCGGATGCCCGCTTATCCCCTCAGCGTCCTCAACCCTTGTCCTCCAGGCCTGCGAGCCCGGCCGCTGCCGCCAGGGCTGCCTTGGAGTCCGGGCGCGCAGGCGGGAGAGGGTGACCGAAGGCCTGGTAAGGGAGCTTTCAACGCTGCCGCGATCGGCACCTCACAGACCCAAGGAGCGACACTGCTGATCGCCACCTGCCAAAGGAGGATCAATGGATGCATTCTTTGCCTCACCTGAGCCGCAGATCTGCCGCAGTCTCCGCGAAGCCTGCCGGAACGGCAGGACAGAAATCGTGCGACCTATATCCGGGCCGGATCCTGTTGGAGAATTCGCCCGCTCCAGTGCCCGAGGGTTAGGGTCGCATCCCCGCCGCCTGGAAAGCCGTTTTCTCTACGACTCGGCGGGGAGCGCCCTTTTCGAGCAGATCACGGCTCAGCCCGAATACTATCTCACGCGCACCGAGACCTCCATACTTGCCGCCAATGCCGCGCGCATCAGGGAACAGACCGGGCCGGTGACCCTGCTGGAATTGGGGTCCGGCAGTTCAGCAAAAACCGACCTCCTGCTGCGTGCCTGGCTTGACCGCTCAGCGAAGGTCTGCTACCTCCCGGTCGACGTCAGCGAGAGCGCCCTGACCGTCGCCTGCAGCAACATCACGGCAAGACACCCGGCCGCCCGTGTCATCGGTGTCAACTGCGACTACCGGGAGGCGTTCCCCCTCCTCTCGCAACTCTCCCCGGCTCTGGTGCTCTTTTTAGGGAGCAGCATCGGCAATTTCCCCCCCGGCGAGATGTCGAGCTTTCTTAGCTCCCTGGCCGCTGCCATGCGTCCCGGTGACTTCTTCCTGTTGGGTGTCGACCTTGTCAAGGAACGCTCGCTCCTGGAGGCGGCCTATAATGACAAGGCGGGAGTGACGGCACGTTTCACCCGAAACCTGTTTGTCCGCATGAACCGTGAGCTTGGATGCGCCATCGACACCGACGCCATAGAACATGAAGCCCGCTACAACGCCCAAAAGGAGCAGATCGAGATATCCGCGCGCTTCACCCGCCAACAGACCTTCATGCTGCCCCCTGCTGGGGGGCGTATCACCATTCCCGCTGGTGAAGCTGTGCAAACCGAGATCAGCAGGAAGTTCCGTCTGGAGCGGGCCGTTCCCGACCTGAAGCGCTGCGGGTTCGCCACCGAGCAGGTTTTTTGCGACGAACTCCGCTGGTTCGCGCTGCTGTTGTTGCGCCGCTTGCCGCTTTATTCCGCACGAAAATCAAGACCCGGGAGTGAGAAATGACCAAAGAGGCGCTAGAGACTAGAGACGGCCTGTGCGGTATCTGTCCCGCAGGGTGTTTTGTCACCGCGACCCTGGAGAAAGGGCGTCTGCTGGCAGTGGAGCCACAGGCAGGAAAAGCGATGGGAATGCTCTGTCGCATCGGGCGCCATTCCCCCCAGATCGTGCACGACCCGGACCGCCTGCTCTATCCGCTTCGGCGCACGGGACCCAAAGGGAGCCATGCCTTTAAACGGATCTCCTGGGACGAGGCCTTCGAAACCATAGTGGCGCGCTTCAACGGGATAAAGGAAAACGTCGGCCCGGAGGCTGTCGCGATTTATACCGGAAGGGGGAGCTTCGACATGTCCCTTTGCGACATCTTCCAGCCGGCGGATGCCGCCGTCTCCTCCGCATCGAGCGTCCTCTTCCCCTTTGGCTCGCCTAACACCCTCGGAGTCGGCGCCCTCTGCTACGTCTCGTTTGCCATGATCGCCCCCCACGTCACCATGGGAGAGATGCTCATCACCATGGAGACGGATCTTGAGCAGGCGGAACTGATCGTGCTCTGGGGAGCCAATCCCGCAACCGATTCGCCCCCTTTGGCGCACCGCCAGATAATCGAGGCGCGCGAACGTGGGGCGCGGGTGATCGCCATCGATCCTCGCCGCAGCGAGACCGCCCGCGAGGCTCAGGCCCGTTGGATCCCGATAAGGCCGGGCACCGATGGGGCGCTGGCCCTCGCCCTGATCGGTGTGATGGTAGAGGAGGAACTCTACGACGAACGCTTTGCGCGTGACTGGACCGTCGGTTTCGATGAGCTTTGCGCACTGGTACAGCATTATCGCCCCGAGGTCGCCGAAGAGATCACCGGCATCCCTTCCGACACGATAAGGAACCTGGCGCGCCAGATAGCCTTGGCGCGCGGCGCCTCCCCGGTCATGTACACCGGCCTGGAATATTCCGACAGCGGTGTGCAGGCGATCAGGGCGGTCCTGACCCTCTTCGCGCTGGCAGGCCAGCTTGACGTCCCTGGCGGCATGCTGTTTCGCATGAAAGAGAACATCTTTCCCCAGAACCGCTCGCGTCTGGTCGCCAACCCCGATCTGAAGAAGGCGCTTGGGCGCGACCGTTTCCCCGTCTACAGCGCCTATCGTGGTGAATCCCACGCCTCGGTGCTACCCGAGGCCATACTGGAGGGCAAACCCTATCCGATCCGTGCCCTGGTCGTCCTCGGCGGGTCCATCATCACCGCCTGGCCCGACCCCGATCTCTGGCGCAGGGCCTTCGCCTCACTCGACTTCATGGTCTCCGTGAATCGCTACCATAGCGCCGACTCGGCCTATGCCGACATCGTTTTACCGGCGGCCACTTACTATGAGATCGTCTCATACATGAGATACGGCCCGCTCTTTAAGGTAAGGGAGCGGCTGGTTCCTCCTCAAGGAGAAGCGCGCAGCGATTACCTCATCCTGGCCGAACTGGCCCGGCGTCTAGGGTACGGCCACCTCTATCCGCAAAAAGAGGAGGAGATGCTGCGTTTTGCCTTGGAAGGAACGGGGTTCACCTTGGAGGAGGTGCGCGCCATGGGTGGCGAGGCGCAAGTTCCAACGGCGCTGATGCAGTACAAGAAATGGGAGAAAGGGCTGCTGCGACCTGACGGCAAGCCAGGCTTCAACACCCCGAGCGGCAAGTTCGAGATCGCCTCGTCCATCCTGGCGGAAAACGGATATCATCCATTGCCGGTCTACACCGAACCAGGCGAGGGGCCGCTTGCCGATCCCGTGCTGGCCCAAGAATACCCGTTGGTCTTTAACTCCGGAGCGCGTACCGTGCACGATTTTCGCAGCCAGCATCACGGGGTGCGGGTACTAAGCGACCGGCACCCGGAGCCGCCGGTCACCATGAACCCGCGGGACGCGGCCCCTCTGGGCATTGCCGATGGGGATCGGGTCTGGGTGGAGACGCCCCGTGGCAAGGCGCTGTTCAGGGCGAAGCTGACAGAGGACATAGTGCCTGGGTCCGTCGATGCCGCCATGGGGGGAGGAGGGCCGCTAGGACCGGTAGCATGGCAGGAATGCAACGTAAACCAGCTCACCGATCCCAGTCGTTATGACCCGATCTCAGGTTTTCCCGTCTACAAGACCCTTCTTTGCCGCGTGAAAAAGGCAGAGATCCTTTCTGATGCCCCGCCCATTCCGTCCACCGGGTCCACCAAGTCCACCAAGTCCACCAAGTCCACCAAGTCCACCCCTGTTGCAGTATCCCTGTCGCGTCAGGTTTACCTGGACCACAACGCCACCACCCCGGTAGCGCCCGAGGTGCGGGAAGCGATGCTGCCGTTTCTGGGGGATGATTGCGGCAATCCCTCGAGCATCCATGCCATGGGAAACCGCGCCAGGTCCGCGCTCGAAGCGGCCAGACGCGTCGTAGCCCAAGGGCTCAACTGCATGGCGCGGCGGGTCATCTTCACCGGTGGGGGATCCGAGGCGGACAACCTGGCGATACGGGGAGCGGCCCTGGCGTCGGACGGATCACGCCGGCATCTGGTGGCAAGCAGCATAGAGCACCCCGCGGTACTAGCCACCTGTCGCGCGCTCGCAGGAGCGGGATATCAGCTCACCTTGCTCCCGGTCGACCGGGAAGGAGTGGTGCAGCCGGCAGAACTTGAGCAGGCCCTGCGTCCGGACACCCTGCTGGTTTCGGTCATGCTCGCCAACAACGAGACCGGAGCGCTCCAGCCGGTGCGCGAACTGGCGGGCATTGCCCACCGTTTCGGGGCATTATTCCACTGCGATGCGGTACAAGCCTTCGGGAAGATGGAACTGGACCTGGAACAGCTTGGCGTGGATCTGCTAAGCCTGTCAGCCCACAAGCTCCATGGCCCAAAAGGTGTGGGGGCGCTCTACTTGAGTCGGAACGTTTCAATTGAACCGATACTCACCGGGGGCGGACAGGAGCACGGCATGCGCGCCGGAACGGAAAACGTCCCCGGCATCGTCGGTTTTGCCAAGGCGGTGGAGCTTTCGCTGGCAAGACTTTATGCGGGAGAGCCGGCGCGGGTGACCGGGCTTCGCGACGGGCTGGAGCAGGGTATACTGTCCCTGGTTCCCGGCTCGGCGCGAAACGGCCCCAAGCTGCAGCGCCTCCCCAACACCCTCAACATGTACCTTCCCGAGATCAGGGGCGAGTCGCTGGTACTTTTTCTCGATCGCAAGGGGATAGCACTCTCTTCCGGCTCCGCCTGCAAGTCCGGAAACCCGGACCCGTCCCACGCCCTTATCGCAATGGGGCTCACTCCGCAGCAGGCACACTGCTCGGTGCGTTTCTCTCTGGGGACCTCGAACAACGAGGAGGACATCGATTACCTGCTGGAATGCCTGCGGGAACTGCTAAACGACACCCGCGGCAAGGTTCGCTTCGTGCCGTGCCGCTAAAAATAGGAGACGAGCGGCATTCCTGCCTAGATTACGTCGCAGTCCGTAGTATCGGAGAAGTCGGAGAAGTCAGAGAAGTCAGAGAAGTCAGAGAAGTCGGAGAAGTCGGAGAAGTCGGAGAAGTCGGAGAAGTCGGAGAAGTCGGAGAAGTCGGACGGAAGATGCGGAATCAGGAGGGGTACGAGTTCCTGCGGGAAGCGAGCCGGCTGAAGGCTGCGATGAGAAATAGGGACCCGGAACCTGCTACATTCCCTAGGCTTATCGCCGTAAAGACCTTGTCCTGTACCAGTAAAAAAGCGTATAGCGCGGTTATCACGGAGCCGATAGACCAGCCGCCGAAGGTGAGCAACGAAAGCGAAAGGGCATGGCTCTTGTCGTTCCAGGCCTTTATGATCTGCGGCAGGTATAGCAGTACCGCGATAAAGCCGTTCAAGGCGTAAAGGGACTTCAGGGTCAGCAGTAAGCTCATCGTCTCACGTTCGGCACAGTTCCGGTTTATGGTAGGTAGCGACTGAATGTACTACATGCAAAGGGGATGTTTTGTGAACTGCGTCACAAAAAGGGGAGGTTGCGGGGGGAGAGCTGCGAATAATCGTCGCGAGCGCATGCAAATTAGGGGCGAACCCGGTTCGCCCCTAATTTAGTTCAGCCGGTGTGCCGCTTCAGGTTCATCATCAGGGGAAGGTTGCCAATACGTATTCGCCTATCTTCCTGGCATCCTCGTCGGAAATAACTCCTACCGCAAAGTTGTGGTTCGGTCCGCGCATCACCCTCACGATGTCCTCAGGCGTTGTTATGTTGCTGCGCTGCGCCAGGCCCTTGGCGCTTAGATCCTTGGCCGGCGTGACGGTGTTGCGCCCTTCGGCATGGCAGGTGGAACAATGCTGCTTGAATAGTTGCTCGCCGGTCATCCCGGTGGTGACCGCCTGCTGGTCCATGGGTGCCGGCGCAACCGGTGCCGTCGGCGCAACTGTGGTATCCGGAGTCGCCGGCTGCTCACTCTCTTTCTTGCATCCTGTTACGCCGCAGGCAATGATTGCCAGCATCGCGAACGTTACCACTATGCGTTTTTTCATTTACTACCTCCCATTTGAATTAATTTATCCCGGGAGTATAACAAACAAAATGCTAACTGTCGGGATTTGTCGCATTTTTCATCTCGTCAGGCCGCAGATCGTTCCCACGCGCCAGTGGGAAGGCAGCTTTTGGCGCTCCAGCGTCTTGACATCCATCCCATCCACCTCTTCCCCCGCCGGGCGAAGACCCTCTCGCACCGGGGATCTAACCGTCGAAAAAATAAACTTTACCCAAAAAAGAGTTGACAGCGACCGGCGTGATCGGTATTGTGACATCCACTTTCAATTGGGGTTCTCATGAAAAGAGCTAAGAAAAAGATCTTTGCCGACTTCATCTCCCAGCGCGGACTGAAGTCGACCAAGCAACGCGACATTATCCTCGATAGTTTCCTTTCCAGCGACAGGCATCTGAGCATCGAGGAACTGTACCTGAAGCTCAGGGCCAAGCATCAGAACATCGGGTATGCCACCGTGTACCGGACCCTGAAGCTGTTCGCCGAGGCAGGTATCGCCCGGGAGATGCAGTTCGGCGACGGTCAGACCCGCTATGAGCACGTGGGGGAGGGTGAGCACCACGACCACCTGGTCTGCACCAGGTGCGGCAGCATCGAGGAATTCGAGAACGAGACCATCGAAAAACTGCAGGAGGAGGTTGCCAACAGCCGCGGCTTCCTCATCGAGCGGCACAGGCTGGAGCTTTACGGCCTTTGCGGCAACTGCAGAAAATAACGATCCGGGCCGCGCGGAGGGACGGGGCGCATGAAGTTCAGCCCACCTTCGCGCGGTCGCCGCACCTAAGGTCCCTCCTCACCGAAGCCAGAGCAAGAAAGAAATTTCCCGCCTTTATGAAAGTGATATCCATTGGCATTACAACATCGAGAGGAGTTAGTAGATATCATGTCATTTTTCAAGAAAAAGGGTTCCTGCCACGAAGCGCCCGCCGTTGAAAAAAGCGGTGCCGGGAAAGTGGCGCTGGTGGGAAACCCGAATGTCGGAAAGAGCGTGCTTTTCAATGCCTTGACCGGCGCCTATGTAACCGTCTCCAATTATCCCGGCACCTCGGTGGAGGTATCCCGCGGCAATGCGACCATAGCCGGACTGCAGTTCGAGGTGATCGATACCCCCGGCATGTATTCCATCCTCCCGATCACCGAGGAGGAGAGGGTTGCCCGCGAGATCCTCCTGACGGAGCGCCCGCATCTCGTCATCCACGTACTCGATGCCCGCAACCTGGAGCGGATGCTCCCGATGACGCTGCAACTGATCGAGGCGGAACTGCCGGTAGTTCTCGTGGTCAATATCATGGACGAGGCCGCGCGCATGGGGCTTAAGATCGATATCCCCCTGCTCTCCAAGCGCCTCGGCATCCCCGTCATCGGTGCGGCCACCGCGAAAAAACTCGGTCTCCCGGAAATCAGGGCCGCCATTGCCGGCACCGCCTGCGGCGCAACACCCCCTTTCAGCTATTCCCGGCTCATGGAGGGTGACATAGCGGAAATCTCCGGCCTTCTCAAGGGAGATTACATCCTCTCCAAAAAGGCCATAGCGCTGCTCCTTTTGCAAGGCGACGACGAGGTCGCCGCATTGGTGCGCCAAACCGAGGTTGACGGCGCCCTCCTTGACGTCGAGGCGGCGGTCAAGGACAAGCGCTTCGAGCGCAGGGAATCGTTTCATCTTGACCTCTCCATGGAGCGCAAGGGGATAGTAAAGGGGATCATGGACGGGGCCTTCAGCGCTCCCAAAAAGCGCGTGGTGACTTTTTCCGAGCGGTTTTCCAAGTGGACTGTCCGCCCCCTGACAGGTGTGCCGCTGCTCCTCATCGTGCTCTATTTCGGTCTTTACCAGTTCGTCGGCGTCTTCGGCGCAGGGACCCTGGTGGATGTCCTTGAAGGAAAAGGGTTCGAGGAATACTTCAACCCCTGGGTAACCGAATTGGTGAAGCAACACGTACCCTGGGAGATGATTCAGGAACTGTTCGTGGGCGAGTACGGCATCCTCACCCTCGGTCTGCGTTACGCCGTGGGGATCATCCTCCCGATCGTCGCCACCTTCTTCCTCTTTTTCTCCATCCTCGAGGACAGCGGCTATTTCCCCAGGTTGGCGCTGCTGGTCGACCGCGTCTTCAAGACCATGGGACTGACCGGCCGGGCCGTGATACCGATGGTACTTGGTTTTGGGTGCGATACCATGGCGACCATGGTGACCCGGACCCTGGAAACGGTGCGGGAGCGGGTGATAGCAACGGTGCTCCTGGCGCTTGCCATTCCCTGTTCCGCGCAGTTGGGCGTCATCCTGGCGCTGCTCTCGGAAGTTCCCGGGGCGCTGTTGGTCTGGAGCGTCTGTCTGCTGCTCATCTTCTTGCTGGTGGGCCTCCTGGCGGCAAGGATACTTCCCGGCGAGACACCGATGTTCTACATGGAGATCCCGCCTATGCGGTTGCCGCAGTTCTCCAACGTGCTGACCAAGACCTACACCCGCATGCAGTGGTACTTTTTGGAGATACTGCCTCTTTTCATCATCGCCTCCATGCTCCTCTGGATTGGCAAGATCACCAATTTCTTCCCGAAGATGGTGGCGGCGATGACTCCGCTCATGTCCGCCCTGGGGCTGCCGCAGGAGTCGGCGGTAGCCTTCATCTTCGGTTTCTTCCGGCGTGATTACGGCGCGGCCGGACTCTACGACCTGCAGACCCAGGGGCTCTTGAACCCGAGGCAGTTGACCGTAGCCGCGGTCACGTTGACCCTGTTCATCCCCTGCGTGGCGCAGTTTCTCATCATGAAGAAAGAACGTGGCTGGAACCCCGCCATAGGCATCGCCCTCTTCGTCTCCGTCTTCGCCTTTGGCAGCGGCTGGCTTTTGAACCGTTTCCTTCTCTTCACGGCGATACTGTGAGAGGCAATTTACGATTGACAATTGACGATTGACAATGAAAACCTTCGGGCACTTCGAACTTTGAACTTTGAACTTCGAACGGTTTTTAAGTGGGGCGGGTATGAGGTGCGGATTTTGCGGACACGAGTTCGCCGAGGCTGACGGAAACGTGGGGTGCAAGAACTGCCCGATGTCGCGTGGGTGCAAGATGGTGAAATGCCCCCGCTGCAACTATGAAAACCCGCCCGAGCCCGCCCTGGTCAAGGGGCTCAAGAAGCTCTTCGCCAAAAAGGATCCTGGTCGGCGCTAAACCTGCAATCAGCTCCGGGCAGAATATTCTCCCTTTTCACAAGGGGAGAGCTCTAGCGAAGAGAGTGGTTATCACCCAGTTTGAGGACTTGAAAAGGAGACGTTATGAAACTTACGGATAAGGCGGAAGAGATACTGGAGGCGCTCTGGATCGAGTCGGAGGAAAGGGGGACCGGGTTCGCGGAACTGGAAGGGATGGAGATAGAGGCATCCGATCCCGCCTACAAGGAGCTCGCTGCCCAGGCTCTCATCGAGATCAAGGGGGGGCGCATCTACTTCCGTCCGGAGGGGCGCGAGGAGGGGCGCAACACCATCAGGCGTCACCGTCTGGCCGAAAGGCTGATGATGGATGTACTGAACATCCGGGGCGAGAGTGGCGACATGAAGGCGTGCCAGTTCGAGCACCTTTTGAACGAGGGGGTTGACACCAAGGTCTGCACCATGCTGAATCATCCGGCGACCTGTCCCCATGGTAAGCCGATCCCCCCGGGCGACTGCTGCGAGGAGGCGCGCAAGAGCGGCGACTTGGGCGTAGTGCCGCTGACGGAGTTAAAGCCGGGCGAGGAGGGGGACATAGCCTACATCCAGACCGAAGACAGCAAGAAAATGCAAAAGCTCATGGCTATGGGGGTGCTTCCCGGCAACCGGATCTCCCTGCAGCAGGCTTTCCCCTCTTATATATTCAGGGTCGGTTTTTCCGAGTTCGCCATCGACTCCGCAATGGCGCGCGAGATCTTCGTCAGGAGATAGCGATGGAACCGGTGGATGCAGCCCGGTGAAAGGTGAACGATAGAACGGTTGCAGATGTGAAAGGAAAAGTAGGCGCCTCGATGATTCGGGGTGCCTATTTTTGTTTGTATGCGCCCGGCAGGGGGCGTCTTGCAGTGGACCTGCTCGCTTTGTCTTGTCCTGTTTCATTGCCCGATGGTTGACAGCGGTAAGTCATACAGTAGATTGGACTAGTCTAATTTTAATTTTTCCTGATTGCGTACGGCGCTTCGGTCGAAGCGGTGCCTGATATCCCCCAGAAAAACAACCCCAGCCGGAATGTCGCGAGGAGGGAGAAAATGGAAGAGCAAATGGAAACAATCGGAGTATCGACGACCACGCAGTACCTGACGTTCACCCTCGACGAGGAGCTGTTCGCGCTCGACATCGCGAAGGTGCGGGAGGTGCTCGACTTTACCACCGTCACCAGGGTCCCAAAGACCCCGGACTACATGCGCGGGGTGATCAACCTGCGCGGCAGCGTGGTTCCCGTGGTGGATATGCGGCTGAAGCTTGGTTTGCCCGCCACCGAAAAAACCGTGAACAGCTGCATCATCATCGTCGAGGTCGTGATCGATCAAGATCGCGTGATACTCGGGGCACTGGCCGACGCCGTGCAGGAGGTACTTGAGCTTGAGCCTGACCAGATAGAGGCTACACCGCGTATCGGGTCCAAACTCAACATAGACTTCATACGCGGGATGGGGAGACGCAACGATCAGTTCATCATCATGCTGGATGTCGACAGGGTCTTTTCGGAAGAAAGTCTTGCCGAACTGGCCGATGGCGCCGTGGGTGCCGCGGCGAAAGCGGAGCTCCCGGACCAAACCGAGGACTCGCGCGTTTCGATGAATTCGATATCCGCATCGAATTCCCGAAAGGAGACGGCCGATGAAGTTATTCGATGACATGAAGGTTTCGGCAAAACTCCTGTCCGGTTTTATCCTTGTGGCCCTGATCGCCGGCGTAATCGGCTTTGTCGGCATAACAAAGCTGAGCGCTCTGAAGGAATCGGGAGAAGCGATGTACGATCAGGACGTCAAGCCGCTGGGTAACCTCATCGATGTTTCGACGCTTTATCAGAGGCATAGGGTCAATTTGAGAGAACTCTTCATCGACCGGACCGTTGAGGAAAAAAACAGGCATCTGGCGACGATCAAGGAACTGGACGGGCAGGTTGACGAAGCCTTGAAACTGGTCGAGGAACACTCCGAGTCCGCAGAGATCAAAAAACTGGTGGCCGACACCCAGATCGCCCTCGGTAATTTTCATCCCGTGGGGGAGAAGATAACGAGCCTTGTCACGGCGGGAAAAACCGATGAGGCCTACGCGGTGTTGCGCGACCCGAACAGCTTCCAGATCGCCAAGGCCGTGGACGATGCCATCCACAAGCTTTCAGCAGCGAAGGTCGCGGATGCCAAGGAAAAGAGTGAAGAGGAAGCCGCGACCGCCAATGCCGCGATTAAATTCACCATTGGTCTTGTGGTTGCAGGCGTGCTGCTGGCAATCGCTCTGGGCATTTTCATCTCCCGCATGATCAGCGTTCCGCTGAGGAAGGGGGTCGATTTCGCCGTAGCCATTGCGGGAGGCGACCTTACAGGACGCATGGAACTGGACCGGAAGGACGAGATAGGTCAGCTCGCCTACGCCATGAACAACATGGTGCAACGGTTGAAGGAAATCGTGGGAGAGGTCGCCGTCGCGGCCGACAACGTCGCCGCCGGGAGCACCGAGCTATCCTCCAGCGCCGAGATCATGTCCCAGGGGGCCACGGAGCAGGCTGCCGCAGCGGAGGAGGCCTCATCCTCCATGGAGCAGATGTCCTCCAACATCAGACAGAACGCGGACAACGCCATCCAGACGGAAAAGATCGCCGTGAAATCGGCAACGGACGCCCAAGCGGGTGGAGAGGCGGTGACGCAGACGGTCACCGCCATGAAGGAGATCGCCGGCAAGATCAACATCATCGAGGAGATCGCCAGGCAGACCAACCTGCTCGCCCTGAATGC